>MDTE01004838.1_pt1 | contig 100059 bp, 89 predicted proteins | sample 811231 | NCBI WGS metagenome assembly MDTE01 (sample SAMN05326651, study PRJNA326480) | marine metagenome | isolation source: seawater | place: Indian Ocean: Red Sea | collected 2010 | reverse complement strand
GTTAAAGAGGCCGCACCAGAAGAGGCTGCTGCAGAAGAGACACCCGCTAAAGAGGCGGCTCCAGAAGAGGCTGCTGCAGAAGAGACGCCTGCGAAAGAGGCCGCACCAGAAGAGGCTGCGACTGAAGAGGCGTCAGCGAAAAAGAAGAAAAAAGCCTGAGGCGGGACGATTAAGTGCTAACAGGAGCAATCCATATGGCGGATAAGAAGCTATGCGTTGGCGTCATTGCGGGGCCGCACGGCGTGCGTGGTGAGGTGCGCGTGAAGAGCTTTACCGCTGATCCGGATGCGCTCGTTGGCTATGGGCCATTTACGGATAAAGCCGGTCAGAATGAGTATGCGATTGAGATGACTGGCAGGTTGAAGGATATGATCCGTGGTCGTGTACGCGGTATCGACGATCGTGATGCTGCGGCCGCCTTACGTGGAACAAAACTTTATATCGATCGGGATATTCTTCCTGCTGCCAAAGAGGATGAGTTCTACTATGCAGATTTGATTGGCTTGCCGGTTCTTTTGACTGACGGTACACCCTACGGCTCTGTAAAGTCGGTACAGGAATTTGGTGCTGGCGACCTGATTGAAACTCAACTGTCAGATGGCACGGTTACTCTGCTGCCCTTTACCCGAGCGATATTTCCCACCGTTGATTTAAGTGTTGGGCATCTGATCATTTCTCCGCCCAAAGATACCTATGCCAGTGCGGAACACATGGATGATGAAACCGAAGAGGAGTCATCATGATGGTTGCTTGGACGGTTGATGTGTTGACAATTTTCCCAGAAATGTTTCCGGGACCACTTGCCCACTCTATTGCTGGGAAGGCTTTGGAAAAGGATTTATGGCGTCTCACGACAACAAATATCCGTTCTTTTGCCTCTGATAAGCATAAGACCGTTGATGATACTCCGTGTGGCGGCGGACCGGGCATGGTGATGCGGGCTGACGTCGTGGATACAGCGCTTCAGTCTATCGATATGAGGACCGATCGCCCGCTAATCTATCTGACGCCGAGGGGTCGGCCATTCGACCAGGCCATGGCGCATGAATTAGCGGAGAAGCGAGGTTTAGTGGTTCTCTGTGGGCGGTATGAAGGGATAGATGAACGTGTGCTGGAAATGCGTGCGCCACTGGAAGTTAGTCTGGGGGATTTCGTGCTTTCTGGCGGAGAGCCTGCGGCACTTGCGATGCTGGATGCTTGCGTGCGCTTGATTCCGGGCGTTATCGGTGATGAAAGATCTTTGGCCGAAGAAAGTTTCGAGGCTGGCCTTTTGGAATACCCTCATTATACCCGGCCTAAGAAATGGCATGGGCATGTGGTGCCGGAAATTTTGCTTTCGGGACATCACAAAAATATTCGTGCTTGGCGGCACGAGCAATCTGAACGTATTACCCGCGAACGTCGCCCCGACCTTTGGTCGCGTTACGTCGCACAGCAGGAAAAGAGAAGGCGAGTACAATGAACACGATCCAAGAATTCGAACAACGCAAAGCAGCGGTGCTCCAGGAGGAACGCCCGGTGCCGAAATTCAAGCCGGGCGACACAGTGCGCGTAAATGTGCGTGTTGTTGAAGGCACTCGCGAACGCATCCAGGCTTTTGAGGGCGTTTGCATTGCACGCAAGAGTGCCGGATTGAATAGCTCGTTCACAGTCCGCAAAATCAGCTATGGCGAAGGTGTTGAGCGTGTGTTTCCGTTGCTGAGCCCTCGCATTGATAGTATTGACGTCGTCCGGCGCGGCTCGGTTCGTCGGGCAAAGCTTTATTATCTGAGAGGTTTGCGCGGCAAAGCGGCTCGTATTGCAGAAGATACTAGCTACCGCCGTATCCAAGAGGAAACTGTTGGGGAAGCTGTTGCTGCTGCGAAGGCGGAGGAAGAGGCAGCAGAAGCAGAAGCTAAAGCTAAAGCTGAGGCAGCGTCGAAGAAGGAAGCTGCTACTGCTGGCACTGAGGAAACGACGACAAAAGAGTCAAATAACGACTAGCAATAAATTTTATTGATGAGAGAACGTAGGCAGGAAAAATGGCGGCTCCAAAAACTTTATTCGAAAAGATTTGGGATAGTCATCTTGTGGATGTGCAGGACGACGGCACTTGTTTGCTTTATATCGATCGACACTTAACCCATGAAGTTACTACGCCACAGCCATATGAAGGGCTGCGGCAGGCGGGCCGACATGTGCGTCGGACAGATGCGACGATTGCTGTGTTGGATCACAATATTCCGACCGACTGGAGCCAGGAAATCCCGGAAGATTCACAATTACAAATAGATACGTTAAGGCAGAATTGCGCAGAATTTGGAGTTGAGCTCTACGAGGTAGACGATACACGAAATGGGATCGTTCACGTCATTGGTCCGGAACAAGGGTTTACCTTGCCCGGCACCACTATTGTTTGTGGTGATAGTCATACCGCGACCCACGGGGCGTTTGGTGCTTTGGCGTTTGGCGTTGGCACATCGGAAGTGGAGCACGTTCTGGCGACACAGACGCTCATTCAAGCGCCGGCTAAATCCATGCGCGTCACGGTTAAAGGCTCTCTACCGCTTGGCTGTACGGCGAAAGATCTTATTCTTGCTTTGATTGGTAAGATTGGCACTGGTGGTGGAACGGGCCATGTAATCGAATATGCAGGTCCTGCCATTGAGGCGCTCTCTATGGAGGGCCGTATGACGGTAAGTAATATGACCATCGAAGGTGGCGCCCGTGCTGGTTTAGTAGCCCCTGACGAAACGACACTTGCTTATTTGAAAGGTCGTCCAAAAGCACCTGATGGCGATCTATGGGAGAGGGCCGCAGCTCATTGGAAGACGTTGCGGTCCGATGAGGGCGCTTCGTATGACAAGGAAGAGCATCTAGATGTTTCCGGTATTGTTCCCCAAGCGACCTGGGGGACGAACCCTGAACTGGTGGCTCCTATTACTGGTATGGTTCCTGACCCGAAAGATACGACGGACGCCCATAAGCGAGAGAGTATCGAGCGTGCGATTGCCTATATGGGTTTAGAGCCGGGTATGAAAATGACAGATATTCCAATCGATCGCGTCTTTATTGGTTCGTGCACGAATGGGCGTATTGAAGATATCCGTGCTGCGGCAGAAGTCGCGAAAGGGCGCCAGGTTTTTGACAACGTACGTGCTATGGTGGTGCCGGGTTCCGGGTTAGTAAAACAGCAAGCGGAAGAAGAGGGGCTTGATAAAGTTCTTCTCGAAGCTGGCTTCGAATGGAGAGAACCCGGTTGTTCCATGTGTTTGGCGATGAATACTGATCGCTTAGAGCCAGGAGAGCGTTGTGCTTCTACATCCAACCGTAATTTCGAGGGTCGTCAAGGTCGCGATGGACGCACTCATTTGGTAAGCCCTGCGATGGCTGCCGCCGCTGCGGTGACTGGCAAGCTGACAGATGTTCGGGAATTAATGTCATGAGTAAACGGTATTTGTCTGAAGCGGGAGATGATGAAATCGATGCGCTAAATCGTTTATTTGGACGTGATTTAGGTGTTGAGGGCTGGGTCGTAAAGAGCCAATCAGGGGGTGCTGTTGGCGCCGAGGAGCAAAAGCAAAAAAAACATCGCCAGATAGCTTTGCCTGATCCATCGATCATTTGGGCATTGCGTGGTCGCAAAAAATAATATGTCCGGCTGCTTTAGTTTTAAGAAACACGGCCGTTTAAGAAATTTGGGAGGGGTGTAATGGAGAAATTTGTGAAAGTTACCGGTATTGCTGCACCAATGGACCGGATCAATATAGACACAGATATGATCATTCCGAAGCTGCATTTGCGCACGATAAAGCGGACCGGCCTTGGCAAGGTGGTATTCGATGAGTTGCGTTTTAATGAAGATGGTACAGAAAAGCCGGATTTTATCCTAAATAAGGAGCCCTACCGGAGATCTGAAATTATTGTGGCTGGTGATAATTTCGGCTGCGGTTCCTCTCGCGAGCATGCCCCGTGGGCATTGCTGGATTTTGGTATTAGAAGCGTCATCTCCACAAGTTTTGCGGATATCTTTTATAACAACTGCTTCAAAAATGGTATTTTGCCGGTGATCGTTAACGAAGATGAGTTAAAAGCCTTAATGGCGGATGCATCTGATTCGGAAAACCCGGAGCTGACTGTCGATTTGGAAGCGGAAACCATTACACGACCGAATGGTGCAACGATAAAATTCAAGATTGATCCGTTTCGGCGCAAATGTTTGTTGGAAGGCCTTGACGATATTGGGTTGACACTCGCGAAAGAGGAAAAAATTTCTAACTTTGAAATCCAGCAGCGGGAAAGCCAGCCTTGGCTCTATCTTTAGTTTTTTTAAGGGGGGGCATAAGGGATGACTGCACCGCGGACACTATTCGATAAAATTTGGGATAGCCATTTAGTGGGATTCGAGGACGGTGGAATCAATATTCTTTATATTGACCGTCACCTCGTACACGAAGTGACTTCGCCGCAGGCGTTTGAAGGTCTTCGGGCAAACGGTCGGTCTGTACGGCGTAAGGATGGCACGTTGGCGGTAGCTGATCATAACGTGCCTACCACTGATCGTAGTGAAGGTATTAAGGAAGAAGAATCGCGTGTTCAGGTTGAGCTATTGACGGAATACTGCGAGGAATTTGACGTGCCCCTATTTGATATGGTGGACCCACGTCAAGGGATTGTCCATGTCATTGGCCCAGAGCAAGGTTTTACCTTACCGGGGACAACGGTTGTCTGCGGTGATAGCCATACGGCAACCCATGGCGCATTTGGGGCGCTTGCGTTCGGCATCGGGACATCAGAAGTAGAGCACGTATTAGCAACGCAAACGCTGCGAATGCCTAATTTGAAAAATATGCTGGTTCTAGCTGATTGCGAACTCCCTGTCGGATGTACCGGCAAGGATTTGATTTTGGCGGTTATCGGCAAACTTGGTACGGCGGGCGGCACTGGTCATATCATTGAGTTTTGTGGTCGTGCTTTCGAAGGGCTCTCTATGGAGGGCCGTATGACGGTTAGCAATATGACGGTGGAGGCGGGTGCGCGTGCTGGTTTGATGGCGCCCGATGAAAAGACATTTGCCTTCTTGAAGGGACGTCCCATGGCCCCGAAAGGTGATGCTTGGGATCAAGCCGTTGCTTATTGGAAGTCACTTCCGACAGACCAAGGTGCCCAATACGATAAAGAGGTTCATCTTGACGTGTCCGATATTGCGCCGCAAGTGACCTGGGGGACCAGCCCCGAGGATGTAGTGCCGATTACCGGCATTGTTCCCGACCCCAATCAAGCGTCTAGTAATGAGAAGCGCCAAGCGATGGAGCGGGCGCTCGCCTATATGGACTTAACGCCGGGCATGAGGATGACAGATATTTCGGTTGATAAGGTTTTTATTGGGTCTTGTACCAATAGTCGATTGGACGATTTGCGGGCTGCGGCGGAAATTGCTAAGGGCCGCAAAGTAGCAGATAACGTGCATGCTTTGGTTTCGCCAGGTTCTACACTGATCAAGCAGCAGGCTGAAGAAGAGGGTATCGCCCAAATTTTGATTGAGGCCGGCTTCGATTGGCGCGAAGCGGGTTGCTCAATGTGTGTAGGTATGAACCCGGACCGACTGGGCCCCGGGGAACGGTGTGCTTCAACATCGAACCGTAATTTCGAAGGCCGGCAAGGCCGTGATGGACGTACTCACCTTGTAAGTCCCGCCATGGCGGCAGCTGCTGCGGTAGTGGGCCATTTGGCAGATGTTCGGGAGTTGGCTGACTAGATTCAGCCAAGTACAAGTTATTTAAGGAATAGTGATGATTGCAAACCGTAAACTTTTGATGCTGCCCGGTGACTATATCGGTCCGGAAGTCATCGGTCAGGTGCGCCGCGTCATTGATTGGATGTCAACTGACCGTGCGGTTAGTTTCGATGTCGATGAGGATTACTTCGGTGGTGCCGCAGTCGATGTATATGGTACGCCCTTGGCGGATGAGACATTAGAACGGGCGAAGGACGCAGACGCAGTGTTGTTGGGCGCGGTTGGCGGCCCTAAATATGACCACCTGCCGCGGGATAAGCGCCCGGAAGCCGGACTTTTAAAGTTGCGTAAGGAAATGGACTTGTTCGCCAATTTGCGCCCGGCGATTACCTTCGATGCCTTGCTTGACGCTTCTTCGCTAAAGCCAGAGATTGTAAAAGGTCTCGACATCATGATAGTGCGGGAGCTTACCTCCGGTATTTATTTTGGAGAGCCGCGTTTTGTCGAAGGCGAAGAAGGAAGGCGCACGGCGGTCGACACGCAGCGTTATCATGAACACGAAATCGTCCGCGTGGCCGAAGTTGCCTTTGAATTGGCTAGGGAGCGTGGTGGGCGGATCCACTCCGTTGAAAAAGAGAACGTGATGGCAACTGGTGTTTTGTGGCGCGATGTGGTGACTAAGATGCATCTAGAGCGCTATAGCGATGTCGAGCTTCACCATCTTTATGTGGATAATTGCGCCATGCAATTGGTCCGTGATCCCACCCAATTTGATGTAATTGTGACCGACAACATGTTCGGCGATATCCTTTCTGATTGTGCCTCTATGGTAACGGGTTCACTTGGTATGCTGCCGTCTGCGTCCTTGGGCGCGCCGGATGAAGCCGGCAAACGGCTAGCGGTTTATGAGCCCGTGCATGGCAGTGCGCCAGACATTGCCGGTAAAAACCAAGCCAATCCTCTGGCAGCGATTTTGAGTTTCGCCATGATGCTTCGGTATTCATTGGAGTTGCCTAAAGAGGCCCTACTCATCGAGAAATCTATCGCAGCGGTTTTGGATGGGGGTATGCGGACTGCCGACATTATGGAAGACGGTGGATTGCGCGTTTCTTCCGATGTAATGGGTGATGCATTGTTGCAAGAGCTGGAGAAACAGGCTGAAGCTTGATATCGCGGGAGGGGATAGACTTCTGTGCAAAGTACTTAAAGCCGATCGTCAAATTGCATATGGGCTAAGGTAGGCTTTTAAAGCGGTATAATTGCTTGCAATTTATCTTAGGCGCGTTGTAACGCTGCGCAAAATTTGTAAGGCCTTAAGAGGTTAGACTCAGAGGTGTAAATTAATGGGCTATAAAGTTGCTGTGGTAGGCGCGACGGGTAATGTTGGTCGCGAAATTCTCAATACGCTGGACGAACGCGGGTTTCCTGTCGGGGAGGTCGTGGCCCTTGCGTCCGATCGGTCGGCGGGTAAGCAGGTTTCTTTCGGTGATGAAAAAATTCTCGATATCCAAGACTTGGCCAAGTACGATTTTAAGGGGACCGATCTTGTTTTATCGTCTCCGGGCGCGTCGGTGTCTGCTGAATTTGCACCTAGGGCGGCTAGGGCCGGCGCGGTTGTGATCGACAATACATCCCAATTCCGAATGGATCCAGATGTCCCATTGGTAGTACCCGAAGTAAATTCCGGGTCTATTGCTGATTACGGGCAGCGCAATATCATAGCCAACCCCAACTGCTCGACCATTCAAATGGTAGTGGCGCTCAAGCCATTGCATGACGCGTTCAATATTGAGCGCGTTGTCGTAGCGACATATCAGTCGGTTTCGGGGGCTGGCAAGGAGGCAATGGACGAGCTTTTCGAGCAAACGCGCAATATTTACGTCAACGGCGAGGTCAAGCAGGAGCAATTTTCTAAGCAAATAGCCTTTAACGTTATTCCACATATCGATGTATTTATGGATGACGGTTCCACCAAAGAAGAGTGGAAAATGGCGGCGGAAACCAAGAAGATCCTTGATCCCGGCATCAAAATTACCGCTACATGTGTTCGTGTGCCAGTTTTTGTAGGCCATGGAGAGGCGCTCAATGTAGCATTTTCGAGAGACGTTTCTGCGTCGGAAGCTGGGGATATTTTGCGACAAAGCCCAGGTATTATCGTTTTAGACGAACGAGAAGATGGTGGATATGTGACGCCGCAAGAAAGTGCTGGTGAAGATGCGGTTTATGTGAGCCGACTGCGCGAAGATCCTACTGTGGAGAATGGCCTGGCATTTTGGGTGGTGTCGGATAATCTGCGGAAAGGGGCCGCTTTGAACACGGTGCAAATCGCTGAAGTGTTGATCAATCGCTATTTTTAAAAAACTCAGCTAAGCACGCCATAAATTAAGCGCGATTACTAAAATACCTATTCAGGTAATGGACTCGGCCGGAAAGTATGTTTGCGGAGACAGTATTAGCTCTTGTGCGGCGACGATTGGCAAATCGGGCGCAGAAAGTTCTTGCGCGACACCGAGAACTCCATAAACCGTTGATATTGCGTAAGAAAGTGCGTGTGGAGTTGAATTCCTATCAAGATATCTTGCCAAAAACAGCGCGCTAAAAAGGTCACCAGCACCAGACGATGCTACCTGTATTTTTGGCGTTGAAACTGACCAAGTGCCAATTTCGTCACGTGCAACAGTCTGAATGCTGCGATTGGTCTCGATGCCGGTGATAATGGCTACTTTAATTCCTTTCGCACGTAGGATTGAGAGTGCTTTTAATGCTTTTTGTTTGGTATCTACAGGCTCACCAATGAGGATAGAGGCCTCATAATTGTTGGGTGTCAGTATGTCTGCCGACGCGGCAATTTTTTCTTTAAAAAATGTTAATATGTCTTTTTCAACATACGGCTGGCCATTGTCGCCCATTACCGGATCACACAGAAATAATGCGCGCTTATTTATTGCTTTAATACGGTCAACGATTTCTGCAATAATGCGTCCGTTTTTAGCGCTTCCCAGATAACCGGATAGAATAGCGGTGCAGGATTGTAGCAAAGCTCGTTGCTCGATACCATCAATCAGGGCGGTAATCTCGCAAGCGGGCGTGATTTGTCCGGTGTAGGAACCATGCGCGGGGTGGTTGGAGAATCGAACGGTATCCACCGGCCACACCTCAAACCCGAGACGTTGTAATGGTAGCGTGATAGCGGCATTACCGACATGCCCTGAGGTAACATTTGATTGAATGGACAAAATGGCGATGTGGCTTCTCCTTTACGAGACGCTGGTTTGACTGCATTGTACTTTAATTATATTGGCCCTACGATTTAGAATATGACTGAGAAAGAACTGCCGAAATTAACGTCCGCATCAGACGGCAGCAAATTACTTCCGTCCTTTCAGCAAAATGCTGATGGAACTGCGCGTTTCGTTATGGTTCTTCCCAAAGCTTATCATGAGGATCCGGGACTTTCGATTATGGCGCGATGCGAAGCGCTCCACAGCGGTTATGAATTTCCTTATAGAAAATTCTTGGATTCCCACTTGGAACCTGGCGACGTGTTTATCGATATTGGGGCGCATTTTGGAATTTACTCCTTGTCTGCCGTCACCGCGCCGTGTGGCGGTGTTAGATCGCTTGCGGTGGAGCCCGACCCCTATAATGTGCGTGCGCTTAAATTGTGGACTGCTGTAAACAAAAAAACTGACCAAATTGAAATTATTGAGGCGGCGTGTGGCGAGCGCCCCGGCAGGACAAAGCTATGGTTCTATTCAACTATGGGCCACCAGGTGGGCGAGGAGCGTCCAGAGGATGCGTTGGCCGGGGTCGATCCATCTGAAGTCCCGATGGTAACGATAGATCAAATTCTGGCGGATCGGCCTGAACTGAAGGGTCGACGAACCTTCATCAAAATCGATGTGGAGGGAATTGAGCCAGAGGTAATTGCCGGTGCGATTAAAACACTTGAAAGCGGCACCGTTATGGCCGTCATATTTGAAAAAGCTGAGGCCTATGCGGAGCCGGATCGGGAAATGGCGCTAGACCTGGTTTGTGAAAGCTTGACAGCTAAAGGCTTTGTTTTGAAATGGTTTCCTCATTTACACCTGCCAAGCGTATTCATACCGTGGGTGGGCGGTGACGAAATGGGGAATATTGTAGCGGTGGCATCGGAACTTGAGACGCTGGATGCTTACGACGGCCCCGCCTGCTCATACCCTGCGCGCCCGCCATCGCTTTCTGATATTTCGCGGTATCATAGTGATGAAAAAGCCCGGGCAGACTTTACCGAAAGATTGATTGCGGCAAAGGCGTCAGACGGATGGCGCTGGTCCTATCCGCCTAATCTGGAGGAAGGCGCGGTAGATCGTGTTGCAGCTATCGCCGATTTGTTGCCGCGAAACGGCAGTGTTATCGATATCGGTGCGGGAACAATGGCTTTGTTCAGTAAAATGCCGATAGCAGTTGCTTACACACCACTTGATTTGGTTCGGTATAGTGATGCGACCGTACTCGCAGATTTAAACCAGGCCCAATTTCCCGGTGGGCATTGGGACTACGCGGTGCTATTGGAGACCCTTGAATTCATTCACGATCCGGCCTGGCTAATGCAAACGGTTAAAAAAGCAGCCGATCACCTAATCATGACGTATCGTGTGCCAGACGGGACCGCAATGGCGGTTCGCAGAACTGCCGGATATTTTAATGATTTTACCGCTGAGCAATTGCGCGAACTTCTCGAGGCCGCAGGCTGGATGGAGATCGAATTACAAACTGCTGCTCCTTATACGATTGTGACTGCAAAATAACTGTTTAACGCTCTAAAACATTTGGGGAGGCTGTTCCTCGCAACTGGCCTCAGCTGCTAGTCGTTTGGGCCGTTGCTTTCTGAATTAAACAAATACAATTTGATTTGAATATCTTGTAGGCGCGGCTGCTAGATCAGACAAAGAGAAGGCGTCGGTAACACGGTAGGGAGTTGGTGGGACCACCTTACCGCGTCTGCACCTGATGGATGCTTCCGACGCCTTTTCTGAAGCCATTAGGCTCCGAGCACTTTGGAAGTGGGCGACATGCTTTCCGTTAATGACAGACATCCTGGCGTAAAGTCTGTCATCTTGAATCGCGTTAACCTGAACAAGCCCGAGGGCTTGCCGCAAAGGCTCAACGGATAACCTGAAAGACGATTGGTTTCGCTGGTGCTCCCCTGCAGGCGCGTTGACGAAATTTATCGCCCAGTCTCAGTTCATCCCGTTATGAGTTGCCCCTTCCTCTCTGGATAGCGAATTTGAGTCTGAAGCTTCAAATCAAACCAAAGTTTTGGCCATCTGAGAAGCTCACATACAACAAATCCTCTTATACCAAGTACATTATCAAGCCTGGAGCTATGGAGACCCATTGTCTACCGTTAAGAACACCCAAAATAAATTATATTGTGTATAAAGTTACAGATAACACACACGTAACACACATGTTATCCACAGTTTTTTCCACGCCGATAATGCATAGGGCATCAGTTCGCCGTAAATTCATAGGTTTAACGGAATTGAATTTGCGAAGATATAGCCTAGATCTATTAGAGCGTTACAGATTAGGCGGCAGACTCCTACTTGAGTTGACTTGCGGGCTAAAAGCGGTCTAATTGGTCGATCGCGTTTACCTAGCTCTCCTGTTACTGTGGGGTAGGGAAAGGCGTTACCGCAGAGGGTTAGTTGTTAGGAGAGAGAATAATGTCGACCAACGATAGACCACTATCTCCCCATTTACAGATTTATCGCTGGCAGTGGACAATGGCTCTGTCGATCCTACACCGAGCCACTGGGGTCGCTTTAGCAGTAGGGACGTTACTACTGGTTTTTTGGCTCATCAGCCTTGCAACAGGTGCAACCGCGTTTGCTGATTTGCAAAGCTTTTTGGTCACATTGCCGGGTAGAGTATGTTTGATCGGTTGGACCTGGGCATTATTTTATCACCTCGCAAACGGTATCCGACACCTGTTTTGGGATGCCGGCAAGGGTTATTCGCTGCCAGTCGCTCAAGTTTCCGGCTATATCGGTTTTGTTGTTTCTGTTTTGCTTACCGCAGCGTTATGGCTCGGTTGGCTAAATGCGTTGATTTAGGGAGCCACGAAATGAGTCTGCAAAATCCTATAGGGCGTGTGCGCGGTTTGGGTTCGGCAAAATCTGGGTCTGAACACTGGTGGGCGCAACGGTTAACCGCTGTTGCTTTGGTTCCTTTGACTCTGTGGTTTATTTATTCGGCGCTGGCACTGGCTGGGGCAGATTATGCGGCAGCGAAAGCATGGTTGGCGACGCCATGGAACGCTGTTTTGATGGTACTTTTGGTGATCGCAACCTGCCATCACATGCAACTGGGATTACAGGTCGTTGTCGAGGACTATATTCATGGCGAAGCATCGAAAGTGATAACTCTAGTTGCAATAAAACTTGGCTGCTTCTCATTGGCGGTGGCCGCAATTTTTTCTGTTTTTAAAGTTTCCTTCGGAGGATGATCAGATGGGGCATGCATATCCGATTACGGATCACGAATATGATGTCGTTGTTGTTGGCGCTGGTGGTGCCGGGTTAAGAGCTACCGTCGGTCTTGCGGAAGCAGGTCTGAAAACGGCCTGTATTTCGAAAGTTTTCCCGACACGCAGCCACACGGTGGCAGCTCAGGGTGGCATGTCCGCTTCGCTTGGTAACATGGGCGAAGATGATTGGCGTTGGCACATGTACGACACGGTAAAGGGCGCCGATTGGCTGGGTGATCAAGATGCAATAGAATTCATGTGCCGAGAAGCTGTGCCAGCAGTTATTGAATTGGAGCATTATGGTGTTCCTTTCAGTCGCACCGAAGATGGAAAAATTTACCAACGCCCTTTCGGTGGCATGACTACAAATTACGGCGAGGGAACAGCGCATCGCACCTGCGCGGCTGCAGACCGCACGGGACATGCAATTTTGCACACTTTGTATCAGCAATCGCTCAAACATTCGGTGGAGTTCTTTATCGAATATTTCGCGCTTGACCTCATCAAGAATGATGACGATGAAATTGCTGGTATAATGGCGTGGAATTTAGATGATGGTACCATCCACAGATTTAAGGCAAAGATGGTTATTATTGCGACGGGGGGTTACGGGCGAGCTTATTTCTCGGCGACGTCGGCCCACACTTGTACCGGTGATGGCGGTGGTATGGTGCTACGCGCGGGTTTACCTTTACAGGACATGGAATTTGTTCAATTCCATCCCACCGGAATTTACGGTGCGGGCTGTCTGATCACAGAAGGTGTCCGCGGTGAAGGAGGATATGTAACCAATTCCGAAGGTGAGCGTTTTATGGAACGATATGCGCCTTCCGCAAAGGATTTAGCCAGCCGCGACGTGGTTAGTCGCTCCATGACTATCGAGATTCGTGAAGGCAGAGGCGTTGGTGCGGATAGGGATCATATTAATCTTCATTTGGAACACCTGGACCCAGACGTGATAGAGGAACGGCTGCCAGGTATTTCGGAAACTGCTCGTATTTTTGCTGGTGTCGATGTCAATAAAGAACCAATCCCGGTAATTCCGACCTGCCATTATAATATGGGAGGCGTGCCGACAAATTATGCTGGCGAGGCCCTAACCATGAATGGCAGCGAAGCAACAATCCCAGGCCTAATGGCGATTGGCGAGGCGGCGTGCGTATCGGTCCATGGTGCAAACCGATTAGGCTCTAATTCACTCTTGGACTTGGTTGTCTTTGGTCGTGCGGCTAGCCAGCAATGTGCCGAAGTGGTCGATGCCAAAGCAGCGCATAAACGGTTACCCGAGGACGCAGGCGAGGCGACACTGGATCGGCTGGATAAACTACGACATGCGAAAGGAAGCGTGTCTACCGCAGCACTTCGTTTAGAAATGCAGCGCGTAATGCAGAGCAATTGTGCGGTATTCCGAACTGGCGAAGTATTACAAGAGGGTGTAGACCTCATGAAAGAAGCTTGGGCCAAACGGGAGGATATTGGTATTAACGATCGCTCTATGATTTGGAATTCTGATTTGGTTGAAACGCTTGAGATGGAAAATTTACTTAGTCAGGCGATGGTCCAAGTGGTGAGTGCTAATGAGCGGAAAGAAAGCCGCGGAGCTCACGCCCGTGAAGACTTCCCCGATCGTGATGATGATGAATGGATGAAACACACGTTGGCTTGGTGCGACGAGAATGGCAACGTCGAATTGAAATACCGTCCCGTAGTAATGAAAACTATGACCAATGAAGTTGGAGTTTTCCCACCGAAAGCTCGCGTCTACTAGGATTTTTAAGAAAAGGGGCGACCTATGGCTCAATTTACCTTACCCGCAAATTCAAAAGTTGGTACCGGGAAGAAATGGTCAGCACCTGATGGTGCAAAGAATTTAAAAACCTTTAAAATCTACCGTTGGGGCGGCGATGAAGGGGAAAACCCAAGGGTCGATTCCTATGAAATTGATTTAGATTCATGCGGTCCAATGGTGTTGGACGCTTTAATCAAAATCAAGAACGAGGTCGATTCTACTGTTACTTTTCGCCGCTCTTGCCGCGAAGGTGTGTGTGGTTCTTGTGCCATGAATATTGATGGCACTAATACACTGGCTTGCACAAAGTATATTTCCGAAGTCAGCGGAGATGTAAAAGTGTACCCACTACCGCATATGCCTGTGGTGAAGGACCTAGTGCCGGATCTGAGCACTGTTTACGCGCAACTTACTTCAATCGAGCCTTGGATGAAGACCCAGTCGCCGGCACCGGCACGCGAGCGTTTGCAATCGCCCGAGGAACGCAAAAAGCTCGATGGGCTTTATGAATGCATACTTTGTTTCTGCTGCTCTACGTCATGTCCGTCCTATTGGTGGAATGGCGATAGGTATTTGGGGCCGGCGATTTTATTGCAAGCCTATCGTTGGCTTGCCGACAGCCGCGATGAAGATACTGGGGATCGGCTTGACCAACTTGAAGATCCGTTTCGCCTCTATCGATGTCATACGATTATGAATTGCACCAAGACTTGTCCAAAGGGCCTAAACCCTGCTGAGGCAATTGGTGAAATTAAGAAAATGATGTTAGCTCGGCAATAGCTGTCTAATTTGTAGGCCTTTATAAATGATAGAGCTCAGGAAAATCGCCCCCCTTATTTCCTTGGGTGTGTTCCTATTTGTGACGACCGTGAATGATTCGTTGGCGGCCAGTGATTTTGCTGTTGGTAAAAAAGCCAGAGATGGCCGGGATTATTTAAGTGCTGCAAGGGCTTTCCGTGCAGGGATCGCCAAGGGCGATAAACAGTCGGCCAATGCTTTGGGTGAAATGTATATTTTGGGACTGGGTGTTGACAAAGATCCCGTCACCGCGTGCGAGCTCTTTTTGAAAGGGGCAAAGCGGGGGGATGTTCTTGCTCAGCATAATTACGGTATCTGTGCTGCCAAAGGTAAAGGCGGAAAACCAAATCCGAGAGAAGCGGTGAAGTGGCTTAATAAGGCTATGAAAAGCGGTCATAAGCCGGCATTTTGCGCTTTAGGTCAGCTTTATGTTGCCGGCGGCGCGGGAAAAAAAGACCCCAAACGTGGCTTTGATTTGTGCTTGAAAGGCGCCTTGGCTGGTGAAACTAAGGCTGCCGCGCGTGTTGGCGAACTTTATTTTGCTGGGGTCGGCACGGTGAAAAATCTGAAAGAGGCTTATAAGTGGCTAAAAAAAGCTGGTGATAAGCAAGATCCATCAGCCGCCTATAACCTAGGCTTAATGCATTTAAATGGTGATGGTGTTGCAAAAAGCGTGGACAAGGCGCGACGGTGGCTTACGGTTTCCGCTCTCCAGAGACACAGAATTGCGTTTGAACCGGTGGCTAGGTTGTACCGGAATAGGGTTATTGAACTGCTGAAGAACGAGCAGATTGATGTGCGTATGACGCGCTGGGCAATTTTTTTTCTGAACTTGGCACGAAGCATTCAAACATCGTCTAAACAACGCTCAAACTATGCCGCGTTGATCGATCAGTTTTCCGAGTTATCGCCGAAAGCGCGACGTTTGGCAGACCAAGACCTTTCAAAATGGAACGATAGTAAGTTTTAAATCGAGCATTTTCGATCCAGCTTCGTTACGGTATCTTTTGGCAAAGGCGAGTTTCAGGTCATGTATATTCCGCCGAAATTCTTAGAGGAAGACCGTGCCACGCTTTATAAAATTATTGACCAGTATGGGTTTGGTTTGCTCGTGGCTGAAACCGATGATGGACCGATGGCAACACATTTGCCGTTCCAATTAGATGGCGATGTCCTGGTTTCTCATATGGCGCGGGCTAATGCCCATTGGGAATATTTTGTATCAGGCAAAGAAGTTTTAGCGATCTTTCAAGGCCCTCATTGTTATGTTTCGCCGCGCTGGTATGAGAGTACGCCGGGGGTCCCTACCTGGAATTACATCGCTGTCCACGTATATGGAATTCCGGAAATTATCGGCGATGTTGCTGCTATTAAAGATGGTCAGGCTTCCCTAGTTGATCGCTTAGAACAAGGAAAATGGCGTCTTGAAGACCAGCCTGATAGCTACGTGACTGATATGGCGCGTAACATTGTTGGTTTACGTATCCCGATTGATCGGATATTAGGCAAATTCAAACTAAGTCAGAATAAGACTATTGAGGATCGTCGCCGTGTGATTTTGGAGCTGGAGCAAAGTGATGATCCGCTGGCTCGTGATGTCGCGGCTCTAATGCTTAAGCGGGAAAGCTAAAACAATCCCCTTTTGTCTTTTGCTACGAGTAGCTTTGCGCCATCCGCTTTTACGTTTAGTTGCCGCACTTCATTAGGAATTCATGTTTCCAGTCTATCCGTAAGGTCGAGAAAGTGATTTCTTTTGATTTTATCGGCAACTTCTTCCGTCACTTCTCCAAACAGAGGAATTTATTGATTACGGCAAATGTATTTTTACTTCGTGCGACGGCAAGTGGTTAGTCTTTATATAATCCATATAGGTTGCCACAATGCGCTGTCCGGGCGCTTGGTTTACATCCTTTGGGATGCTGCCTAATGTTATGGTGTAAGCTCAGGAGATCTCGCCATTTCATCGGCACTTAACGGACTGAAGGTATTAGATTTATCGACGCGCTTTGCTGCGGCATGGTGCGCACGAATGTTGGCGGACTTTGGTGCGGATGTGGCGGTTCGAGATCCGCATGCACTGCGCGGATGCGGTCCGTTCGACAGCGCAGGTATATCCATTCCTGCAGCTGTTGTTTTGGCAAACAAGCGCTCTTTAGAGTTGGATATTGATAATAAAGCCTGGAAGCAATTGGTCGGTTCGGCAGATATTGTTGTTGATGATGCCCGACCCGGCAGCAGCGACCGCGAGTGGATTGATGCTTTGCTCGCGGACAACAAACACGTTCTCCATGTTGTAATTACCGCGCACGGCTTAACTGGCGCACGGGCAGAATGGCCAGGAAACGATTTATCAGCGAGTGCGCGATCCGGATGGGCCTCGGTCAATGGTTTGCAGGGACGTGGGCCACTTAAACAAAGTGGTTACCAGGCTTCTTATCAAGCGGGAACATTGGCATTTGCGACAGTGGTATCCGCGCTTATTCATCGTGCACATGGTGGGCCCGGCCAGTTAATCGACGTAGCCCTGGATGAGGTGTCTCTGATGAGCTTTGCGCCCGGCATTTTGCGGTCCCTATATAACGGCGCTCCGGTAAAGCGCCGTGCTCATGGAGATGTGACTACCGGTCCGGTGCCGGTCAAGGATGGCCACTTCGCACTTACCATTACGCGCCCCCATTTTTGGCAAGGGGCCGCAAAGCTATTGAAGCTTGACGATTTGGCAAATGACGAACGCTTGCAAGCGACTGCTAGCCGACACGCGCATAAAGATTTGTTTGTGGAACGGATGCAAGCCGCAATGGCCAAATGGAGAAAGGCGGATTTATTCAATTCTTTATCGAAAATACCTGTGGTAGCGGGGCCGGTCTTTACAATGCGAGAGCTGGCCGACAATAAACATCTAGAGGCAAGAGGTTTTTTTGTGGACGTTGGAGGAATCAGTTATGCCGGTGCACCTTTTTTGATGTCCAAAACACCTTTCTCACTTTTAAAGCAAGCTCCCAGCCCCGGCGCGGATACAAAACAATTAGTTGATGAATGGGCTAAGGTATCCGGTGCCGCATCGGAGGTAAGCAGTGCGGCGGGCACTGACGGCCCACTTTCAGGTTATCGTGGAGTAGTTCTGACCCAGGCTTGGTCTGGCTCATACGCAACTCAACTGATGGCGCTTTTAGGTGCCGAGGTAATTCAGGTTGAAGCGCGGTCACGCTATGATTCGTGGCGTGGTGGCGGTTATGCGGTACCTCTAGCAGCCGGGCTTTCTGATCGCCCGTCCGCAAAAAATAGTTGGAACTGTGATTGCCGGTTCAACTCCGTGAATCTCAACAAACAATCGGTGACGTTGGAGCTAGATACGGATGAAGGTCGATCTATTTTTAAACAGCTGGTTGCGAAGGCTGACTTTGTTGCGGAGAATTTCTCACCCCGTGTAATGGGAAAACTCGGGCTCAATTACGAGACGCTTAAAACGATCAAACGGGATATCATCTACTGCTCGATTTCCGGCTATGGCCATTCTGGGCCATGGTCCCCACTCCCTGCGATTGGGGGCACGGTTGAGCCCACATCCGGCATGTCCGGTTTGCTCGGCTATGATGATGGTGTCCCATTGAACTCTGGGCAAATGTACCCGGATGCGGTCGCCGGACTTTGTGGATTTGCCGGGCTTGCTCTGGCGCTTTTCTATCGCGAGCGAACCGGCCACGGACAGCGAATTGATGTGTCAATGCAGGAAGCAAATTTGAGTTTTGTGAGTGACCGCTGGCTGGAGCATGAAATTACTGGGGTTGTTCCCAATCCTCTCGGCAATCGTCACGCGCACTTCGCACCACACGGCATCTTCCAGACAGCTGGCGATGATCAATGGGTCGCCATTGCGGCGGAAACAGAAATCCAATGGCATGCGATATGTACCATCGCTGAACGACCCGAGTGGGTGGAGAAATTCGGAGATTGTGCTGAGCGGAAAGCAAATGAAGAGGCCCTCGATAGAGAAATTGCCGAATGGACTGTCACCCAAGATCGAGACGTTTTGAGCGAACGTTTATCTCGCGCAGGTGTGATCGCAGCGCCGGTATTGAACGGTTTAGAGGTGGCGGCAGAATCTGTGTTTAGGGAGCGCACAGCCATTGCCGTGACGGAGCATCCGGAAGCCGGCGCATGGCCGCAGCCTGCCATGCCGTTTCATCTATCTGCGACGCCGGGCCGAATTAGAAACGCCGCGCCGTGCAAGGGCGCGCATTCGGCGGAGGTTTTGGAACGACTGCTCCGCCTGAACCGGGGCCAATACGAAGCATTGGAGGCGGCTGGTATCACCGGCGTTACGCCGCCCAAAGGAAAGGTAGGATGAGATGGCTTACAAACATATAACCTATGAGGTAACGGATAGGGTGGCACGAATCACGAAAAACCGTCCGAAGCTTGGTAACGCACAAAGTACGATTATGCTCGAAGAGCTGGACGATGCGTTTAAAGAAGCAGGGTTCGACCCCGAGGTGCGCGTGATTACATTGTTTGGGGCGGGAAAAAATTTCTGTACCGGTCATGATTTGGGTACACCAGAAGAAATGGAGTATCGCGATACTGAATACCTCATTCAAGAAGGTGTCAGAGGGCGGTTCAATCATACCCGCGAACAATTCGTCGATAAAACGCTGCGCTGGCGCGAGGTGCAGAAACCGACCATTGCTGCTGTGCAGGGCTACTGTATTTTTGGCGGTTGGATGGTGGCATCGGCCATGGACCTAATGTTTGCCGCTGAAGATGCTATGTTCCTCGGTGGCGGGTTCCAGTATTTCAGTCCACCTTGGGATATTCATCCGCGCAAAGTGAAGGAGATTTTATTTGAGGGACGAATTATCGATGCAGAAGAGGCACTTGAGTATGGTCTCGTTAACCGAGTGGTCCCGCGTGAACGATTAGAAGAAGAAGTAATAGACTATGCTGCAGAGGTTGCCCTAAACGATCCTTTCCAAATGCGCATGACCAAAGCTATGGTGAATGGGTGTCAGGATGCGCAGGGGTTTCATCAGCACATCAACGCAGCACACGCTTTGTTTCTCTTGCGGTCACAAGGAGAGAAAGATCCGGCTTACGGACTCGACTTTCCTGCTGGAAAAAGGCGGCCTATGGTGCAGCGCGCACTGGAGATTTATGAAAAACGAAAAGGAAGTCGCGGCTAGGCTTTACATCTCCGCTCGGTCAGTCAATGGATCTAGAGATTAAAAACGCGTGACACATAAAGACAAAAATATCGCCGTCCTTGGCACCGGCTCTATTGGTAGTTGCGTCGGCGCAGATCTAGCAGATGCTGGACTTGACGTCGTGTTAATCGATCAATGGTCCGCTCATGTTGAAGTGATGAAGGCTAATGGCCTTTGTATCCAGCTCCCCAATGAAGAATTGAAGGTGGCGCCAATCGCCTGGCATCTGGCGGAACTTGCGGAATACGTTCCTGCCTTTGACGTCGTTTTTTTGACGGCTAAATCCTATGACACCGCATGGCTCACACAATTAATCGAGCCTTATTTGAGAGAGACGGGCATAATGATAGGGCTGCAAAATGGCATGAATGATGACACGATCTCGGGAATCGTTGGGGTTGAGCGCACAATTGGCGCGGTTGTGGAATTGTCCGCTGAAATGTTTACGCCGGGATTGGTTCAGCGCGACACGACTCGGACTCATACCTGGTTCGGGCTTGGCGAACTTGACGGAACGATCACCCCACGCCTCCAAGGGATTCAGGAAATTTTGGAGCATATTGGTAGAGTGGATTTGACCGGGAATATCGGAGGGGCGAAATGGACTAAGTTAGTTGCGAATTCTATGGTCATGGGAATGGTTGGGTTTCTGGGGCTCAAAACGTGGGAGGCGGCAAAATTACCGGGCATGACGGAACTCGCAGTCCGCGCGGGCCGTGAATGTGTCACCGTTGGCCAAGCGCTCGGTTATAAAATGGAACCTGTTTTTGGCATGAGCGCAGAGGAGTTTGCCGGTGCGACCGATGAAGTCTTACTGAATTCTATGGAGACATTGCTTGGTCATATTGGAAAAAATGCGACGACCGCTTCGATCCACGATCACCGCAAAGGCCGTAAAAGCGAAATGTCGCATATCACGGGCTTGGTGGTCCTAAAAGGAAAAGAACTTGGCATTTCAACCCCGGTGAACGCCGCTACGACGGAAATTGACAGGCGCATCAATGAGGGCGAATTGGAAATGGATGTGTCTAATTTGGGACTTTTAAAGGCAATGTTGGATTCTGTGCCAAACTAAGGATGATCAAAAGAGATTCGCGGGGCCTGACACTCGATGTTTAACCCGCTAGAGTTTGTTCGTACGTGCAGGAGGTTTATATGCTTACGACGGATTCTGGATTTACGATCAACACACTGGGAGCAAAAGTCGGTGCGGAAATTATTGGCGCTGATTTGAGAAAACATTTGAGCGCTGCGGCATTCGCGGAAATAGAGGATACTTTCTATCGTTATTCTGTGGTGGTCATACGCGACCAAGAGCTTACAACGAAAGAGCTCGTTGAATTCTCCCGTCTATTTGGTACGCTTCAGATCAATGTCCGCTCTAAAACCAAAACTAAAGATGCCGATATTCGGATCATGCCGGACGAGCAGGAAGCCATCTATATTTCCAATGTAAAGAAAGACGGTAAATTTATGGGGTCGACGGATGCGGGGCGGTATTGGCATTCCGATCTTTGCTACGAACAAATACCCAGTAAAATGACCCTATTGCATGCAATAGAGATTCCGGAAAAAAACGGCGTGGTCTATGGGGCAACCAAGTTTGCCGACGTGGCTGCTGCCTATGACGCTCTGTCGAGAACTATGAAAAACCGGCTGGAAGGTTTGGTTGCGGCGAACAGTTTCCGGCATATGTGGCAACGTAAAGCGGATGATTTTGGCACGCGAATGAAACTAGGCGATGAAGAACTTGCAAAGCTTCCTGAAGACGCCATCCATCCGGTGGTGCGTGTTCACCCGGTCACTGGCCAGAAATGCATTTATATTTGTGACGGTTATACCAATAGAATACTCGGCATGCCGGAGGATGAGAGCGATCAACTGTTGTCGGAATTGTTTGCGCATATGGCCAAAAGGGAATTCCGTTACCAGCATGAGTGGAGCCTCAACGACCTGCTCATGTGGGATAACTGCGCTGTTCAGCATAAGGCTAATTTCGACTATGATCCGTCTCTTCGCCGTTTGATGCAACGCTGTACGGTAATGGGCGACGCAATTACCTGACGTTCGATCTTTGAGGTATCAGATTGGTAAGGACACTATTAGATCGGGCTGTCCGTCACGCAGAACGCTGCCAGCTTTGTTTAAATTGGGCAGGCGATTAACAACTTCGAGGAAATTTCTATGAACAAACCCCGCTTTGTCGAAACCGTTGCTATGCCAACGGCTAAATTCGCTCATGCTGTCGAGGTGCCGCCGAGTGCTCGGTTACTGTTCACATCTGGGCTGACCGGAGTCACGATTGATGGGAAGCTCAAAGAGGGCTGCGAAGCCCAAGCTATACAAGCATGGGAAAATCTACTGGAGGTTTTGCGGGATGGTAATATGAGCGCTGAAGATATAGTCCGTATTACAACTTACTGCATAAATGCCGAGGATAATGCAGTCGCGCGCCAAGTGCGCGAGGACACCATTCCTGGATATGATAAGGCATCCACTTTTTTGGTGGTTGCTGCTTTGGCGTCGCCAGATTGTTTGTTTGAGATTGAGGCCGTTGCAGCCAAGGTGGATTCGTAAAAACCGTTAGCTTAACCTCTCGAGGTCATCGCTGTTTTGCGATTTGTTTCTTAGATCATAAACCTATAATTTCATACGGAGCCGTCATGTCCCGCCTCGCACCCATTCACCCAAAAGATTTAGATGAAGCACAGCTTGAGTATTACCGATCGATTTGTAGTCGTCCGACCTTCAAAGGTATTGCCGACGACACGCCGTTAGTCGGACCTTTCCTGGCTTGGCAGCGAAGTGTCGAATATGGCCAAAGGATGAATGCAAATTCGCGTTATTTGCGCTACGATGGATTATTGAAGTCTCGATTGGTTGAACTGGCAACAATTGTAGTTTGTCGTATTTGGAATGCGGATTTTGCTTTTAATTCGCATGCACGCGGTGCTGTGCGCGAAGGTGTTAGTAAAAAGGTTGTCGAGGCAATTCGTTACGGTAAGCGGCCTGTCTTTGAGAAAGCTGATGAGGAGATCGTCTACGATTTTTCTTTTCAGCTGACCGAGAATAAATCAGTCGAGGATGCCGCCTACAATGCCGCGGTCGATCTTTTAGGAGAGGCGGCGCTGGTGGAATTGGTGGGGCTTTGTGGCCATTATGTCACCGCATGCATGACTATAAATGCCTTCCAAATTCCACTGCGCCCGGGTGATGAGCCGCTCACCCATTAAAAATTCAGCCCGCAATTATCAAATCATGCTTTGGCTCGCCGAGTTCGGTTGTTGTTCTAAGGAAAGACTGTAGATTTATTGAGCGGTGAAAGCTTGCAAGTTTGGGCAGCAGTGTTAGTACGGATAATCGTTTGAGCACACGCAGTTATTTTCATCCCAATAAGGCCAGAGGTAATCAACGCTGTATCTGAAAGGTTCTATAACTGGCATCTGGTGGAGAAATCTGCGGTCCCCCTTTCACAGGATTATTGACCACGTGATATGAGTATCTGCGGCAATAATGAACTTAATTGTCGTCGCGCGTGCCCCGACATTGGGAAATAAGTACTTTCTATTTCAGAGCCTCTTAGGTCTCGAGAAGCTGTTCGAGTGCTCTCTTAGCTTCGTCGGGTTTGTTGATTACGAGTTGTTTGTCGGCTTCGCGCTTTCGAAGCCTAAAAGCATATGGTTCTGGCTGCAGGGCAAAATAGTTATCAACGCCCAATGTTTTGGCCGCATGTATCGGCCAATCCCCATGATACATAAGCTCGCGGGACATACCGATAAGATCTGCCTTATTTTCGCGCAAAATGTCTTCGGCTTGCTTGGCCTCGGTGATTAACCCTACTACCATTACCAACGCACTTATTTTGCGCTTGAAGCGTTCCGTGAAATTCACATGGTATCCTTGTACCCTTGGCACGTGGGGCAAGGAGCTATTGCCAAATATACCGCCTGAGGAGATATCGATAATATCGACGCCCCGTTCTTCTAACGCTTTGGCGAATTTTAGAGAATCCGAGAGTCCCCACTGTCCCCCTTCACCATCCACAACGGAAATTCGATATGAAAGAGGTAGATTATCAGGGAGCGCTTCTCTCGCCTCTTCTACCACTTCTAATGGGAAGCGCATCCGGCCTTCTATGTCGCCGCCATAGGCGTCGTTTCGAAGGTTGCTCAATGGCGATAGGAATTGATGCAGCAAATAGCCATGAGCTCCGTGCAGCTCGACCATCTCAAAGCCCGCATCCACAGACCGAAGGACCGCTTCACGAAAAGAGGCCTTAACTACAGCAATATCGCCATAATCCATTTCCTTCGGTTGGAAACGCCTTTTCACGTGGTCAACTGCACTCGGTGCGAGCCCTCGCCAGGGCGCCATGCCTTTTTCGGTATCTTCATCGGTGAGTGGTGCGAAGTTTTCCATAGCACCTCGGCAAGAGGCTTTACGCCCAGTATGACCCAGCTGGATCGCTGGGACGGTATCAAGCGACTTTAAAAAATCGGTTATGCGTCGGTAGCCTGCTATGTGCTTGTCAGCCCAAATACCGGCACATTCGTATGATTTGCGACCGCGCTCTTCGACGGCTGTTTCTTCGCCATATATAATGCCTGCACCGCCGAAGGCATAGCGCCCCAAATGCACTAAATTCCAATCATTCGGCATGCCGTCTTCGGAAACATATTGACACATGGGTGAGACAACGATGCGGTTTTTAGCCGTTACACCACGAATAGTCATGGGTGTGAAAAGAAGTGGGCTGACTTTTACATCACTTTGTTGCTGTTCGTTTGTCATATAGTCTCTTCCTCTCCTAATGCTGCTAGATTAGGTTGCGTCGCATTAAGGCAATATGAGCAGGTGTTAAAATGGTTACGTGGTTAAGGTTTCAGCATAGTGGTGAATCATGCTTTGGAAAACTAGACGGCGACAGTATTGCGGTCTGCAACGGAAATATGTTTGTTGATCCTGCAGAGACGGGCGAAAGCTTAGCGTTCACCGATGTTACAATCGATGTCCCTTGTTGGCCGAGCAAAATTATTGCACTTTGGAATAATTCGCGCTCTGCGGCGGAAAAGCAGGGACTGGATATGCCTGCAGAGCCATTATTTTTCATCAAAGCTTCGAACACCTGCTTGCCAAGTGGCGGTGTTATTAGAAAGCCTGCTTCCTATGACGGGCGGGTAATTTATGAAGCAGAACTGGGCGTTGTCGTCGGCCAGGAATGCACTAAGTTATCTTTGGCAGATGCTGAGGCTGCAATTTTTGGATACACTTGTGTAAATGATGTAACCGCATTGCAGATTCTAAAAGAGGACGAAAGTTTCGCTCAGTGGGCACGCGCTAAGGGTTTTGACACTTTCGGGCCCATCGGTCCGGTTATTGCCGCAGATGTTGATATTTCTAATTCTATTATTCGCGCTGAGCTAAATGGTCGCGAACGGCAGAATTATTCGGTTAGTGATCTTTTTATGGGGCCGGCAGAGTTGTTGAGCCGGATATCGCACTTTATGACACTCTATCCCGGCGATATTATTTCTTGCGGCACCGGGCCTGGCGCATTGCCAATGCAGCCCGGCGCAAAAATTGATGTGATCATTGATGGCATTGGTACATTATCTAATACCTATGAAACTTAGAGGATTGTAGGTTCGGTTCTGAAATTCTTTCTCCAGGCTTTTTTTGGTTGAGGGCACTCTCAGTAAGCGACCTAAATTTAATTAGCTGTAAGCACTTTTACTTCATGCCAGACCTCCTAACGCCTGAAATCAAATCAAAAGGCCCGCTCTTTATTTATAGAGCGCGAGAAGCTTCTGGTGCATTGCGGAAAGATGCTAATCAGGAGGCAGCTGTAGAAAAACTTCAGACACTGTATCACGCTTTGCAGGGTTATGATTCACAGTCGGGCATGAAAGGTTGGAAGGCGCGGTTAAGCCTTGCACAACGGACGATATCACCGCCTAAAGGGCTTTATATCTATGGCCCAGTGGGGCGCGGTAAATCTATGCTGATGGATTTGTTTTTTGATAGCGTGCCAATTAAAAAGAAGCGCCGTATTCATTTCCATGAATTCATGATCGAGGTACATGATTCGGCCCACGTTTGGCGTAATGATAAGAATAGAAAGAGCGACAAAGATCCATTGCCACAAATAGCAGAAGGCATTGCCGCGAAAGCCTCTCTTCTTTGCTTCGATGAATTTCATGTCACCAACATAGCCGATGCGATGATCTTAGGACGGCTATTTACCGGCCTATTTGACCTCGGGGTCGTAGTTGTGACTACGTCGAACTTTGAACCAGATAATCTCTACAAAGGTGGGCTGCAGCGCGAGCGTTTCTTGCCTTTTATCGATTTATTGAAAGAAAAACTCGATCTTTTCGAGTTAGCATCGCCAATCGATTACCGGCTTGCGCGATTGAAACAGATGCAAGTGTTTCATGCCCCTTTGGGTATTGCCTCGACGAAAGCGCTGGAGAAAGCCTATGAGGATCTAACGGAAGGGGCTGCAAGTGAGCCGGATGCAGTTTGCGTTAAAGGACGCAGAATTTCTGTTTGTCGGGCAGCGCGGGGTATTGCTTGGTTCACATTTGCAGAATTGTGCACTGAAGCGCTCGGTGCAGAAGATTATATCGCCATAGGCAGGCGTTACCACACATTGATCTTGGACCAAGTGCCCAAATTAAATGAAGAACGGCGCAATGAAGCGAAGCGTTTTGTGACTTTGGTTGATGCCTTATACGAACTCAAAGTTAATCTTGTGATGGCGGCACAGACATCGCCACATGAAATTTACCGCGGTTCAACCCATGATTTTGAATTTGAACGTACCATCAGTCGTTTGATGGAGATGCAGTCCGATGACTATATTGACGCGAAACACAGTGGGTCAAAACCCTAAACTTGCCCTCGCCCGCCAAAAACTGTAGGAAATCGGCACTCACAGCTTAACACATCCGCCATTGGTACCTGAATTTGGCTGGCGGCATTGAAACGGGGATATTATGGCACGGAATAAAATTGCATTAGTTGGCGCAGGACAAATTGGCGGAACATTAGCGTTGCTCGCCGGGTTAAAAAATTTGGGTGATGTAGTGTTGTTCGATATCGCTAAGGGCATGCCACAAGGCAAGGCTCTGGATATTGCGCAGGCCTCTACGATTGAGGGCTTTGATGCAAATATCACCGGCGCTAACAGCTATTCTGCTTTGAAGGGTGCGGATGTAGTGATTGTCACCGCTGGCGTGCCGCGCAAACCGGGGATGAGCCGAGATGATTTGCTAGGCATCAATACTTCGGTGATGCAATCCGTTGGCGAGGGTATAAAAAAATATTGCCCGAAAGCTTTCGTAATTTGCATTACCAACCCGCTGGACGTCATGGTCCACCAGCTTCGCAAGGCTTGTGGTCTTCCCTATAACAAAGTCGTTGGTATGGCTGGGGTTTTGGACTCGGCGCGTTTCCGGCTTTTCCTGGCTCAAGAGTTCGGTGTTTCAGTGGAAGATGTTTCTGCTTTTGTTTTGGGCGGTCATGGCGATACGATGGTGCCGTTAGTGCGCTATTCCACGGTGGCCGGAATTCCGGTTCCGGACCTCATCAAGATGGGTTGGACCACGCAGAAGAAAATTGATGCAATCGTTGAACGTACTGCTAATGGCGGCGGTGAGATTGTTAATTTGCTTGGTAACGGGTCGGCGTTTTATGCGCCGGCATCGTCGGCTATTTCCATGGCGGAGTCCTATCTGCTGGACAAAAAGCGTGTTGTTCCGGCAGCGGCGTATGTAAAAGGGTCTTATGGCTTAAAAGGTTTATATGTCGGTGTTCCCGTGGTGATCGGTGCCAAGGGTGTAGAGCGGATTGTTGAAATTAAGCTTAACCCTAATGAGAAGAAAAAATTTCGACACTCCGTCAATGCCGTTAAGGGTCTTATTAAGGTTGTTGAGCGAATTGAAAATAAGGCACGAGCAGCGGTCTCAAAAAGTAGACCGAAAAAGGTGGTGTCTAAGAAGAAAGTGCTTAAGAAAAAAAAGAAATAGCTCCGAAACGAATTTGCAAATAGAAAAATTTTTATCGAACCGCAGAATTCTATGCGCGCTTGGTGTAGCTGAGTTCTAGTTGCACCGACTCGCCACAATGTTAAAGTGACCAGCGTTTTGATACGGTAAAGGGGATTTGGTGTATTGCCTTTGGGCGAGAGAAATCCTGGGGCAACCGCGAAATCTGGCTCCTAATCTAAAACCACGCTAGTGGTGTTGAGTTTGTAATTCGGTAGTTTGTAATACCAAAAATAAGAGAGTGGGGCTTTATGAACATTCACGAGTATCAGGCTAAAGGCCTTTTACAAAAATTCGGCGTTACAGTGCCAAAAGGCGAGCCGGCATTTGGCGTCGGTGAAGTCAGTAAAATTACCGATGATTTGGGTGGCCCGGTTTGGGTCGTAAAATCACAAATTCATGCGGGTGGTCGCGGCGCGGGGCATTTCAAGGAAGACCCTGACGGTGGTGGTGGTGTGCGCCTAGCGAAATCAAAAGAGGAAGTTTCTGCTTACGCGAACGCAATGCTTGGTAACACACTGGTGACCAAACAAACTGGCGCGGGCGGGAAGGAGGTTCGTCGCATTTATATAGAAGAAGGCTGCGACATTGACCGAGAACTCTATCTAGCCATGCTGATAGACCGCTCAACGAGCAAGGTTACTGTGGTTGCGTCTACAGAGGGCGGCATGGAAATTGAGGAAGTCGCCGAAAACACACCAGAAAAAATAACTCGCGTTGCCATCGATCCAGTGATTGGGATGTCTCCTTTTTATGCACGCCAAGTCGCGTTTAGACTTGGTTTAGAAGGTAAAGTTGCTTCGCACACCGTTAAATTATTAATGGCACTTTATAGAGCCTTTACGGAATTAGACGCGACGCTTATTGAAGTGAACCCATTGGTTGTGACTGGTTCGGGTGATGTCATTGCATTAGATGCTAAAATGAACTTTGATGATAATGCCTTGTTCCGACATCCTGATATTGAAGAATTACGGGACGAATCAGAAGAGGATCCCGCGGAAATAGAGGCGGCAAAATTTGACCTTAATTATGTCAAACTCGATGGTACCATTGGTTGTATGGTTAATGGTGCCGGACTCGCGATGGCGACAATGGACATTATTAAGCTTTACGGCGAAGAGCCGGCAAATTTCTTGGATGTGGGCGGCAGCGCCACAGCGGAAAAAGTAACTGCGGCCTTCAAGATTATCCTGTCGGATTCTAATGTGCAGGGTATTTTAGTGAATATATTCGGCGGCATAATGCGTTGTGATATTATTGCTGAAGGTGTTGTGCAGGCTGCTAAAGAAGTTAATCTCTCAGTGCCCTTAGTAGTTCGGCTAGAGGGCACGAATGTTGATAAAGGCAAACAAATTCTAGCCGATTCCGGCCTTCCCATTATTTCCGGTGATGATTTAGGTGACGCGGCTAAGAAAATTGTCGATTCTGTGAGGGAGGCAAGATAATGGCAGTATTGGTAAATAAAAACACTAAGCTGATTTGCCAAGGTATCACTGGATTGCAGGGTAATTTTCATTCTGAGCAGGCGATTGCTTATGGTACTCAAATGGTTGGCGGAGTGACGCCAGGCAAAGGCGGCACCACGCATTTGGATTTGCCAGTGTACGATACGGTCAAAGAAGCAGTGGAACAGACTGGCGCCAATGCGTCGGTGATTTATGTGCCGCTACCTTTTGCAGCAGATGCCATTTTGGAAGGAATCGATGCGGAATTGCCTTTGGTGGTCTGCATTACAGAAGGCATTCCTGTTATTGATATGGTCGCCGTCAAGGAAGCCCTTAAAAATAGTAATACTCGCCTGATTGGGCCGAATTGCCCCGGTGTGATCACGCCAGATGAGTGCAAGATCGGTATTATGCCTGGACACATTCATAAGCGCGGCAAGATCGGTATTGTATCTCGTTCCGGTACGCTTACATATGAAGCCGTGGCGCAAACCACGGTGACGGGTCTGGGTCAAACAAGTTGTATCGGAATTGGCGGGGACCCTGTGAATGGCACCAACTTCGTTGATTGTTTGGAATGGTTTGTTGAAGATGATGAAACTGAAGGCATTATTATGATTGGTGAAATCGGTGGTGATGCGGAAGCCGACGGCGCAGCGTTTTTAAAAGCAACTGGGACGAAGAAACCGGTTACTGGATTTATTGCCGGCCGGACAGCGCCGCCGGGTCGTCGTATGGGCCATGCGGGTGCGGTTATTTCTGGTGGCAAAGATACGGCGGAACATAAGATTGAAGCTCTCAAGGCGGCTGGTATTCATGTTGCGGATAGTCCCTCGGAGCTCGGAAGCACTATGCTTAAGGCTATGGGGTAGTACCGCAGCGGGGTCTCCACAGCATATCATTGTTCTGACAATTTGAAGGGAGCGTGCTTCATGGCGCAATATTCCGATGAAACCTCCTTTTTGTTCGGTGTGAACGAAACATATATTGCTGAAATGTATGACAAGTTTCTCCAAGACCCTGGGTCGGTGGATGGAAGCTGGGCGGAATACTTTAGCCTATTGGGTGATGACAGAAATTCCGTTCTAAGTGACTTGAGGGGCGCAAGCTGGGGTCCCCGAGAAACGTCAGTGTCCGGTGGTGACAGAAATCAACCGAATATATCGGATGCTATCCACCCAGTTCAAATTCGTTCGGATGCATATTCCTATCCTTCTGCGCCACAGCCTGCTGCAAATGCTGACCAAATACGCCAGGCGACGCAAGATTCTATCCGCGCTCTTATGCTGATCAGGGCCTACCGGGTGCGTGGGCATTTGGAAGCTGATCTTGATCCATTATGTTTGGCTAAGCCCGAACGGCACCCGGAACTTGACCCTGAGACATATGGTTTCAGGGAAGGCGATATGGACCGGCCAATTTTTATCAATTATGTGCTGGGTTTAGAGTCTGCGACTTTGCGCGAAATCGTAAAAATTCTTCGGGAGACCTATTGTGGCGCAATCGGTGTTGAGTACATGCACAAAATGGAACCTGATGAAAAAAACTGGATCCAGGAGCGCGTCGAAAGCATTCGCAACCGAGCTGAATTTACAAAACTAGGCAAGCGTACTATTCTGGAACGCCTAACCGAATCAGAATTGTTTGAACAATACATCGACCGCAAACACAAAGGGGCCAAAAGGTTCGGTCTTGATGGCGGTGAGACGACTGTACCGGTACTTGAGCAAATACTAAAGCGCGGCGGTCAACTTGGCCTTGAAGAAATTATTATCGGCATGCCCCATCGTGGTCGACTTAACGTGCTCGCCAATGTGATGGGAAAACCATACCGGGCGATTTTTTCCGAATTTCAAGGCCAGTCAGCGAATCCAGAAGATATTCAAGGTTCTGGCGACGTAAAATACCATCTTGGTACGTCCACTGAGCGCGAGTTTGATGGCAATGTGGTTCGCCTATCGCTAAATCCAAACCCTAGTCATCTGGAAGCGGTCAACACTGTTGTATTGGGTCGCGTGCGGGCTAAACAGTTACAGCGCGGTGACAAAGAACGCGAGAAAGTCATGGCGCTATTGATGCATGGGGACGCGGCGTTTGCCGGGCAAGGGATTGTGCCAGAAACCTTTGCCTTGTCCGATCTTGACGGATATGAGACTGGCGGCACCATGCACCTAGTGGTCAACAATCAAATTGGTTTCACAACTATGCCGTCGTTTTCACGGTCATCGCCATATTGTTCGGATATGGCTAAAGCGGTTGGAGCGCCTATTTTTCACGTTAACGCCGATGATCCCGAAGCGAGCGTGCACGTGGCGCGTATGGCTATTGAATATCGCCAGAAGTTCAAGAAAGATGTAGTCATCGATCTCATTTGTTATCGTCGCCACGGGCACAACGAAGGGGATGAGCCAGCTTTCACTCAGCCGCTTATGTATAAGAAAATCGATGAGCAGCCGACTACCCGTGAAATCTATGCCAAGAATTTGGAAGAGGAAGGAGTTATAGAACCAGGAGAGGCGGATAATATTGCTCAGGCATTTGACAAAGAACTCGATGCGGAATTTGAGGCGGCACAATCCTATAAACCAAATAAGGCAGATTGGTTGGAAGGTCAGTGGTCCGGTCTGGCTGTGGCGACAGGTGATGAGCGGCGAGGTAAAACGGATACTACTTTTGATCTATTACAAGAAGTTGGGTTTGCTATTTCCGAGGTGCCTTCGAGTGTAAATGTGCATTCGCGCATAGGACGGCAATTGAAAGCCAAGCGGAAGATGATTGAGACTGGTGAGGGTGTCGATTGGGCTACCGCGGAAGCGTTAGCATTCGGCACTTTGTTATGTGAGTCGACGCCGGTCCGATTGTCCGGGGAAGATTCTCAGCGTGGCACGTTCAGTCAGCGTCATTCGGTGTTGATAGATCAGCAAAATGGGGAGCGTTATGTCCCGCTTAACAACATTCGGTTTGGGCAGGCGCCATTCGAGGTTATCGACAGCCCGCTCTCGGAGTTCGGTGTGCTCGGTTTTGAGTATGGCTATAGCGTGTCCGAGCCCCACGCGCTGGTTGTCTGGGAGGCTCAGTTTGGTGACTTTGCAAATGGTGCACAAGTTATAATCGATCAATTTATTTCGTCCGGCGAATCAAAATGGCTTCGCATGAGCGGTTTGGTCTTATTGTTACCGCACGGCTATGAAGGCCAAGGACCGGAGCATTCGTCCGCCCGATTGGAGCGCTATTTGCAGCTATGCGGAGAGGACAATATTCAGGTGGCCAACTGTACCTACCCGGCTAATTATTTCCATATTCTACGCCGCCAGATACGCCGCGAGTTCCGCAAGCCGCTCATTTTAATGACACCCAAGTCGCTGCTCCGCCATAAGCGTTGTGTATCGCCGTTAGGTGAGTTTGGTCCTGACTCGACCTTCCATAGAGTGTTATGGGATCATGCTCAATGGACCGGTGATATCAGGCCCGACAAGGATGTTAAGCGCGTGGTCTTGTGTTCCGGCAAAGTGTACTTCGATTTGTTAGAGGAGCGTGATAAGCGGAACGCTATGGATACGTATCTTTTACGCCTGGAACAGTTATATCCGTTTCCAAGCCGAGCGTTGGAAAAAGAGCTGGAGCGTTTCAAGCATGCGGACATTGTATGGTGTCAAGAGGAGCCGAAGAATATGGGTGCGTGGTTTTTCGTGAATCCGTTGATTGAGCAAGTCATGCTTGATTTGCGTATGAAACAGACCCGGCCAGGATATGCGGGCCGCGCCTCTGCTGCAGCGCCGGCGACTGGATTGTTTAAACGTCACTTAACGGAACAGTCCACTTTGGTTGATGCGGCATTGACCTATGAGCGCGAATAAATGTTGGATAGACGCATTGATTAGGAAAGAGACGGCAGGTAAATGAAAGTTGATATTGTAGTACCCACATTAGGTGAATCAGTTACCGAAGCCACTGTCGCGAAATGGCTTAAGCGTGTCGGTGACTCAGTAGCTGCGGATGAGCCGTTGGTAGAGCTGGAGACCGATAAAGTCTCTCTAGAAGTGCCGGCACCATCCGCGGGTAAGTTGAGTGAAATTTTGGCGTCAGATGGCGCCGACGTTCTGGTGGGCGCGGTGCTGGGTAATCTAGATGAGACGTCGACCACAGTGGGCCAACCGGAACCTACGCAGGAAGAAGAGGGTTCTTCTGTGGTGTCCCCTAAACTAGTTCCTTCTCAGACGCTCTCGCCGGCGGTTAGGAAGCTAGTTGATGAAAATAGTTTGGATCCAGCGAAAATTTTGGCGACGGGCGCGAAGGGCCAAATCACCAAGGGTGATGTGTTAGCGTTTATGGAGAAGATTGCTGATGCTAAACCGGCCTCTGCGTCGCAACCTTTGGCCAAAGCCGCAGCGAAGCCAGTCACTGAGGCGCCACAACCTGTTGGTGAATTGCCGATTCGGACGGAAGATCCTCGTGGTGAGGAACGGGTGCGCATGTCTCGGCTGCGCCAAATTATTGCGCAGCGTCTGAAACAAGCTCAAAACACTGCGGCTATTCTCACTACTTATAATGAATGTCGCATGGATACACTGATGGCACTCCGGTCCGAATATCGTGATGCGTTTGAAAAGAAGCATGGTGCCCGTCTGGGTTTTTTATCCTTTTTCGTAAAGGCTGCAATTATCGCTCTAAAGGAAATTCCTGCTGTGAATGCTGAGATTTATGGTGATGAGGTAATTTATAAAAACTATTACGATATTGGAGTTGCCGTTGGCACATCGCAAGGGCTTGTCGTGCCGATTGTACGCGATGCGGATAAGATGAGTTTTGCGGAAATCGAGAATACTATCGCTGATTATGGCCGTCGTGCCCGTGATGGAAAATTGACAATCGAAGAAATGACCGGTGGGACCTTCACAATTTCCAATGGCGGCGTTTATGGGTCTCTGATGTCTATGCCGATTTTGAATCCGCCGCAGTCGGGTATCCTCGGTATGCATACAATTCAGAAACGTCCGATCGCCATTAATGGCAATGTTGAAATTGCCTCGATGATGTATTTAGCATTGAGTTACGACCATCGTATTGTTGATGGTCGTGAGGCTGTGACTTTCCTTGTGCGCATGAAAGAAGTACTAGAGGATCCGCAGCGCTTGTTGATCGACGTTTAACGTGTTTGGCTAGGTCGATTGTAATCAAGTTGTTATGAGCACTGATTTCCAAGGCTGTAATAGGCCAGTTTTGCTAGGGTTACGTCACGCGCTGGGTGTGCCGGGGATTGCCGTTTTTTCTTCGATGTTCGGGTTTGGTGCTTTTGCCAAGGTGGCTGGGTTTGATTCTTCATTGGCCGTAATGAGTACGCTTACTGTATGGGCTTTGCCCGGTCAGGTGGTTTTTGCGGAACTCTATCCCTCTGGCAGTCTTATTGTTGTGTTTCTAGGTGTATTTTTTGCCAACGCTCGCTTTTTTCCACTGGCACTGGCCACTATTCCAATGCTTGAAGGCGCTGCACGGTTTCGCCCCATCCATTTTGTATATGCCCAATTAATGTCAGTTATCAGTTGGAGCCAATTGACGCGAATGGTCCCGACGCTGCCGTTGCCGAAGCGTGTTCCCTATTTTTTGGGATTTACGCTGACCGTGATCGCGATTGCGGGCATTGCAACAGCTAGCGGGTTTTTTGTCTCCGACATGGTGCCCGGTCATTTAAGCTTGGTTTTTCTGGTGATACCCGCGATTTATTTCATATTGATATCGGCTGGAGCAAAAGGGCGGCTCCCGGTTTTGTCTGTTTTTAACGGTGCGATTTTTGTGCCGGTTGTGGAGTTGGTGCTCCCGAATTGGGGGCTCGTTCTGGGCGGAGTGTTAGGGGGCAGTACCGCATTTGCCGTTGACCATGTTTTGAGACAGAACAATGACTGAAATCTCGCCCTGGGCTTTCTTATTTGTGTCGGTGTTAGCAACGACATTACCACGAGCGCTGGGCGCTTTGGCCGCTGGTAGGGTTGATCCTAATAGCCGGGTATTTGAATTTGTCACCGCGATTGCCTATGCCATGGCTATGGGACTTGCGGTTCGTTTGTTATTGCTGCCTACAGGGCCGCTTGCGGGAACGCCTATTGCAGATCGGCTGGCTGCCGCGAGTGTGGCACTCGCTGTCTTCTTTATAATGCGCCAAAAGTTTCTGTACGGTTTTGTTGCTGGCGCCGCAATGTTTTGGGCCATCCAGTTCTGGCGCTTGGACGGTTTATCCTAGGTTAGGTTTAGCCCTATGCTGAACAAAGAATCTTTGCAACCGACAATTGTTGCCGCAAAGCGTCGCCATGTTTTCGGTAAGCTCGTTTGCTCAAATATTTTTGCGATACGCCCGCAGAGGGTGTGCCGTCGAGGTTAGTATTGGTTTTGGCAAGAGTTTGGTGAATAGTTTTGGGCGCACTGGTCAGAATACGGCCTCGGCGTAGGTTTCCAGCAACGGTCACTCCGATTACCCTTCCCTGCCGATCCAGAACCGGCCCGCCGCTCATACCGCCTAGTTTTGTCAAGCTTGGCTGTTTATGCGTGACAGCCCAGGCAATTCCCGGTTCTATGAAACTACGCCCTCCTACCTTTCGCATTTTGGTACGTCTTATTAATGATGAGCGAACATCCCCCGGTTTTCCCATGGGATAACCAAAATGAAAACCTATTTGGCCAACGCGCAATTTTTCTTTTAAGGGCATGACCGCAAGGGCCGGGGGTCGGTTTTTCAGGTCACGCACCGAGCTGGTGCGTATTATAGCAAGATCGGCTTTGGCATGAATTGTAATGTCTTGAACCCAGAAACCTTTCTGCCTATTAGGATCCGTATAAATCGCAATCCGCCTGCAATGGTCCACGACATGTCTTGCTGTGAGCCATACACCATCATTGCTGACTGGGAAAGCGGTGCCTACAGAAGTACCACCAGAAGACCTGGAGCTTACTCTAATTTCAGGGTCATTGACAGAAATTGTTGCCAATGTTTCGCCTTGCTCTTGTGACGGAGTCAGAGTTTTTGTTCTTGCTTGGGGATGTTCTGTCTTAGTAATGCCGCGAGGCCGAACGGTTCCGTCTCGGTCAAACAAGAACCCGCCAGCACCCCAGACGAGTGCGGCCAATAGAAATCCCCATCCAGTAGGAAGTCGCATAATCGGATACTCAGTTAACCGGCAACGCTAGCAGCAGCAATGAGCCCAACGGCAATCTTAACTGCGGCGACAAGGACTGCAGGACCAGTCTCGTTGTCTTCAACCCGTTTTCCGAAGTCGCGAATTACGAAATCCATCACGCGATAGGCGACTAACATTAAGATGAGCGTTACCAAGCCCCACAGTATGATATCCCATGTGTTGAGGCTAGTTTTTAGCGTGGCGGCTAACGGGATGGCAAAACCAATTACTGCGCCCGATAAGGTTATGGCGGCAGCCGTATTACCAGCCTTGATCAAAGCCAACTCGTCATATGGCGTAATCCAGGCATAGACAATTAGCCCTGCAATAAGCATGGCAAAGGTGACGCTGGAATGCAGGAGTAAAAAGGGTAACCCTGTAAGGAGACTGTTGAGAATGGCTTCCATGGTTAGTCCGATAACTGAAATTGATGCACAGTTATATTAAAGTTTTGAAGGCGCGGTGCCCATAGGTCAAATCGAGAATTAAACATTTTATTTTGAAGGTGACAGAAACCAAGGCCGCCGATACCTTGCTTTAAACAATAGCAAGTAACGCGATCCGCGCCGGCGGGGCTGCGGGAAAAGGAAAATATTATGGCGAAGAGTTATGACCTCGTTGTGATTGGCGGTGGTCCAGGCGGATATGTGGCAGCTATTCGAGCGGCACAATTGGGCCTTAAAACAGTTTGCGTGGAAAAGCGCGGAACCCTTGGTGGCACATGTCTCAATGTTGGCTGCATTCCGTCTAAGACGTTGTTGCAAAGCTCCGAAAAGTTTGCTGAGGCGCAGCATGAATTGAAGGAGCATGGCGTAGACGTCAAAGGTGTCTCGCTAAACCTAGAAGCGATGATGGCGCGTAAGGACCGAATAGTCAGCAACTTGACCAAAGGGATTGAATTCTTATTTAAGAAAAATGAGGTGGAATATATCGTTGGTCACGGCACATTGTCTGGTCCAAACAGCGTAACGGTCAGCCTAAATAAAGGCGGAAACAAGACGTTAGAGGCGAAGGCAATTCTGTTGGCAACCGGATCTGAGAGTACCTTTTTGCCGGGAATAAAGGTGGATGAAAAGCAGATTGTCACCTCCACCGGTGCGCTGACGCTGGGCAGGGTGCCGAAGCATCTCGTGGTTATTGGTGGAGGTTATATTGGTCTCGAATTGGGTTCGGTCTGGCGGCGTTTAGGGGCTGAGGTAACGGTCGTAGAATTTCTGGATCGTATCACACCGGGTATGGATGGCGATGTCGCAAAAAACTTCCAACGCATACTTAAGAAACAAGGTTTTAAATTTCGGCTTGGCACTAAAGTCACTAACGTAAAAAAGCGCAAAGGCTCGGTTACGCTTTCTTTGGAGCCTGCTATAGGTGGTGAAGCGGAAAGCTTAAAATGCGATACAGTGCTACTGTCCGTTGGTCGCCGGCCTTATACGGATAAGCTCGGGCTTGATACGGTAGGGCTAAGTATTGATGAAAGTGGCATAGTGCCGGTTAATAATCACTTTCAAACGGCGATCCCCAGCATTTATGCGATTGGCGATTGCATCCGTGGCGCCATGCTGGCGCATAAAGCGGAGGAAGAAGGTGCCGCATGCGCGGAAATACTGGCAGGGCAATTGGGCCATGTTAACTATGATGTTATACCCGGGATAGTTTACACTTGGCCGGAATTGGCGGCTGTGGGGAAGACCGAAGAACAGCTAAAAGAAGAGGGTGTTGATTATAAAGCGGGTAAATTCCCTTTCATGGCGAATAGCCGGGCGCGGTGTAACGGCGATACGGATGGGTTCGTTAAGATTTTGGCTGATACAGTAACCGATAAAATATTAGGTGCGCATATTATTGGGCCAGATGCAGGCACAATAATAGCTGAAATTGTTGCGGTCATGGAGTTCGGCGGATCCGCTGAGGATGTGGCACGTACTTGTCATGGGCATCCGACTTTGAATGAAGCGGTAAAGGAAGCAGCTTTGGCGGTAGATGGTCGCCCGATACACGTATAACCAATTTTTAGTATGTCGCGCCTGCCAAATAAAGATAATGACCAACCGCAGCCTAAGGTTTGGCGGTCTTCCGGGAAGCGGGTTTTGCTATTCGTCATAGCGTGGGGACTAATTTTTCTTGGGTTTTTAGGTATTTTGCTTCCCATTTTGCCCGGCGTTATTTTTCTATTCGCCGGGCTATACCTGTTATCATTAGAGTCGCTTTGGCTGAATAGACAATTAGATAAAATTGGCAACCGTTACCCAAGGGTCGGTAAACTTCTCGATGATGCACGAGCGCGAGCAGGGCGTATCTTGCGACGTGTAATTGGTGAAGGTTCGATAAAGTGATTGTCTCATCGCTGGTTCTTTCGCTTGTCGTATTTGTAGCGCAGGTTTTGGGAATGGCGACTTTCGTGACGTTTCCTGCATTATTACCAGTTTTTCAAAATGAGTGGCAGCTGAGCAATACTGAGGCAGGTTGGATTAGTGGCGTGTTTTTCGCTGGATTTGTAGTCTCCACGCCTATTTTAACCGCTTTGACTGACCGATTGGATCCAAAGCGTATATTTTTGGCTGGCTTGGTCATTACGGCTATTTCCAGCACTGGCTTTGGGATGTTCGCTGATGGGGTTTGGAGTGCGACGTTTTGGCGGATTTTGCATGGCATTGGCTATGGGGCTTGTTACATGCCGGGTATGAAGGCACTGAGTGATGCAGTGTCGGAAACGTCTCGCGATCGTTCGGTCTCATTATTTTCAGCGACTTATACCGTTGGTGTAAGTTTTTCGTTCTTTGTATCTGGCCCTGTGGCATCAGCCTTTGACTGGCAGGCCGCCTACCTTCTATTTAGTATTGGCCCTTTGGTGGGATTTATTTTGGTTGCATTTACATTACCCAGCGCACCTAAGCGTGCCATGTCGCGGTTGAGTTTTGAGGTTGGGCCAGCTTTGCGCAATAAACCGCTGATTATTTATATGTCCGCTTATTTTATTCATAATAGTGAGTCATCAACTATCCGTGCTTTCATCGTATCTTTCTTGGTTTTAGCTCTAGCAGTGCAACCTGCGGGAAGTTTAGGGGTTGATTGGGACCCTCTAATGATAGCGGCGATAGCCAACTTGTTCGGGTTGCCCTCTATTATGCTGGCGAACGAAATGGCGCGATTTTGGGACCGAAATAAAGTAATTGCGCTTATTATGATTTCGTCGGCAGCAGTTGGACTATTAATGGCGGTATCTGTTTCTTGGGGGTTGGTCTGGATAGTCGTTCTTGTGATGCTACACGGATTTCTAGTGCCTGCAGATGTTGGGTCTATTAATGCGGGGCTGGTTGGCATTACCGACCCAGCGCGTCGTGGCGCCACCATGGCGCTACATGCAGTATGCGGGTTCACCGGTGCTTTTGTCGGGCCGGTTGTTTTTGGTGCTATCCTGGACCGTGCTGGCGGACAGACGGAGCCGACCGCTTGGATCGCGGCGTTCGCTGGCATGTTTGGTATAGTCCTTTTAGGGATGTTGATTCTCTATTGTTTGGCGCGACGCGAGAAGACGTGAGTAAAGCGGAATAATGTCCTATCAATTGCATCAAACGATTGCGCCTAATTGGTAGGACGCGTTATCGGTTGCGAGGGTGCACCTGATATTGCTTAAGAATATGTGCCTCGTCCACTTCGGTGTAGCGCTGAGTAGTAGAGAGCGATATGTGACCAAGCAGCTCTTGGATAGAGCGTAGATCACCCCCGTTAGAAAGTAAGTGGGTCGCAAAACTGTGACGCAAAGCATGAGGGGTTGCGCTATCCGGTAAGCCGAGTTGTGCGCGCATTAGCTGCATCCGTTTTTGGATAATGCGGGGACTGAGAGGTCCGCCACGCGCGCCTCTAAAAAGAGCCTCGCCGGGTGGTAAATGACGGGGGTATTTATCAAGGTAATCGCCAATAGCATCACGAACAATCGGCATTATCGGCACCATGCGTTCTTTTGATCCTTTACCAAGAACCTTAATACTATCGCCGGTTGGTGCATCCTTACGCATCAAGCCTAGCGCCTCCCCTATCCGAAGTCCCGCCCCATATAGCAGCATCAAGACAGCGGTATCCCTAGCAGCAATCCAATTTTCGGATGCTTGGTCGCCGGCCATTTCAATCGCTGCTTGGGTATCTTTAACAGCGATCGATTTGGGCACGGTGTGTGGAAGTTTTGGTGTCCGGATCAGTTGAACCGCCTGATTGCCGCCCCGCCCGTTCCGTTCAAGCCAACGAAAGAAACTCCGTACAACCGACAGAGCCCGGGCTACTGACGTTCGCTTAAGTCCGGAATTAGCGAGGCTAGCGAGCCATGCCCGAAAATCAGTGGCCAGTAAATTTTGCATGTCACTTAGTTCTAGGGCAGACCCAAGGTGTTGGCTCTGAAACCTCAGAAACTGGCCGAGATCTCTTTGATAGGCGGCGATAGTGTGCGCCGAATACTGCTTCTCGGAAACAAGCCAACGGTTCCATTCAAGTAAGGCAGCACGAAGTTCCGGATCACATCCCGCAAATAAGTCTAGTTTGTTGGTTAGTGCGGTAGGTCTAACCATGCTCGAATGACATGTTCTAGAACTTGGGTCAAAAATCTAACGAGTTCGGTAGATTGACTATTATTGAAATGATCAGCATCCCTGGATCCGAAGGCAATCAAGACTGGTGGCGATACTTTCGATATATCGAGACGCACGAGCGCATCCGAACAGATCAATGGCGCACCACCACCGAATATCACTGGATCACCTTCAACATGACTCCGGAGCAGCATACGCTGATCGTCTTTGAAATATTGTTTCACCGTTCCTATTGGTAAAATAACCAGGCCAGGTGTTTTGAGAAGCCTCGGGCCCTCATCGTCCGCTTCAATGCATAGCATAACCATATCCAGGTCGAGCATGACGGCGAAATCCGTCGTTACAGACTGAATCAGCTGTTCGAAGGATTTAGCCGAGAGCACGGCTAAAATACACTCATGAATTCGGGACAAACTTTGTTGGTTAACGCGCGCGGTTTCCAAGAGTTGTTCACGTTCATTTTTTAGCTTGTTTATCTCGACTCGCAGGTTCTCGATGAGAGCAGTCTGAAAGTCGACGACGCCAACGCTTAGATCGCGTTGCGGCAACGTTAAACCTTGAAGCGCCTCGGGGTGGTTAGCAAAAAAATCGGGCCTATTACGTAAAAAAGCAATTACGGAATTCGCATCTATTTCGGGCGGCGTTTTTGCGTGGTTGGTATCTCGGCTCATGATGATGTCATCTTTCGATGGCCACAAATTTTAAAGAATCGATTGGCCGGTTTTCTTCCAATCGGCAACGAAGGCAGCAAGACCCTTGTCGGTCAATGGATGTGTGTACATCTGATGGAGTACATTTGGAGGCAAGGTCGCAACATGTGCGCCTAGCTTTGCCGCTTCTACCACATGCATGGGACTTCGGATTGAGGCTACTAAGATTTCGGTCGTTAGATCCGAGTAATTATAAAAAATTTCGCAAATTTCGGCGATAAGATGCATACCGTCTATTGCGATATCATCGAGTCGGCCAACGAAGGGTGAAATAAAGCGGGCACCGGCTTTTGCAGCTAATATAGCTTGATTGGGCGAAAAGCATAATGTGACATTGACCATAACACCCTCTTGATTGAGCGCTTTACACGTTTTTAAGCCAGCAGGTGTCAGCGGTACTTTTACACAAACATTATCAGCAATACCGGCCAACTTCCGACCCTCTGAGAGCATGGTTTCAAAATCTGTGGAGGCGACTTCGGCACTTACCGGCCCATCGACTAAATCACAAATCTCGCGCACAACTTCAAAAAAATCACGACCCGATTTATGAATTAGAGAAGGATTTGTTGTGACGCCATCGACTAATCCAGTATCGGCTAGCTCCCGAATTTCTTTAATTTCAGCTGTATCTATGAAAAATTTCATGGGCCGGTTGAGCTCCTTTAATGCGGCTTCAGTTATTTTAAGCGATGCTATAGCTTTTTCTACATTGCTTTCGATACACTCTATCCGATGCCTAAATCGCATACCATATCCTCCGAAATCATTCACGGCGAAGCCTCCCGATATAGTGTTTTATTGCCCTTACCATTGGCTGGTCCCTACGATTACCTTTCGCGGGAAAATCGGGATATTCCTTTAGGGTCATTTGTTTACGTGCCTTTAGGCGCTCAAACAATCATTGGCGTGGTGTGGGGTGAGTCGTCGAAAAATTTTCTCGACGAAAAACGACTGAAGTGTATCGAATCTATTTTAGATACACCCCCATTGCCCGAATCGGTTAGGACATTCGTGGATTGGGTGGCTGAATACAATCTTAGTCCGCCGGGGTCTGTCCTCCGTATGACAATGAGTGCACCAAAAGCGCTGCAGCCGCCTAAGCCGCGTATTGCCCTCATTATGAATCAAGATGCGCCGGAGATTCGTATGACCCCAGCGCGCCAGCGAGTGTTATCTTTGCTTGCCGACGGGCCGCCCCGCACTGCGTCTGATTTAGCTAATGAAGCTGGCGTGGGATCCGGTGTGGTGCGTGGTTTAGCTGAAGCCAAGGTATTAAAACGCATACAAATACCTACCAGCGGCCTCTTTCCATTGCCCGATCCCCAAATACCCGGCGCCGACCTTTCTCCGGCGCAGAAAGCAGCGGCCAATGCGATTATCGAAAAAGTGCGAAAGCAGTCATTTGAAGTGTTTTTGTTAGATGGGGTCACCGGATCGGGTAAAACCGAAGTGTATTTTGAGGCAATCGCCGAAACTTTACGGCAAGGCATGCAAGCCCTCGTTTTATTGCCGGAAATTGCCCTCAGCACTCAATGGTTAAATCGTTTTGAGGAGCGATTTGGAGTTTTACCCGCCCAGTGGCATTCAGAATTGTCACAGGCCAACCGAAAACGAATTTGGAGAGGTATAATTGATAGCAAAGTGAATGTTGTTGTCGGAGCACGTTCAGCTTTGTTTCTACCCTTCGATCGTATTGGCTTGATTGTTGTCGATGAAGAGCATGAGGGGTCCTTTAAACAAACCGATGGGGTTGCGTACAACGCTCGCGATATGGCGGTGGTTCGGGCGCGGTTAGAAAAATGTCCTGCGATCTTGGCCACCGCGACACCGTCTCTTGAAACTTTCGTTAACGTTGGTCGTAGTCGTTATGAACGGCTCCACCTTCCGGAAAGACATAGAGGGGCCGCCTTACCCGAGGTGGAGGTAGTGGACTTACGTCGTGATCGACCAGAGCGGCAAAGTTGGATATCGCCGCCTTTAAAGCTTGGGCTTGCTGCTAATTTGGCTGCGGAAGAGCAGTCATTGCTATTTCTGAACCGCCGAGGCTACGCGCCGCTTACCTTGTGTCGTTCATGTGGACACCGCCTCCAATGCCCAAATTGTTCCGCATGGCTGGTGGAACATCGTTTTGCGAGCCGCCTTGATTGTCATCATTGTGGTTTCACCATGCGTTACCCTGAAACCTGCCCGGAATGTGAAGCCCAAGGCACGATGGCTGCTTGTGGCCCCGGGGTAGAGCGCTTGGTGGAGGAAGTGAGCGTCTTTCTGCCGGAAGCGCGCATAGGGCTGATGACAAGCGATACGATACGAGGGCCGGGCTCGGCGGCGGATTTGGTCTCACGCGTTCAAAACCACGAGATTGACGTTTTGGTCGGCACTCAGCTGGTTGCAAAAGGCCATCATTTCCCATTGCTGACCTTAGTTGGGATTGTCGATGCAGATTTGGGATTAAATGGTGGTGATTTGCGCGCGGCCGAGCGTACCTATCAAATATTGCATCAGGTTTCGGGCCGAGCTGGGCGGGCAGAACGTCCGGGGCGAGTACTATTACAAACATACCAGCCTGAGCATCCGGTAATGCGCGCCCTTGCGGAGGGGGATAGGGATAATTTCTTGAGCGAAGAGGCCAGGCTCCGGGAAGCCGGTGTTTGGCCACCTTTTGGGCGTCTCGCAGCACTAATTTTATCGGGCCGTGCCGCTGAAAAGGTCGAGGCGACGGCCCGAAGCCTAGCCCGAGTGGCTCCAAACAATCCCGCTATACGCGTGCTAGGGCCCGCGCCGGCGCCACTCTCGATAATGCGGGGCCGTCATCGGTGGCGGTTGCTAGTTAAAACCACTCGATCGGTTAATATTCAAAATATACTGCGGGAGTGGTTGGCACAGGTGAAAATACCTAGCTCGGTTCGATTGAAGGTGGATATTGATCCGTACAGTTTTTTATAATTTGTAGTGAATTTTAAAATCTTTGCTCCCGCGACCGCAGGCCGCAGGGAGTCCGCTTGTCACCTTTGAGGGCGTATGTTAAACACCGCATAATCGAGGGACGGAAAACCGTTCCAATCTTCTTGGGAGTGTCGGAAAGTCAGCATTTTCGGAGCTTTCCAGTCAGATTCGGGGGACGCCCTACTTTGGCAGTAAATTCAGGCGATACTGGCGTCGCATCGCGCTATGCGGTGGCACTGTTCGAGCTGGCAGACGATAGCAATTTGCTTGATGTGGTCGCTGATGATCTGCGAACCATTGATTTAGCGATTTCGTCGAATGGCGATCTACAGCGTCTTGTTCACAGTCCGGTGGTGAGCCGGGCCGATGCGGGTGCGGCGATGGCTGCTATTTTGGATCAAGCTGGAGCTAATGATTTGACTCGTAATTTCATTGGCTTAGTCGCGGCTAACCGGCGACTTTTTGCGCTGCGATCCGTCATCACGGAGTACCTCGCGGAATTGGCCAGCCGTCGCGGCGAAGTGACCGCGGAAGTATCTTCCGCTATTAAACTTACCAAGAAGCAAGCCGATGAATTAGCGAGAAGCTTGGAGAGGGCGGTTGGCGCGAAGGTATCGGTTAGTGCGAAGGTTGATCCGGGCTTGGTTGGTGGTCTTGTGGTCAAGGTGGGGAGTGTGATGGTTGATTCCTCACTCCGCACCAGCTTAGAAAAAATGAAACTCGCGATGAAAGGGGCAGCCTGATGGAAATCAAGGCCGCGGAAATTTCTGCAATTCTAAAAGAGCAAATCGCGAACTTCGGTGCCGAAGCCGATGTCGCCGAAGTAGGACAGGTTATCTCTGTCGGTGACGGTGTGGCTCGCGTTTACGGTCTCGATAATGTCCAAGCCGGAGAAATGGTTGAATTCCCGGGGGGCATCAAAGGCATGGCGCTTAATTTGGAGGGCGACAATGTCGGTGTGGTCATTTTCGGCGACGATCGGGAGATTAAGGAAGGTGATACAGTCAAGCGGACCGGCGATATCGTCGATGTTCCGGTTGGTAAAGGTTTGCTGGGCCGTGTTGTAAACGGGCTGGGTGAGCCTATTGATGGTAAGGGCCCAATCGAATCCGACAGTCGTAGTTTAGTTGAAGTCAAAGCGCCGGGAATTATTCCACGGCAGTCAGTTCATGAGCCAGTCCAAACCGGTCTTAAAGCGCTAGATGCGTTAGTGCCAGTAGGCCGCGGGCAACGAGAGCTTATTATTGGTGATCGTCAAACCGGTAAAACTGCCGTTGCGATTGATGCGATCCTCAATCAAAAGCCTATGAATGATGGTAATGATGAATCTAAAAAGCTCTACTGTATCTATGTGGCCATTGGGCAAAAACGGTCCACGGTTGCGCAAGTAGTTAAGACACTCGAAGATTACGGCGCTATGGAATACACGATTGTTGTTGCTGCGACAGCGTCTGAGCCGGCACCCATGCAGTTCCTTGCGCCCTATGCGGGTTGCGCTATGGGTGAGTACTTCCGCGACAACGGCATGCATGGTTTGATTGTTTATGATGATTTGTCTAAACAGGCTACAGCGTATCGCCAAATGTCTTTGTTGCTGCGTCGTCCTCCTGGCCGCGAAGCTTATCCGGGAGATGTATTCTATTTGCATTCTCGTCTCTTAGAGCGTGCTGCGAAAATGAATGAGAGCCTTGGTAGTGGCTCGCTGACTGCGTTGCCGGTTATTGAAACGCAGGCGAATGATGTATCTGCCTATATTCCTACCAATGTGATATCTATTACTGATGGTCAGATTTTTCTTGAGACCGAGCTATTCTACAAAGGCATTCGTCCTGCAATTAACGTTGGCTTGTCGGTATCTCGTGTTGGTTCGGCAGCTCAGATTAAAGCCATGAAACAGGTTGCGGGTTCGATTAAATTGGAATTAGCACAATACCGAGAGATGGAGGCTTTTTCGCAGTTTGCGTCTGATCTGGATGCTGCAACTCAGAGATTGCTGGCGCGTGGAGCACGATTGACTGAACTCCTTAAACAGCCTCAATACAGCCCGTTGCCTGTTGAAGAGCAGGTTGTGGCGATTTTCGCTGGGGTACGTGGTTTTCTGGATAATATTGAGATTGCAGATATCGGTGGCTTTGAACAATCCTTGCTGGCACTTATGCGTGACAAGCAAGGGGATCTGTTAGCGGTTATTCGCGATGAAGGTGCAATTTCCGATGACAGTGAGAAGAAGTTGCTCTCTATTATCGAAGATTTTGCCAAATCCTTTAGCTAGGCGATTGAGAAAGTAGGTCGATGGCAAGCCTTAAAGAGCTCCGTAACCGGATTGCGAGCGTCAAGTCGACGCAACGGATCACTTCTGCTATGAAAATGGTAGCAGCGGCTAAGCTACGGCGGGCTCAGGAGCAAGCAATGGCCGCGCGTCCCTATGCTGAACGTATGGAAGGCATGTTGCAGTCGGTCGCTCGTGCTTGTGCTGCGGGAGGCTCACCTCTCTTGTCAGGAACGGGTTCCGATAATACGCATTTGTTAGTTTTGATTTCTGCCGACCGTGGCCTATGTGGCGGCTTTAATATTAGCCTCATGCGCGGACTACGCCAGCACGTGATGAAATTGCAAGGCGCTGGTAAGGTAGTAAAGCTCATTATTGTGGGGCGTAAAGGGGTTAGCCTGGTTCGTCGGGAATTTCCGGACTTGGTTTTGGAGGTGTTTGAAGATATTGCCAAGCCCGCACCTTTTTTTGGTTCCGCACGTTCAATTGCCGAAAATATCACTGCGCGCTTTGAGGCGGGGGAATTCGATACCTGTACTGTGTTTTACAACAGGTTTGTTTCTGCGTTGACCCAGATCGTCACGCCTCAGCAATTAATCCCGTTTGCTTTGCCTGAGAATGATACTGGTGAATATGAGGCAGAAGAAACTGTTATTGCCGTCTCGGCGTCTTATGAGTTTGAGCCTTCCGAAGAGGGGATTCTCGATGAATTACTGCCGCGTAATGTGGCAATACAAATTTTCAAAGCAATGCTGGAATCTTTTGCATCGGAACAAGGTGCGAGGATGACTGCAATGGATAGTGCGTCCCGTAATGCGGGCGATATGATTAACAGCTTGACCCAGAACTATAACCGAAGCCGCCAAGCGCAGATTACCAAGGAGTTGATCGAAATCATCTCTGGTGCAGAAGCGCTGTAGCGATGGGTTAAAAGCGAAGCAATAGGAGCCTAAAAATGGCGAGCAATACAATTGGAAGCGTATCCCAGGTGCTGGGCGCCGTAGTGGACGTTCATTTTGACGGTGAACTTCCTGCGATTTTGAATGCGGTCAAGTGCGAAAATCAAGGTAAGTCGCTTATTATGGAAGTGGCGCAGCATTTAGGTGAGAATACAGTTCGTTGCATCGCAATGGATACGACTGACGGCATGGTGCGCGGCCAAGAGGTGACCGATACCGGTGAGCCGATTAGCATGCCAGTGGGGCCTGAGACACTGGGACGAATCTTGAATGTGATTGGCGACCCCATTGATGAGCGAGGCCCCATTGGTCATAAGAAAACGTTACCAATTCATCGCAGCGCGCCGGAATTTACCGAGCAGTCGACGGAAACAGAACAGTTGGTCACCGGTATTAAGGTTGTCGACTTGTTAACTCCTTATGCTAAGGGAGGCAAGATTGGTCTATTCGGTGGTGCGGGTGTAGGAAAGACCGTGCTTATCATGGAGCTCATAAACAATATTGCGAAAGCTCATGGTGGGTACTCAGTGTTTGCCGGCGTAGGCGAACGCACTCGCGAGGGCAACGACCTCTATCATGAAATGATGGAGTCCGGTGTTATTAACCCTGACGGTGAATCGAAGGCGGCATTGGTGTATGGTCAAATGAACGAGCCACCTGGCGCGCGAGCGCGAATCGGGCTCGCCGGTCTCACCGTTGCTGAATATTTTCGTGATGAAGAAGGCCAGGATGTTCTATTCTTCGTTGATAATATTTTTCGGTTTACCCAAGCAGGCTCTGAAGTGTCTGCCCTGTTGGGCCGTATCCCCTCCGCGGTTGGCTATCAACCAACTTTGGGTACAGATATGGGCGCCTTGCAAGAACGGATTACTACAACTAAGAAGGGTTCGATTACCTCAGTACAGGCGATTTATGTGCCTGCAGATGACCTGACCGACCCGGCGCCAGCAACCGCCTTCTCGCATTTAGATGCGACGACGGTACTAAATCGTTCAATTGCTGAGCTTGGCATTTACCCCGCTGTGGATCCCCTGGATTCCACCAGTAGGATTCTTGATCCGCGCATTGTCGGTGAAGAGCACTATCAAACGGCGCGTGACGTCCAAGAAGTACTGCAATCTTATAAATCACTACAAGAAATCATTGCTATTCTTGGCATGGATGAGCTCTCAGAAGATGATAAGCTGACGGTAGCTCGGGCACGTAAAATTCAAAGATTCTTGTCTCAGCCTTTCCATGTGGCTGAGATCTTTACTGGTTCGCCGGGGAAACTTGTCGACCTTGAAGACACGATAAAGGGCTTTAGGGCTATTGTTGATGGTGAGTATGATGATTTGCCGGAGCAGGCCTTCTATATGGTTGGCGGTATGAACGAAGCTATCGAAAAAGCCAAGCAAATGGCGGCGGAGGCGGCATAACTTATTATGACTGGTACCCTTAAGCTTGAATTAGTTTCCCCAGAGCGGCTAATTTTCTCTGAAGAGGTTGAAATGGCCGTGTTGCCGGGCGGCGAAGGTGATTTTGGGGTTATAGGCGGCCATTCACCCGTGATCTCGACATTGCGGCCTGGCACTATTGCAATTTTTGATGGAAGTTCTGTGGCGGCACGCTTTTTTGTGGCGGGCGGTTTTGCGGAAGTGAACAGCGAGGGTTGTACGGTGCTGGCGGAGGCGGCTGACAATATAGAAGATTTTGACCGTGTGACTGTTGCTCAAGCGCTAGACAAGGCGCGTGAAGATTTGCGCAACGCGTCCGAAGAAGAACGCAAAGGGTTTGCACAGCAAGTTACCATTGGTGAAGCTAAATTGGCGGCAATCGATAGCCCGGCCTACGGTTAATCAACAGTACTCATTGCGTGAAAAAAAGCCTTCAAACAGGGACCGTTTCTGACGGTTCGAGAAATACCTTGGAGAGCTAAGCGATTAAGCTAAGTAACTCTCCTGGATCAAGTACGCCTCCATCGCCCGGTGTGAGCATGGTTGCATTTTTAATAACCTGAGTGTCAACTTTACCAAGACCCAGCTTTTCACCAAGGAACCGTTTTTCTGGATTAAAGAGGGGCTCGCCATCTGGCTTCGTAACCATAGCTAGTGAGCTGGATTTTTTGATAAAGGCATCGCCTTTCTCTCTAGCCTTTTGTGCATCTAGGTTCTTTTGTTTCTGAATTTCGGCACGCGCCCGGAGAATTTTTTGTTCCGCCTCTGCGGCAACGGCTCTATCTGCGGATGAAGGTTCTCGTGGGGCCAAGGCCGCGCGCTTTACAATTTGCAGTTTACGAATAGTGGCCTCTGGGTTGTTAGGTACCGTTGACGTATCGATACGAACCTCGCCACCTACTGCATAGGATCGGCCGTCTGGTCCTACTACTGTTCGATATGTTGGTGAACTGGCAAATTGACCGCCGGCAACTTTATGGGCTTGTTCATGTTCACGCACTTGGCGGTCTCGTGCCTGTAGTTCTCGTACCTTGCGCTTTTCCGACTCAGTTAGACCGTCGGAGCTTTCGGCATTCGAATAAACGCGGCTGGTCGCGGTTATGCTTGTGGCGGATATTTTATTATTTTGTACTGCTTGGGCTTGTGTCTGAGAGCTCTGATCGAGGTAAGAGAATGGGCGTCCCGGTCGCGCAACATCGTTACGTCGAATAACGGGCGTGTTATCGCGATCCACGGAAGCGGCAGCATTAGAATTGAACCTGCCACCGCCAAGGCCGGCAACGTTTAATGCCTGGCCACCGGTTTGCTGCAATGGAGATGTTTCCAAAGATGGAATCATCGGCCTATTCTTCTCCCAAACAAGAAACTTTGATTTATTCTAAATAGCATTACCAATAATGGGCCCGACTGCACCAGCGTTAATTTTTACAAAACCCCAGCGTTTGAGGGCATTCACCATAAATTCCTACTAAAATGTAGGAGCTTTTAGGATAATTGTCAAAATGGCCATACGGTGAAATTTATTTCTCCACTAAAGGACGTAAAACGCCCACTACTCTTTCATAAACATCTCTTTTAAACGGTACGATTAAAGAGAGGAGATCATTAAACCCCACCCACTGCCATTCAGTGAACTCTGGAATTTCTGTGTTTAGATTTATATCACTATCTTGGCCGAGGTATCGGAATGCAAACCATTTTTGTGTTTGTCCACGGTATTGTCCCTTCCAGAGCCTTTGCGATAGTTTTACTGGCAAATCATAGGCATACCATTCCGGGCATTCGCCTATGAGCTCCGCGTTATTGGTCCCAATTTCTTCTTTCATTTCACGGAGGGCTGCATCTCTGGGGCATTCATTATTATCGATACCGCCCTGGGGCATTTGCCAATGATTGCCCGGTACATCGACCCGGCGTGCTACAAAAACCTTATTCCGCTGGTTGACTAGCATTATGCCTACACAAGGTCTGTGAGGTCGTACTTCCACTGGGTTCACTTTAAGGATTCTTGGGCTATCGCTGTTATAGGTGCTAGTGCAAGGCCTCGTTCCCGAACGTTTTCCGCCCAACCAGAAACTTCGGTGACGCTTATTGGATAAGGGCGCGCGATAGCAACAGCGAATCCCCGTCTCTTTGCAATTTCCTCGGCTTGGGCAAGCCGAGCCCGTATATTTTTGCCGGTAGCAATTTCATCGAGGAATATATCTCGGGCAGCAACAGGCATTCTAAGTTTCTTTGCAATACCCACCGCGTTGCTGAGCGGGTTCTCGCGCACATCTAGCATCATTAGACCCCGCGATTTTAACTCCGAAACGACCGGCTTTAACGCCCCTGGTTTCGTTGTAAACTCACCGGCCATAAAAGTGCTAACACCTACATATCCTGTCAAGCGGCTCAACACCCAACGTAATCGTTGTTTGTTTTGTTGTATCGAAAGTGAAGATAATAAAGTGTATGGCCCAGGGTCGCTATTGGGATAATCAAGCGGCTCCATCGGTAATGCAACCAATACTTCATGCCCAGCTGAGCGGCTAATATTGATCCAATCTTTAAGCCTTCGCGCAAAAGGGGCGAAGGCGAGGGTGACGGCACCAGGTGTTTTTTGAATGACCGCCTCTGTCGCATCTGCGGAGACACCGAGATCTATAAACACAATTGCTATGCGGGGTTTTTTTTCAAGTTTGCTGAAGGGCCGCGAATACACACGCCAGGCTTGCCGTCCGTCCTTGCTGACGATTGGCAGAGGACCTATGGTGGCTCTCTCAACCAACTGTGGATCAGGGTGGGGGTGGAGCCGTAGTGTAAACTTCTTAAGTTTCTTGGAAAGAAGTGGCTTTTTAGCAAGAGGCAAGTTTGTCTTTTTATTCTCGGACGTATTCGGTTGTGCGGCCCGGCGACCCGCATCCGTATTCCTTTTGGTCCCCACTTCTTTTTTTTCTCTATTTTTTGCGCGGGGCGCACCATTCCTAGAGTGTTTTGCCGGGGCGTTCCCCTCGCCGGCAAAAGTCATACTTATACTTGGCTGTTGCCGTTCCAGTTCCGCATAAATACTGTCCTCAGTAAAAAAGATCCAAACCACAGTTCCAACTAATACAGTACCCAACATTGCCCAGGCACCAATCAGCAGTTTTCTTGATAAGTTATCTACGGTGCTCAATCTTAACCGGGCATGGCCTAGCAGTTTTCGTGATATTTCAACCACATTGCCAGACACTGGCCGAGCATCGATCAGCAGTTTTCGTGATATTCCAACTACATTGCTAGACACTGCCCGGGCATCGATCAGCAATTTTCGTAGTAAATCACTGCCTGATGAAGGCGCGTTATGCACCTCTGCCGCGGCGGAGCCGTCGAGGACCCCGCCGTCGCCTTTGGATTTTTTGAAGGGTAGTTTCAGTGTTCAAATACCCCTTAGTTCGTTGCGCCGGCCTTGGTCTGCTGGAAAAGCGATAGCCCACGTAACAAATCCAGTGCGCGCGCTAATTGATAGTCTTGCACGGATTTGTTTTTGGCAGAGGAATTTTTTTCGGTTTTATCGCCTTTTTGGACTTTCACAGAGTTTTCCGACTTTTTGTCCTCTTTTTCTTTCAATCCTTCATTTTTTCTTGGGTCGTTCTCGTTTTTAAGTGAATTCCGCAAAGACGCTTCGCTTCGCCGTTTGGGCAGGTCGATAACTTCAACTTTTGCCTGTTGGACGTGAATGTCCGGATCGATCCCTTTTGCCTGAATCGATCGCCCGCTTGGTGTATAATAGCGTTGTGTAGTCATTTTTATCGCACCACTCTGGCCAAGCGGAATGATAGTTTGAACAGAGCCCTTACCGAAAGAGCCTGTTCCCAATACAATGGCGCGGCGATGGTCCTGTAGTGCACCGGCCACAATTTCGGAGGCCGATGCAGATCCACCGTTTATGAGCACTACCAACGGTAATCCACCGGTTTGGTCGCCTTTGGTTGATTGAAAACGTTGTGCCGATTCTTCGTGCCGTCCTCGGGTTGATACAATTTCACCCTGATCCAAAAAAACGTCGGCGACACTCACCGCTTGGTTTAATAGGCCGCCGGGGTTGTTCCGAAGATCAAGCACATAGCCTTTGATCTCATCGCCAATCTCTGTTTTCAATTTTTTAAGCGCTTTTTTTAGGCCGCTGGTACTTTGCTCGTTGAAGCTCGTAATACGGACATAGCCGACTTTACCTTCGGTACGCGACCTGACGGATTGGATGCGAATACGTGCGCGGGTGAGGATTACGTCAAATGGTTTTTGGGCGGCACGACGTATAGTAACTTTGAGGTCGGTATTGACACGGCCGCGCATTTTCTCCACCGCTTGTGATAGCGATAGACCCCGTACGGGTTTGCCATCTAGATGTGAGATTAAATCTCCCGCCATAAGGCCGGCCCGGAATGCAGGAGTGTCATCGATTGGTGAGACGACTTTAACCAAGCCGCTGTCACGGTCCATGGTCACTTCAATCCCGAGGCCGCCAAATTCGCCAGTAGTGTGGACCTGCATTTCCTTGAACTTCTTCTTGTTCAGGAAGTTCGAGTGAGGGTCTAGGTGCCCTAACATGCCTTCAATTGCAGCTTCTATGAGTTTCTCATCCGAGATTTTTTCAACATAGTCATTGCGAACGCGTTCAAACACGTCACCGAATAGTTCTAACAACCGATACGTGTCTGTCTTGTCCTGACTGGCGGCTTGTGTGGCCGCAGGTAATCCGAATTGCAGGATAAGGCAGGCCAGCAGTATGGGCAAAAAATTACGGAATTTCTCTACATAATCTGATTTTATTGTTTTGGTCACTATTGATCCTCTTACGCGTTCAACATCGCTAGCCTATTGTCGCATATTTATATTCATTTTAGCTACGTAGGCGATTGCTTTTATAGGCAACCCAAGGGAGCGGGTTTACCGGCCTACCAGCGCGGCGTAATTCCATATATAGACGTGGCTTCGTGGCGCTTTTTTTTGCCATCACACCGATAGGTTCGCCTGCCAAAACCCACTGGCCTAGCGAACCGTCGACGCGCACCATACCCGCGAGTAAAGTGTGATAACCACCACGATGTTCAATGATCAATATTTTTCCGTAACCACGAAATGGGCCGGCGAAAACGATTTTGCCATCAAAAGGTGCAACCACTTGCGCCCCAGACCACGCAGCAACTGTGATTCCTTTGGCGGTGTTGCCGTAACCCGTGTTTTGTCCATATCCTTTAACTAACTTGCCGCGTGCGGGCAGAGTGACGCCGCCGCGCCTCGGAAATATCCGAATCGATGTGGGGCCCCGGTGCTGCAGCGTGGGTTTTGCCCGAGATAAAATCTTACCGCCATCTTTGCCACGGATAGTCGGGCCAGACCTCAGTTGGCCAAACAGATCTCTGAGGCTTTTGGCTTTGTTAGTTAGCTGTGCAACCTTTTTTGCAATACGTTCTTTTTCCACATTTGTGATTTGGCGGAGCGATGCTTTCTTGGCTACCAGTTTGGTCATTTTTTGACGCTCATTTTCGAGCGCATCCGTTGCCGCTTTCAGTTTTTCATATTGAGAGAAGATATCGGCTTGGATGAGTCCTAGCTCTACAATTTCTTCTTGCAGTGACTGTGCTCGAGTCTGAATTTGCGGGACTGCGGCTCGTAAAAGTGTAGCGCTTCGGAGCATTTGGATAGGATCGCCCGGCGCAAGAAGCAGCGCCTGCGGGGGGTTCCTGGCAAGCTTTTCCATGGCCGCTAAAGTGCCATGCATTTGTCTATTCCGTTTTTGGAGCATTGTACGTCGCCGGTCGGCCTCATCGTTGAGATCGTTGAGCTTCTCTTGTAGCTGCGCCATATGGACTTCTTGCGCCTGCACAGCGCGCGCGGCTTGGATCATTTGGCCACGTAATCCGTGTAATTCCGTGGCAATCACCTTGCTCTGAGTTTCCAAGTCAACCTGACGTTGTCGATCTTTTGCGATTTCACCCTCAATTTTTTGCAAATCGCTAGGGTCTTGGGCGACAGATTCATGCGCCGCACACATCAAAAAAAATGCTGCGAGAATAGCAGTTAGAATAAGGAGCCGGCTATGTTCGGAACTAACCAGTGGCAGCATGGGTATCTGTAGACTCCGTGAATCGAAGAAGTGGGCGGCCAGTCATTTCGGCAGGCAGATCTAATCCCATTAACGCTAACACCGTAGGTGACACATCTGCCAGTTTTCCATCTTCAAGGCTAACACCAGCTAGCCCATCGCCGACTAGAATGAGTGGAACAAGGTTGCAGGTGTGGGCTGTATGAGGGCCACCAATATCGGGATCAAGCATTATTTCGGCGTTCCCATGGTCAGCGGTGACAAGGAGTCCGCCGCCAACCGATTTTATTGCGGTTTCCAGCCTGCCCAGGCAATGGTCCACTGCCTCTACCGCAGTGATGGCGGCTTCGAGAATACCTGTGTGACCGACCATATCTGTATTCGCGTAATTAACTAAGATGAAGTCATATTTTTCGCTCTCAATAGCGGCAACCAGTTTGTCGGTAACTTCGGCCGCCGACATTTCTGGCTGTAAATCGTAAGTTTCTACTTTGGGTGACTCCACAAGAATTCTGTCTTCGCCATCGAAATTTCTTTCCTCTCCACCATTAAAGAAGAACGTCACATGGGCATATTTCTCAGTTTCTGCGATTCGAAGCTGTTTTAAGCCGGCTGCAGCAACCACTCCACCCATCACATTGTTTATTTTTTTTGCGGGGAAAATTGTTCTCATGAACCGGTTTAGTGCATCAGAATACTCCACCATGCCGACCGCATCAGACCAGGCGACAGTTCTAGCCCTTGAAAAACCATCGAAAGTATCGTCGACGAGGGCAGTAAGAATTTCTCGAGCGCGATCAGCGCGGAAATTTGTAAGCAACAATGCGTCCCCATCCTCCATGCCCGCATAATCCCCAATAGTTGTGGGCAACAGAAACTCGTCGGTTACATCTTGATCGTAGTACTTTTCAATTGCTGTTAATGGTTCTACGGCTTTTTCACCCACGCCATCCACCAACAAAGAATAGGCTTTCTCAACACGATCCCATCTTTGGTCACGGTCCATCGCGAAATAGCGACCGCAGATCGTACCTATGTTAACATCCGGCAGGTCGGATATTAAGTCCTCGAGAAAGGCCTTAGCGCTTTTAGGGGGAGTATCCCGCCCATCAAGAAACAAGTGCAAGACCAGCTGAGCTTTAGCACCCTGCAAAGTTTTCACTAGACTGACCATATGGTTTTGGTGGGAATGGACGCCGCCTGGGCCAAGGAGCCCGGCAATGTGGATTTTTCCATCCTTGGAGGTCACGTTGTCGATAAGCCTAGCCAGTGTTTTGTTGGCAGCTAGCGATCCGTCTGCAATGGCGGCATCGATGCGCGGTAAATCTTGCATCACGATACGGCCTGCCCCGAGGTTCATGTGTCCAACTTCTGAATTGCCCATTTGCCCTTTCGGCAGCCCCACGTGGCGTTCAGACGCATTTAATTGGCTGTGCGGTGCGGTTGAGGTAAACCGGTCCCAAACGGGCGTATTTGCGAGTGCGATAGCGTTGTTGTCGCGTTCGTCACGTTCGCCCCATCCGTCTAATACGCAGAGAACAACGGGTCGTGTTCGAGAATTAATCGCCATAATGGGCACTCGTCAGGTTAAAATCAAAAATCTATGTCGAGACTACTAGGTTTCCAAGGCTGAGCAATAAATTTGTCATCCGTTTCGATGGTAGGGGTGCCCCGACAAAATAGACCCTACTCTATAAATTTGTTCGACCAGCATGGTGCGCACTAACATGTGGGGCCAAGTGACTGCGCCAAATGAGAGCAACAAATCCGCACGTTTCCGAACCCGTTCACCAAGGCCATCAGCGCCGCCGATTAAAAACACAAATGTTGATTGTCCCTGGTTTTGCCAGTTTGCGAGTGTGCGCGCCAATTTTTCACTACTCTGAGCTACTCCACGTTCATCCAGGGCGATTACGATAGCGCCATTGGGTATGACACGTTGTAGTGATTCGCTCTCTTGTTTTTGCCGTTCTGGACCGGTTGCCCCCCCCCTTACTTCAATTTCCTTTAAGTCGATCTGCCAATGTAAGCGTTTTAGGTAAGTGTAAAACAGATCTCGTTCCGGCCCTTTTCGGAACTTTCCCACCGCAGCGATTATGATACGCATTGCCAGGGTCTGTTAGGGGGCAATCGCCGGTTCAGTGTCATCTTCATCAAACGCTTTATCCCACAATCTTTCAATTCTATAGAAATCTCTAACTTCGGGTCGAAAAAGATGAATGATGATATCCCCCGCATCGACTAATACCCAGTCGCAATGCTGGTCTCCTTCGATGGCAGTGCGTTTTACTCCGACTTTACGCAATTGCCTTCGTAGATGTTCGGTCATTGCGCCCACATGCCTATTCGACGTCCCCGAGGCTACAACCATATAATCCGCCAGGCTAGTTTTGCCTGCGAGTTTGATGGTAATAATGTCGTTGGCCTTATCGTTATCAAGTGATTGTTGGACGAGTTGGAGAAGTGATTCGCAGTCAGGTGTCTGCTGGATTTTGCTGTTTATGGTTTGGTCCTCTTAATGAAATTTCGTATCGGACGCCTCACAAGCAGCGACCGGCTTTATGTCGTTCCGCCTCAAATCTAACCGAATTTGCCAACCTTCTTTTAGGACTTTCCCTTATCTCGTAGGAACCTTATCGCTGTAGACGAAACCGGTTGCAAGGGTGTTTGAAAAAATACCCATGCCGGTGGCGCTGTTGCAGCTAAAAGCGATGCGGACCGTTCCCTTAACCGAGCTTTACGGTACCGTCGTGCAGCAAGTCCAGCCAAGGCTTTGTGAGAATAGTTTGGTCGCGCGAAAACCGCAACGGGAATAGAGTCAAAAATTTTATGCCAGCTCTGCCAAGCAGGCATTTGCACAAGGTTGTCGGCGCCTATCAACCATACAAACTGGCGATATGGAAACCGGTGTTGCAATTGCGCGATTGTATCGGCGGAAAATCGGGTGCCTAGTTCGCATTCTAGATCGCTAACCCAGATGCGCGGATGAGAGGCTACTTGTTGCGCCGATTTAAGCCTTTCTGGCAGGGTGTCCATCCCTTCAGCTGATTTTAGCGGGTTTTGAGGTGATACTAGCCACCATACTGCATCCAATTTCAGCCGCTTCAGTGCTTCTACACTAATGTATCGATGGCCTTTGTGGGCCGGATTGAAGGATCCACCTAAAATGCCGATGCGATGGCCGGGAAAGGAGATTTGTTGATTTTTTGACAATGAAAGCCCGAATTTTCCAGTTTTGAGTAGGAGTCTAGAATACTTCACCGAATGATTAGGGTTTTGGCAAGTATTATGGATGATCTAGCGGTAGGCATGTGTGATAAAAGCGTCACAGCAGCTCAAATATACCCACAGAGAGAGGTGAAATAGTTTGAATTAAAAGCATCATCTTCTTACTCAAGTATAGGTTCGGGAGAGCGTCACTTTGTGTCGGTCGACTAGTTAATTGTGCTGAGGGGATGAAGTTCGTTTTTAATAGGTAAGAATCAAGAAACGATCTCAGTAAGCGAAACCCCCTCTGATTTGAATTCGGAGGGGGTTTCCTTTTTCTTAGGATCGGATTTGCCCTGATCCCCTCACTAAATATTTGTAGCTGGTTAGTTGTTCCGCGCCGACTGGTCCACGTGCATGAAGTTTTCCGGTAGCGATTCCAATTTCAGCTCCCATGCCAAATTCACCTCCGTCGGCGAATTGCGTTGAGGCGTTGTGCAGAATAATGCCGCTATCAATGCCACTGAAAAATTGTTCCGCGGCCTCGTCATTTTCGGTGATAATCGCTTCGGTATGGCTCGAGCCGTACTGATTGATGTGTATGACCGCTTCTTCTATGTTGCTGACCAATTTGACAGAAATAATTTTATCTAGATATTCCCTGGACCAGTCCTCTTCTGTCGCCAGATCGATACGTTTATCAATCGCTTGTGATTCCATATCACCGCGAATGGTACATCCGCCGTCAACAAGGTCATCCAGCAGGAGGGGCAAAATTTTTCTTCCAATGCATCGGTCCACCAGCAAAGATTCCGCGGCGCCGCAGATCCCGGGACGCCGTAACTTTGCGTTAGTAGTGACTTGCCGGGCCATTTCCACATTGGCATCGCGATGAATGTAAATGTGACAATTACCAATTAAGTGGGCGAGGGTCGGTACTTTCGATTCGGTCATCACCCGTTCAGTAAGAGATTGTCCTCCACGTGGTATTATTATGTCGATGAGGTCTACGGCATTTAACATCTCGCCCACCACTGCACGGTCGCGGCTTGGTATAAGCTGAATTGCTGCGTCAGGCAGGCCTACCGATTGAAGACCTTCCTGCAGACATTCGACGATTTTACCTGATGAGTGGAGGCTTTCTGACCCCCCACGCAAAACCGCGGCATTGCCGGATTTAAGGCACAAACCGCCTGCATCGGCTGTGACGTTTGGACGGCTCTCATAAATGATGCCAATGACACCAAGCGGTATGCTGACACGGGTAAATTTCAACCCATTCGGTTGATCCCATTCTCCAAGAACTCTGCCGAGTGGGTCCGGTAATGCCGCCACCTTCTCTAAACCTGTAGCCATATCTTCGATGCGCGCATCATCGAGAGCTAATCGGTCCAGCATGGCCTCTTTTAGTCCCTTTTCTCGGCCAAAGGCCATATCTTTTGCATTTTCTTCTTTAAGGTCCTCAGTACGATTGCGTATGGAAGCAGCTGCATGCCTCAATGCTTTATTACGTTTGTAATTATTTGCTGTTGCTAGTGCGCGTGAGGCATCGCGCGCTGACGTCGCGATTTTGTGAAATACCGCAGTAATATCATCAATGCCCTTCAACGAAGCTATCATTAATGTATCCTCACTCGCTTAACTTTTGTTAGGACAAGATTATCCCGATGGATCATTTCATCGCGGCCACGATATCCAAGAATAGCTTCGATTTCACTGCTCTTGTGGCCTTTTATTTTCAGTGCATCTTTTGCAGCATAGGCTGTTAAACCGCGGGCAATTTCGTTGCCGCTGCGGCTGAGTACGCGAACAGCATCGCCGCGGAGAAAGTCACCTTCAATACGCGTGATGCCAGCCGGTAAAAGGCTCTTTCCGTCTAGGAGCGCCTTCGCGGCTCCGGTGTCAACGATGATCTTGCCGGTAGGGTTAACAACACCTGCGATCCAGCGTTTGCGAGCGGTTAGTGGTGATGCTTTGGCTGTAAACCAAGTGGCGTTTGCTCCATCGCCCAATGCTTTTAAGGGCCGGTTGGCCTTGCCGTCCGTTATCGCCATATGGCATCCGCTTGCCATAGCTATTTTAGCCGCATCCAGCTTTGTTACCATGCCGCCTGACGAATACCCAACTGGTGCTGAGGTGGCCATGGCCTCGATGTCAGCAGTGACTTCTGCAACCTCGGCAATATGCTTGGCATTCGGATTGATTCGAGGGTCTTCCTCGTAAAGACCATCAATATCAGATAACAGTAACAAGCAATCAGCACTTATCATCGCAGCAACGCGGGCACCAAGGCGATCATTATCGCCAAACCGAATTTCATTGGTAGCTACTGTATCGTTTTCATTGATTACCGGAATAACTCCCAATTGGAGCAATTGGTTCAATGTACTTCGGGCATTCAGATGTCGTCTGCGGTCTTCCGTATCATCTAATGTTAATAATATTTGCGCCACACTAAGGTCGTACTTTGCTAAAATTTGTTGATAGGCGTGCGCTAGACGAATTTGCCCCGCGGCAGCGGCAGCTTGGCTCTCTTCCAGCCGTAAATTTCGGTCAGTGGATAACCCTAGCTGGTGCCGACCGAGCGCAATCGACCCGGAGGATACCACTAGGATCTCCTGTCCATTTTTCCGGCACCAGGAAATGTCGCTTGCTAAAGCATCCAGCCAACCGTCACGGATATTTCCGGTTTCATTATCTACTAGTAAAGCCGAACCAATTTTCACAACAAGACGTTTTGCTCCCTTCAATCTCGCGTTCATGGTGCCCAGCCTTCTTCGGAGACGGGCTTGCAAACTTTTTTGGGAGCGCCACGCGCTGCGATATGGGTCATTAAAGCGCGTAAGGCTGATTTTACGCCTTCGCCCGACACCGCTGAGAGGGTAAGTACGTCCTTACCGCACGCATTTCTGAGGGCCGCTTCTTTCTCAGTAATTTCGTTTGCGGTAAGCGCATCAATTTTGTTAAGGGCCACCACTTCGAATTTTTCTGCCAGTCCATTGCCATAGGCCGATAATTCTTTGCGAATCGTGTGATAGGCTTCCACTGCACCCTCCTGGGTTCCGTCTATCAAATGAAGAAGTACACCACACCGTTCCACATGGCCAAGGAAACGATCTCCGAGCCCTAATCCTTCATGGGCGCCTTCGATCAATCCGGGAATGTCGGCAAGAACGAATTCCTTTTGATCCAAATGGACCACTCCTAGCTGCGGGTGGAGTGTTGTGAAAGGATAATCCGCGATTTTAGGTTTGGCGCGGGTGACCGAGGATAAAAAGGTTGATTTTCCAGCATTGGGCAGTCCCACAAGGCCCGCATCGGCTAGCAATTTGAGCCTTAACCACACCCACATTTCGGAATTTTCTTCGCCTGGGTCGGCGCGGCGCGGTGCGCGGTTGGTTGAAGATTTGTAATAGAGGTTTCCGTGACCGCCTTTGCCGCCGGTGAGCAGCACAACTTTTTGGCCTTCATGGGTGAGGTCGGCCAGGATAGTTTTAGCATCCTCGTGTAATATTTGCGTGCCTACGGGCAGGTCAAGAAAAATGTCCGCGCCGTCGGCACCATAGCGCTGTTGACCCATGCCGCCCTCACCGGGTCTCGCTTTGAAATGCTGTTGGTAGCGATAGTCAATAAGTGTATTCAGCCCCGGGATGGCGCGCGCGATTACGTCACCGCCGCGGCCACCGTCGCCGCCGTCTGGGCCGCCGCGTGGGATATTGCGCTCGCGGCGAAAAGACAGGCAGCCGTTTCCGCCTTTGCCGCTTGCTATAAAAATTTTTGCCTCATCAAGAAATTTCATTAGTCGCTACCGCCAGAATCAAAGAAAGGGGAACGGCACGCCATTCCCCTTTCAGAAACGCCGTGGCGTTGGGTCCGTTTACTCGGCTGTCTCCACATGCACTGTGGTGCGGTTCCGTGTTTTGTGGAACTTAACCCTACCTTCAGCTACCGAAAAAATGGTGTGATCTTTGCCAATACCCACATTGTCGCCGGGATGAACTTTAGTCCCCCGCTGCCGAATGATTATGTTGCCGGGGCTTACGACTTCGCCACCATATTTCTTGACGCCAAGCCGTCGCCCTTCTGAATCACGACCGTTCCGTGAACTGCCGCCTGCTTTTTTATGTGCCATGTAAAGACTACTCCTTGTTCTTCGTCTTGGCCGCCGGCTTCTTAGCGGGGGCCTTCTTTTTTGCCGATTTTTTATCCGTAGCCACTTTCTTCTTGGCAGCGGGCTTTTTAGCAGGCGCCTTTTTCTTAGGCGCAGGCTTCTTTGCTTCTGCCTTAGGCGCTGCGCCGTCTTTGATATCGGCAGCCGTTTTTTTGGATTTGCTAGGTTTTTTGCCATCCGTGAGGATATCAGTGATTTTCACAAGCGTCACATGTTGACGATGTCCTTTAAGGCGACGGTAGCCCTGACGGCGCTTCCGCTTGAAAACTAGTATTTTGGGATCACGGGTCTGTTCCATAACCGTACCGGCTACGCTGGCGCCAGGTACAACTGGGGTGCCGATAGTTTGAGTGTCGGTATTGCCCACCATCAACACATTATCAAACGCAACTTTACTGCCGGTTTTTGCATCGAGTTTCTCGATCCGGACCACATCGTCTTTAGCGACTTTATATTGTTTGCCGCCTGTTTTAATTACTGCAAACATCAATCTATTCCGTCTGTTATGCTCGTTCTCAGTCCAATATCGCTGAGGCTTGGCAATAAGTCTAAAAAATAGGCATGCAAGCCCGTTTAAACGCGTGCGGGACTATACTCCGCAGTCCTCCTAAGTCAACGATTTTAGTGGGTTTTCTAGCGGCTTCCAGCTAACGCCATTATTTGCGTAAGTGCCGCAGGTGTAAATCTCTTCGAACGGCTGCTTGCTTGGGGTGTTCGGTTTGGGTAGGGTCCAGCCCGACCTGCGGAGAGGTGCCGGAGTGGTCGAACGGGGCGGTCTCGAAAACCGTTGTGCGCTTGCGTACCCAGGGTTCGAATCCCTGTCTCTCCGCCATCCGAACTTTGGAACGCTGAGTGAGGCGATCCACAGCCCTGGTAAGAACGGTTTTTCCTTGCCGTTAAATCTTTGGAAACTATTAAGACCGTCAGTGTAGTGAATACGATTTAAAGTTATCCGCGTGTGTCTGACCAAGGGCAATTTCTGGCAGCTGAAGCGCATGTTTTTTCATGTTGGTTCCAAGCTGCAATCCAGCTGTTAAAAAATCACCGATTCCATCGTCAACTAATAACCAGCTAGCTAAGGCTCTTGCTAATGCACCATTGTTGTTTTGGCAGGCGGTTATAAAGCGAACCAAACAGTATTCGTCTGTGTCGAGACAGGGGCAGCAAGGCTTATGGAACCTAATCTTACGATTTCCGTACTTTACTAGCGTTGAAACAATTTTAGAAATGGAGATGACGATTTTGGGCCCATCCTTGTCACCAAATGAAGCTCTGCATTCACGCAACATACACCGCCAAACATGGTGGCTTTCATCCCAATGCCCCAGAAGCCATTTTCGCAATGACCGGACGACAAATTTTTCTGCTTCGGTCATTTCACGTAACTCCAATGAGTGAGGGTGTGGAACCTCCCCAAGATCCGGCATGCTCATAAGTTTCCCCTTAATATTATATTGCGATTAATTATTAGTTGCATATTTAGCAAAGCGCCGCTATAGATGCAATTAAGAATTATTCGCATTACGAGTTTATAATGGACTATCATGCATCTTCTTGTTCGGAGGAACGGTTTTCGTCGCTTCTATTTGCGGACAAACTTTTACTCTGGAGCGTTCGACTTTGGGCCGACGCGTTAAATCGCGGATGTGGCGTCTCTGAATTGTTGCGCGACGCTTATCGGTTGGCTGGTGCCGGCGATGCATATCTAGACCTTGACGGTTTGATGTCAATCGTGGCGACGAGTGCAAGCACGAGTATCGACGTTCGTTGCACTAAGTGCGCAACGGTAAGTTTGGACGAGCAGGCCTTCATAAGAGCCGTCGCTGTTTATCAAGCAGGCTTTCCTTTATTTGATGCGAGCGAAATTTTTGCGCCCTGGCTACCTCCGACAGCGCGACGGCTTATCAAGCCAAACATCGCAAAATTGGGCCGTAAATTTCAACATGCTGGGCTTCGGCTCAGCTGCGAAGCCGGGTCCGGACCGCTACCTCGTGCCGATGCTGGCGTGTTAGCGCCGGACCCGGTGACCGCCTGAGAAAACCCAATAGTCTTAAATAAGGAAAGGCAAAACGAATATGCAACACCCTCAACATCTCCAGGTTGGCGACCGGGTCCCAGATACAGCATTTAAGATTCGCCCTGATGGCGAATGGGGGGAAATATCTGGTGCCGAAATCTTCGGTGGGCGTACAGTCATCTTATTTGCCCTGCCGGGCGCATTTACCCCGACCTGCACCACCAGTCATTTGCCGGGTTTTGCTAGCGCTATAGATCGGTTTAAAGAGCTCGGTGTAGAAGAGATCTTTTGCCTTTCCGTTAACGACTGGTTCGTGATGGATGCTTGGCGGGAAAGTCTCGGTATTTCAAAAGAGGTGACATTACTCGCCGATGGAAATGCCGATTTTACAAAAGGTATGGGATTGCTTGTCGATAAGCGCAACCTCGGGTTTGGCGAGCGATCCTGGCGCTATGCCATGATCGTGCGCGACGGAACAATTGACGCGATTTTTGTCGAGGATTTCGACGATGAGGGCGATCCCTTTTCGGCCAGTGGTGCGCCACAACTCCTTGAATACCTTGAAAAGGAAAGGGAAGCTGCCGAGTAACTTATTATTTGAGAACATACCTGGCAAACTTAGGAGGCCGCATGCTAGGTCGTGGGCGAGACCGTGAGGAATTTTCTCCATGTCGTTCTTCGCCTCGCCCTCTTATTATCATTAGGCTCCCTCCAAACCGGCTTGTCTCCTCCTATTTTTTGAGAAGTCGGTGCGGTGACGGCGGGGACCGGTTAAAAGATGTTGATAGTTGCAGTCTCTCTCTTCATCTAACCGGTCTCCGCCACTTTTTTTGAAGGAGATGGCCCAGTCTTCTCCTGTTTGGCGGGGCTGTCTTTGCCTATCGAAGAACTTTACAGAACTTGAGTGAGCATTGTAATTTTGTCCTAGATGGCGACCACCATTTGCCGAGGTCGATGATGCGTATCATCCCAGTTTGATGTTATGGCAACCTCATTCATAAGATTGATTTTGATCGGTTGGCTGGAAAAACAATACGGCGCGGTGTCAAAATTTGCCGAAGAGCCATCAGGCTGCACGATCAACTCTTGTTTGAACGAGGCGGCAGTTCTGTATCTTTTGTTGTTGTGGTCTGGCAACTTGTGTCGCTGCGCCAATCGCTTCTGATATCTCGCATTCACACTTACCACAGCATGGCTCGCGATCATAATGCGCATGCACATCTTCCCAATGGCTAGCGCCAGCGTCAATCGCCTCTTTAACCTCTCTCTCGGTAATGCCATTACAGTTACAAATGTACAAGCCCGCTTCCTTACGCAGAGTTCCAAGAAAATTTAATGCGAATGCCTCGCATTCGTATGATTTTTGCGGCTAATTGTCAATTGCACCCACTTAATCTGTTCCGTGCTAAATTTACGAGTATGTTTTGGTTTTGCTCATCGCTGACGTGACAAGGAGAGATAAATGAAAGGTCATCCGGCTGTTCTGGAACAGCTCAACTTAATATTGAAGAACGAACTTACTGCGATTAATCAATATTTCTTGCATGCCCGTATGTTGGAGAATTGGGGCTTCAACCGGCTTGGTCAGAAAGTTTACGAGGAATCAATAGGTGAGATGAAACATGCAGATGTGTTGGTTGAACGAATTCTTGTCCTTGATGGGCTCCCCAATTTGCAAGATATGGGTAAACTAAGAATAGGTGAAAATGTGCCGGAAATTTTCACCTGCGACATGGCCTCTGAAACCGATAATCAAGGGTGTTTGAAGGGCGCTATCGCTATTTGTGAAACGGAGCAGGATTATGTTTCTCGAGAAATTTTAAAAGGCATTTTAGAAGATACCGAAGAGCACATCGATTGGATCGAGGCGCAGGAAACAAGGATAGAACAGGCCGGGCTGCCAAATTATCTGCAAGAGCATATGTACACGGAGAGTTCTTCATGATCAGTTAAACTATTTAGAGGCCGGCTAAATTTTTAATTTAGGATTCCCAAAACATAGATAGTTTTGCATCTGTTGCTTTCATTTCTCGTCATGAATAATTGGGACTGCGTAAAGCTCTAATTTATGATCGATTAAACGCAGTCCATGTTCCCGGGCGATGCGTTTTTGAAGAGCTTCGATTTCTTTGTTGTTAAACTCGATGATTGTTCCATCTTCGATATTCACGAGGTGGTCGTGATGGTCTTTGGTTGCTTCTTCGAAGCGAGAAAACCCATCCTTGAAATCATGACGGTCCAAGATACCAGTTTCCTCTAATAGTCGAACCGTTCGGTAGACTGTTGCAATTGAGATGCTGGGATCTAACTTGGCCGCGCGCTTATGGACGTCGGGAACGCTTGGATGGTCTTCAGCATCAGACAGGACGCGCGCAATCACACGACGCTGACTTGTCATACGCAGTCCTTTATCGCCGCAAAGCCTTTCGATCCTGTTTTCCATTATTATTGCTACCCTCCGGGATAACTCTATGAGCGGCGAATAATAGCTGTAACTAAAGCAATTAAAACTGCGACATTTTTGCAATTAATAATTATTTGCAATAAATGTTTTGACTCTATCGCGCCAATTGTTATTTTTGCGAATGATAATGAATATCAATGATAATGATAATTAATAGCAAAATGTGAGATGAGGAGTTTCCAATGCGAAAGACATATTCTTTGATAGGCGCGGGTGGGTTAATGCTCGCGATGGCATCGACTGCTGCACTCGCGGATGGCGATGTATATGGTCCGTTTCCAGTTACCGTAAAAGATTATAGTGGCAAGAAAACCAATTCAGTTGCCTATTCCGGCCAAATTGCGCGACATGCGCTGCACGATTCACTAAAGAAATTAGCTTCAAAAGGTAACGGCAGTCCAAACGCTGACCTTAAAGCTAAAATGATGTCTTATTTTAAGGGCAAGGATAAAGGCCGCACGATTATAGCACCCAAGACAAAAGGCCCATATGTGGTCAAACAAACTACTATCGATGGGATCTCAAAGAAAAAAAATATCGCGGGAAAGACTTATAAAGGTGTTATTAGCGGAATGCCGAGCAATATGACCGGGCCAGAGTTGGTTGCTTTTTGGATCGATAAGGCCTCTTCAGCTAAAAAAGGTGTCGATTACGCTAATGGGTATGACTACAGCCAGCTCATCTCAAAATTCATAATGGGAGCGATGATGTACAACCAGGCGGTTGACAATTATCTCGATGAAAAGTTGAGTGCAACAAAGAAGCCCAATGATAAGCCTTACAAAAAAGGAAAGCATTACACTGGTAAGGAACACTCCTGGGATGAAGGATTTGGCTATTTTGGGGCACCCGCACATACTTTGAAACTTACACCGCGCCAGGTTTATGAGATTGCTAAACAAGGTAAAAAATCGAAGCCTAAGAAAAATGCTCTGAAGTTTGCCGATTACAACAAAGACGGAAAGGTAGACCTCAAATCCGAACACACCTTCGGACCTGCGTATTACGCGGCGGGCTTCGATGCAGGGGCCTATGGCAAAAGCAATGGCACCAATTATCTGCACACAATTGTAAAGGCCTTTATCGATGGACGAAAGTTGATTACATCGGCCAAGGGTGAGAAGCTATCCGACGCCCAGCGTTCGAAGCTGCGCGCATATGCAGCTGTCATTGGCAACAACTGGCAGAAAGTACTAGCCGAAGCGACATACAAGTATGCGGGTTCCGTATACAAGTCGATGGCTAAGCTGCAGACGATTATGGAAGCTAAGGGTGATACTAAAAAACAGCTTCGCAAATACATCAAGTATTGGGGTGAGCTTAAAGGTTTCGCGCTAGCGCTCCAAACTGGTAAGGATAATCTTGGCGAAACCGCAACCCGCCTAAACCGGATGATCGGATACGGACCGCTGATGCTAAATCTGAGCCAAGTAAAGGATATTGATAGCAAGGGCAACTATGTGCGCGATCAAGGCTCGTCCTGGGGCGAGTACATGTTGCATATGGCAAAAGTCCAAAAGCTGCTTGTAGATAAGTTCGGCGTTAAGGCCCGCAAGAACACAATCACAGGTGACTTGGCGGACCTTGCTAAGAAGCTTGGCGGCGGAAAATCGGTCGAAAACGACTAAGTTAATAAAGTATCGCGGCGGCTCGAAATTATATTTTGAGCCGTCGCAGTTTTTTTTGGGAAGGCACCATGGGCGGGCTTGTTGAAGAATACTTACTGGAATTGACCGGTCCTTTGCTAAACCCCCAAAAACGTATTTTTGTTGGCTTCTTGGCAAGTGCCTTTGTTGTTGCCTTTTCAGTCCAGCTTCTTATTTATCGAATGAACTTCAAGCAGGCCCTAAAGGAACTTTGCGCCGCAAAAATTTGGTGGTCGCAGTCGGCACGAGCCGACTACAAGCTAATGGCTATTAATCAAGCCCTGATGATGGGCATAGCACCGTTATTGATATCCAAACTAGTCTTAGCCACAATATTGTTCGAAAGTCTTCATGTTTGGTTCAACGGAAGACCGGCGTTGCTGCCTGACCTGCCAGGATGGACGATAGCCGCTCTATTTACGGTAAGTGTATTCCTACTTGATGATCTGTCGAAGTACTTTGTTCATCGTGCACTGCATCGCTGGCCGATGTTTTGGGCATTTCATCGGGTTCATCACTCTGCGGAAAAGTTGACACCCTTCACTGTCTTCCGGACCCATCCAATTGAAGCAATTATCTTTACCCTTCGAACAAGCATAGTTCAGGCACTCGTCATTGCCGGGTTTTTATTCTTCTTCTCCGAACGAGCTGATCTATTGACTGTTCTTGGCGCAAATATCTTCTTGTTCGTATTCAATGCGGTTGGCTCAAATCTGCGTCACTCGCATGTTTGGATAAGCTATGGTGCGTTCGTTGAACGGTTCCTAATCTCTCCAGCCCAACATCAAATCCATCATTCTATAGATCCACGTCACCACGATCGCAATTTTGGCGTTGTTCTTGCTGTTTGGGATTGGATATTCGGCACCTTAGTGTTGGCTGGTGCCAAACAAAATTTGCGCTTCGGCATTTTGGGGACCCTTCGGCACGATTTGGCGGCTCTCTATATTTTGCCTTTCTCGGCATCGGTGCGATCGCTCGGGTTTAATTTACGAAAGGAATTCTTGAAAATGGTCCGATTTGTCAACCTCCGTCTCAGGCGCCCGACCATGATTGGCATCTTCTTCCTAATGGCGCTTATAACTGGCAGCCCATTTATAACTAGTGCCGCTTCCAGTGCTGATTTGAACATCTATTCCCATCGCCAGCCTTTTCTGATCAAGCCGTTCCTAGATGCTTATCAGAAGGAAACTGGCACTAATATAAATATTGTTTACGCCTCCAAAGGTCTGGCGCAACGTCTACAAGCAGAAGGCGCGCGCAGTCCTGCCGATGTCATCCTTACAGTCGATATCGCTCGGCTCTATGTGTATGCCGACAAGAAATTGCTCCAGCCGGCGGAATCCCCGATTTTGGCAGCGAATATTCCTGCGCATATGCGCGACCCGGGAGATCGTTGGTTCGCATTTTCCAAGCGTGCTCGTATAATCGCGGTCTCAAAAAGGGCCAAGGATGTCTCCCAAATAAAACGTTATGAAGACCTGGCTAATCCTAGATGGAGGGGTCGCATTTGCTCTCGCCCTGGCAGTCACGTTTATAATCGTGCGCTGATCGCTTCCGTAATCTATACCTCTGGTAAAGCTAAAGCAGAACAATGGGCGAAAGGTGTTGTCGCTAATTTGGCGCGGCGACCGCAAGGCAACGATCGGGCACAGGTCAAGGCCATTTACGAGGGCGTCTGCGATATAGCTATCATCAACAATTACTATTTCGGGAAGCTTAAGTATTCTGACAAGCCGGACCAACAAAAATGGGCTAGCTCAGTAAATTTGATTTTCCCCAATCAGGGTGATCGAGGTTCACATGTAAACATCTCCGGCGGCGGTATCGCCAAACACTCACCGAACAAGGCCGAAGCCACCCGTTTCTTGGAGTTCTTGACTTCTGAAAAGGCGCAGCGATTATACGGATCAATCAATTTTGAATACCCGGTAAATGCTGCGGTAGCGCCACCAAAGGAATTAGAGTCCTGGGGAAAGTTCAGCGAACACAAAATGCCGATCATCCGGATCGCGGAACTGGCGCCGGAGGCCCAGAAAATAATCGATCGGGTTGGTTGGTAGATTCTTTTCCTACCTGGATTGTGGGTCTGCGCCTCGGCAGGCCGAGCCCATGGACGCTAGCCACGTCCTTTATCGCTTTAATTTTCTGCGCGCCAATTGTAGCTGTCTTAATTACTGCTGCGGGCGATAGTGCGGGTCTTTGGCAACATCTATTCGAAACGGTCGTACCGAGATACGTCACCAATACTCTCGTCTTAATGGCAGGGGTAGGTATTATTAGCCTGTTTTTCGGCATTACTAGCGCCTGGGTTGTCGTTCGGTATGCGTTTATCGGCAGACGAATATATCAATGGATACTGCTATTGCCAGCAGCCATTCCAGGTTACCTAATTGCCTATACCTATACGGATTTTCTCGAATTCGCGGGTCCCGTGCAGAATTTTCTGCGTACTTTCTTCGGGTGGCAATCCGCACGCGATTACTGGTTTCCTGAAATTCGGTCGATGGGCGGCGCAATGCTCGTAATGGGTGCCGTGCTATACCCATATATCTATATCATGGCGCGGACCGCTTTTTTGCTGACACCATCATCCTATTTTGAGGTTGCCCAAGTTTCGGGTCGAAATATATTTTGGTCGGTTGCGCTTCCCTTGGCTCGCCCGGCAATTGTGGCAGGCTTGGCGCTTGTGTTGATGGAAACAATCTCCGATTTCGGAACAGTGGAGTATTTTGCTGTCGAAACGTTAACTCTTGGAATTTTTAATGTGTGGTTAGGGATGAATAATCTGACCGCTGCGGCGCAAATTGCATCGTGCGCGTTTCTCTTCATCATATTTCTTTTAGTCTTAGAAATTTTGGCGCGGGCAAAACGGCGCTTTATCGATTCAACTCGACGCTCGGTTTCACTAATTGCGAAGCCGGTCTCGGGCTGGCGCGCAGCATTCTGTGCAACCGTTTGTCTTATTCCAGTGATTGTAGGTTTTGTTGTTCCGGTCGGTGTACTCATAGGATTCATTTTGCAGGGTTATTCGGTAACTCTCAACACTACTATCATTCATGCAGCTGGAAATTCGATCTTAATTGGCTTCTCCGTAGCGGTTCTTGTCGTGGCTACATCGCTTTTTATGGGACTAGTCGTCGCCTTTAACCAAAACAAGGCGGTCCGGGGTTTAGCGGCAATATCATCTTTCGGTTATGCGTTTCCAGGCACAATCCTTGCCGTGGGCGTGGTAACAGCGGGTGGCGCACTCGACACCCAATTAGCAGCATTAGTCAAACAGAACTTCGGTTTGGAATATTCCGGCTGGTTAACAAGCGGTTTTGCTTTGGTGGTTTTTGCCTGTGTTGTGCGTTTTCAGGCGGTAGGCTACGGCGCTGTCAAATCCGGCCTAGCGCGCATATCGACAAGCATGATCGAAGCAAGCCGCGTCCTTGGCTACGGGTTTGGCAGAACGATGGGCAAGGTCATTCTTCCGATGATCCGTCTCTCATGTATTGCTGGGGGTCTTTTAGTATTCGTCGATGTTATGAAGGAGCTGCCCATGACATTGCTGTTACGACCATTCAATTTTGATACGCTTGCAACGTATGTCTATCAGTTTGCTAAAGACGAATTGCTTGAGGAAGCAGCCCTTCCAGCACTAGCGATTGTTTTAACCGGTATCATTCCCGTCATTCTGATGAACGCCGTCTTTAATCGATTCAGGAATTCCTGATAGGTGGTATGAATTTTGAATTTTTGACTGAAGATACGGTATATGCCAACAATTTTTGTTGCTGTGTTGCGAGTTATTTAAAACTGCAAAACCTTGCGTGTTTGGAGTTCTGCCATAAGCTTACCATCGCTTGAGCGTGTTAAAGTGGCTGTTGATGTGTAGCCTGTATCGGTTAACGTGATTTTGTGCAGTTGATAGATGATCGCTTCGTTAGAAGCGCAATTAGCAAAATAAAAAACGTCACGTTCAACAGTGCCCATTGCTAAGGCATCAATGCCGCGTTCTGCATAGGCTGTTTTGGTAAAGCGCAATTCGCAAATATCTGCAATCAGTGGATAGGCTGCGAAATACACCAGCGAGACGCCATTAATATCATAGAAAGGATTGAGTTCGTATTGGGTCTCGAACATGGGGTCGGTCCAGCTCACCCCGCGATGTTTGCGATATACTTTACCAAATTCGGGCATCGCGGCTTGTTCAGGTATCGAAAAATCTGGCGGCAATAATGGCTCGCCGCGGGTAAGCGCTTTATTGTCATCGCCCTCGCGGCTTGAGAATGTCGACATTAATGCGGCCTTTATGGTTGCCGTTGCATGCGTGGCTTTATCGCTTGTATCAGAATCTAATGTTCCTTTGGTCTCACTAAAAAATAAACTGGCTCCATAACGACTTATGTCTGCATCAAGTATCAATTCGTCATTCTCCTTAAACCCGTCTAGGCCGGGCTTGATAGAATATTTCAAGCGGGTAAAAGTTGCATACAGTCGATTGCCGATCGAGTCTTCAAGTCGGCTCGACACCGTATTCAGTCCATCGCATATTAAATTCCAATGGAGATCACCTAGCTCGCGACAGAGCCAGGCCTCTGATAACCCGAGATAGCCAAGCGCAGGCATGCCGAGTTCGTAGTGGCGCGTTTTTTTCATTTGTTTTTGTCATCAGCGATTGATTGGGTGGCGCAATAGGAAATAATTGATTGGAGGCAATCAAACTGGATCCAATCTGCATCGGGAATATTTAATTGAGCTGCATGTTGAATTGCCACACGAAATTCTACCAGATCGAAACTATCGATGCCGATTTCGCTAAAGGTGGTTGGGTAATCGTTGGCTGTAAGGTGAGGAAAATATTCCTCTATCAAAACTTGGATGTGCGTGTTTGCGGTCATGGTTCTTTATTCGTTTTTTTTGCGGGGCATTGCTTGAAATGGTTTCTTAGACCACCGCCGGAATGGTTTGCGAAGTCACATAGTGCTCCATTCACCAGCTCTTTGCCTAGAGACGGTTTATAATGCACCGGATCAAAGCTAAAAAATGTTGCCGGGCGGTTTAAGGCGACGCGGCTGAAATCATGCATATTGTTAAAGCTTCGACGTAATTCTCTCCGTAGCCGGTCAAGGGCAGCTCCTAAATTATGTGCCTTTATTAATGTCATCACATGATGGCTGATGGGGTTTATAAGAACCACATATTTGATGTTGTGCTCATCAAGGAGCATCCGAATTGATTGAAGTACTTGGAGCCGCTTTTCTGAGAAACGAAATCCCCTGTATAAATTGTTGTATGCAACGACAAGTTGCGGCTTGACCGCCCGTGGATCGTTTTGCAACGCTTTCATTTGCCGGTCCCGTTTAAACGCCTCTTCCAGGTTGGTCATGCCATTTGAGTTCGTATGAGAGGGGGTGCCGCTAAGGAAACGATATAGGCTCTTGATACTTAGGCGCAAAACCGGCCAGCCGATTAGTTGGTCGATTGATGATAACTGCGTTTGCGCGACGAACTCTTTTTCGGATCTGTAGGGGTAAAGGCCTTCGTTAAACATCTCTAAATCGAACCCAATGACGACAAGCTTTTGCTTATTCAGTGATTGGCGGAGGTAGTAATATATCTCCTCAGGCAATGCCCCAGCAAAGGCGGCATTGAAAAAGCGTGGCCCAACCAGACTGGTAGGGTCGATATAGCCGATCTTGCTATTCCCCAGCAACAGGCCTTCATGGGAGTAGCGGCGCTGGTTACGAAGTTTGAGTTGCCGTTCACCACCCGCATAATCGCCCGTCCAATTGGTCCCAAAGTAATGGTAAGGGTCGGCTGTGATTGTGATAGCCATAATGATTGTTAGCATAAGGCCGATGGTCGTGATGCTTGCTACGAGATATCGTCTGAGTTGTTTCATCCTGGCACTCTAGAACTGGAAGTAAATAAATTCGGTAACGGTTGAAAGGTGGGAAATGGCGAACGCCAGGCAAATGCCCGTCGCAACCGCCCAGAATAGTGTTGGGCGCCAGGTAATATTTAGCCAAGAAGATTGTGAGGAAATATTTACATACGGCCGGCCATAGCGTGCTATCAGCGCAGGCGTAAATCGGGAAAATATTTGCAGTGTGTTGGGCATGGCAAGGCAGACGGGGATAATGCAGAGGACACCGAGCAAACGCATCTTGGTTAAACCAATCAGATCGTTAGGCGATACACCTTCGAAAATGATGCCAAATGCGGCAAGAAAATCGGAATACTCAATCGCGTACGGTAAAAAGGAAACTGGCAGAGAGATGCCGTTTGAGCCGCAAATAGCACCTAAGATTACAAGCGCACTGGCAACCGACTCTGCTCTAAAAAATACAAAGGCGACCATGACCGCGGTCATGGTCAAAAGCCAGCCCGGGAATTTCGCAATTAGTGTATGCGCTGAGGCCTGGCGTCCCCGTAGCTGGCGCCAGGCTAAAAATAGGATCACATATCCCCCGTGCAAAAAGCCGAATATAATAAAAGTCCAGCCAGCACCGTGCCATAAACCACTAAGAAAAAAGGTGATGAAGGTCGGAACCGCGAGGGCAATAATAAATCGGCGGATACTATCACGAGGCCAGCCTATTACGCGGCCAGTCAGGCGGGCTGCGATGGGTTCGTAAACATAATCAAGCAAAAAACGAGTCAAGCTGATATGCCAACGCTGCCAAAACTCGGCTATGTTTGTCGCTTTAAACGGGGAGTTGAAATTAGCCGGCAGCACGATTCCGAACATTCGAGCGATGCCCAATGCCATATCGGAATAACCTGAGAAATCAAAATATAGCTGCAGCGGGTATAGAGTGACGGCACTCCAAGCCTCAAAGAAACTTATCGGCGTTCCAAGCGATGCTGCCGTAAATACTGGTGTTACCAATGGGGCAATCGCATCTGCGATAAGTACTTTTTTTGCTAGGCCAACACTGAAAATACTGATTCCCACAGCCAGGTTCATGAGAATAAGGCGCGACCGGAAGTACTTGCCAAATTGTGGCATCATATCAGCGTGGTGAACAATCGGTCCGGCGATCAATTGCGGGAAGAAAGTCACGAATAATGCGTACCGGACTAGGGAGTTTTCCCGTTTGACCCTAAAGTGCACATCCACCAAATAGGCAATCTGTTGGAAAGTAAAAAATGATAGTCCAATAGGTAGAATAATTTCCTCTAAATGCCAATTAGTGCCGCTCGTATCGTTGACCACTGATACAAAGAAATTTGCATATTTGAAGTACCCCAGTAGTGACAAATTAACGACGATCCCCAGTACTAGCCAAAAACGACTTCTGCCATTACTGGCAAAACGACTGATGGCGAAATTAAACAGTACTGAAAATGCCAGGAGAAAAGTGAGGTTCGGGTTCCACCAGCTGAAAAACACGAAGGAAGCTAGAACAAGCCACGCTAAGTCATATGTTTTATACTTTGATTGTTTTAAAAGATAGTAAATACATAGGGTTATGGGAAGGAACGCCAGTATGAAGATATAAGAGTTAAAAAGCATATTGCCCTATATACCCTGTGGCGCCCAATGGTTGAATCGCCATCCAAAGCGTCAATAATACGAATTTGAGCATACGACTTATAACCACCAACATGATTATTGCTAGTGCTAATTCCCGTGAGGACTGGCCGCAGATATTATTATGGGATATGAAGCCCGGGACAAAGGAATGCAGGCCATAGGGTAGTATGACTTTTCAACACTCAATTGGTTCTGTGAAGTAAACCCATTAGTTCATTGAGCAAAGCTATGGCGACAGAGACTCCCCTCCCACTTAAGGGGCTGAAGGTAATCGATGTGGCGACAGTGATCGCAGGACCGACACTGGCAATGCATCTTGGAGACTTTGGCGCCGATGTTCTAAAAATAGAGCATCCGCGCGGCGATGTGCTGCGAGTGACCGGCTATCAAAAAGATGGCGTTGGGTTGTGGTATAAAATGGCGAACCGCAATAAACGCGGTATCACACTTAATTTTTCTAAAAATAAGGGCCAGGCACTTTTCAAAAAACTGGTCATGGACGCGGATGTTCTAATAGAGAATTTTCGCACCGGTACAATGGAAAAATGGGGTCTTGGTTGGGAAGATCTGCGGGCGATTAACCCGAAACTTGTTATGGTGCGACTGACGGGATTCGGTCAAACAGGCCCTTATAAGAATAGGCCGGGATTTGGTACTATAGCCGAAGTATTCAGCGGATTTGCCCATATTACCGGTGATGAGGACGGTCCACCGACCCTGCCTAATTTCGGTCTCGCAGATTGCATTGCCGCATCTTACGGTGCTTCGGCGGTTATGTACGCCTTATACCATCGAGACGTACAAGGTGGAGAAGGCCAGTTTATCGACCTTTCGATCTACGAGCCGATCTTTCAGGTTCTGGGGCCGCAGCCTTTGCAATATGATCAGCTCGGTGTGGTTCAACACCGTATGGGCAATCGCTCTAAGAATAATGCGCCGCGCAATACTTACGAAACGAGGGACGGCCAATGGGTTGCGATTTCTACCAACGCGCCGGCTATTGTCACACGGGTACTGACTTTGTGCGGGGGTCCTGAAGTTTCTTCTGATCCGAGGTTTTCGACGCCGCAAAGTCGCGTTGAACATATCGACGAAGTCGATGGCATTGTTGCCCGGTGGGTTAAGGCACGCAATCTTGATGAAGTGCTAGCTAAATTTGAAGAAGCGGAGGCGGCTATTGGCCCAGCCTACGACATAGCGCAAATATTTAAAGATCCCCAATACCAGGCGCGCAACGATATTGTGACTGTGGAAGACGAAGACCTGGGCCCGCTCAAAATGGCCAACGCCTTTCCGTTTCTCTCTGAAACACCAGCAAAGATCCGTCATTCCGGTCAGCGTTTGGGGCAATCCAATGAAGAAGTTTATCGGGAACTTGGTCTGTCTGCAGACGACCTAGCCAAACTAAAAGACGATGGTGTGATTTGATTTTATCTTGAAAACGCACCTTTGTGATCATAGTTAGCAGTCGGATCTTCCTTTAAAGAACTTACTCCGCTTAACACGAATACGTCTCTAGATTTGTCTACTCGGAAGTAGGGTTTTCCGATGATGCGAAAGTGATGATTGTATAAAATAAAGCCGCCCTATAAAGGCTCAGCGATGACATTAAAGGCGATGCTAATGCGTCGATCAATCACACCAGTGGGAATGGTACGGTGAAACATATATCCGGGAAATAAAATTAATTTACCTACTTCGGGCTCGATCATGATGGTTTCCGGGTCAAGTGGCACCGGGAAATCCGGGGGTGGCGGGCCAAATTCGATCCAGCCGGGTTGTTTTTTGTTGCCGGAATTCACTACGTCTGGCAACTGAACATAATAAACGCCGCTGAGCCACGCGGTGTTATGGGCATGGGAAATTTGATGTCCGGGTCCGTCGAGGACAATACCCCAAGCATTGAGCCACCAATTGTCAGGCTTGCCGGCGATAAAGGGGTGACTAGGATCGTTTGGTAGGCTTGCGATATAGCTCTCGATTTCTTTCTCTAGAACATGTTGGAATACGGAGAACGGTCCCATCGGTTCTTCAAAAAGTTCCCCAGAGTGATAGCCGTCGCGGGTAGCGTTGCGTGGCGGAGACAAAATCAGAGAGGGGTGAGCAAGCAAATGGTCTGACAGCGCTTGGTTGAAGTCGTTTAAGTTCTCGAATTCATTCGGCGTTTTAATGATTGTGGGGCGTAGGAAACTGTCGAAGTCTACAAGGTTTCTGACCTTTTTACGTTCGCCAAGCCCCTCAAGTACCAGCGACAGGGTAACCAAAACGTGCGTATCTCCGGGGTTATTTTGTAAATAGGTCTCAGCAGTTTTGCGGGCGGCCTCTCCGTTGCCAGCAGCAAGCTGGCATTGTGCCAAGGCGGCAACAGCGATGTTGTCTGAATGTTTGTCAACCGCCACTTCAAACTCATATACAGCTTCCTCAAACCGTTCGGCCTCTTGCAGTAATATGCCCAGTAAAATGTCATCCCCGCGATAGGCTGGGCGGAGACGATAGGCCTTTTCGCAGGTCTTGATGGCCCGGTCTAGATCGCCCAATTCTTGGTAAGCACGAGCGAGATAGAGAAAGGCTTCCGCATAGTCTGGCTTTAAGCGTATTGCCTCCTCGTAGGACGGTATAGCTTCAGCCCACTGACCTTTCTTGGCCAAACACCGAGCTAGTTTGTAGTTTGGGAGCGGGTGTGAATGATCTAATGCAACGGCGCTTCTGTAAATCTCCTCCGCTTCATCCATTCGGTAGAGGTCTAGTAGCAACTGTCCCTGCTGTAGTTTTAATTCAATTAACAGCGGGTGCCGTCCAATCATTTCATTTAAAATTGACACAGCTTCCGAGGCACGCTCCGTTTGGCTGAGTAACCGTGCTAAGTCGATACAAAGCTGATCGTGTTTTGGGTCTAAACGCCGGGCGGTCTCCAATGTTGCGATAGCGCTTGCATCATCATTCATCTCCTCCAAAACTTTTGCCATGCCGAGATATAGATCAATGTTCTCTGGGGCTGCGGTGATGGCCTTGCGATATGCTTTGCTGGCCTCTAGGAGGCGGCCAATTTGTCCTAAGATAGCGGCCCTATTGCCTAAATAATGTGGTGACTGAGGTGCTAGAGAAATAGCTCGCTCAATGAGTGTGAGTCCTTGCTCGGATTCCCCTGATTCATGTTTCAATAGCCCGAAGAAATGCAGAGCCTCGTTATGGTTGGGGTCGGCCAAGAGAATTTCTTGGTATAAAGCTGCAGCTTCGGAATAGTTCCCTGATTGGTGAGCGGCCATTGCCGATTCTAATAATTTTTCTAAGTCGCGAACCTTAACCACTATTGCCGCCGCTTTTTTGTAATGGACGTACCGGGTGTCATTGTGGCCACCAGCTTAACTCGACTCAATTGCCTCTATTGTAGTGGAAGGAGAAATGTGATTCAGGCTAATCCGCGTTTCAACTACCGCGGCGCCGTCATGCTTGAAGGCAGCAGCGACGGTTTCAGCAACTTCGCTCTCATTTTGAATTAGAAACCCTTTAGCACCGAAAGATTCACCCCAGGCGGCAAAATCGGGATTTTGCAGTTCGGTCGCGGTGACCCGACCAGGGAAATTCTTGGCCTGGTGCATGCGGATGGTACCGTAGGCGCCATTATTGGCGATAAATAATTTCAGCGGCACGCCATATTGCACGGCAGTTGCCAATTCATTGCCAGTCATCATCACCCCACCATCGCCACAGAAAGCAACCACTTGACGGCCCGGTGTAGACAAGCCGCCCGCGACTGCGCACGGCACGCCGGGCCCCATGGCGCCTACGGTTGCGCCGAGGAAATCGTTCTTTTGTGTGAGATGCAGGAATTGCGATGGCCAACTAGAAAAGTTACCTGCGTCGGTAGTCACTACTGCATCTTCGTCCAAATGCTTGCTAATTTCTTGAATGACATGACCGAATACAACTCCGTCGTTTGAAGATACCGGGGTCCACGCCATGATGTTTTGGTGGGTTCTATTCAATTTCCCAACCCATTCTGACCGATCTTTCCGCTCGCCACCGGCAGCTAGCATTGTATTTAGAAACTCTTTCGGATCACATGCGATGCCCAACGTCGGGTGCCAGAGGCGGCCTATTTCCTGCGGGTCTGGCCAAACATGGATTAGTGGATGATCCGGCTTTGGTGCGCGCGGGAATGTGAAGCTCTGGCTCATGGACGGGCCGCCTCGGTCGCCAATAATGAGCATGAGATCTGTGGTCTTCATCAAATTAAGCAATTCTACCGGTGCGCGGTTGGGCAATCGGCCCGCCGCATGGGAGTGTTGGCTGTCGAAGACATGGAAGCGCCGTTGAGGAGAGGCTACCGGTACATCGAACGCTTCCGCGAAAGCGGTCAGCGCCGCCATACATTCCGGCCCCTTGATTAAGCCACCGGCAATAGCCAAGGGGCGTTCGGCTTTACTTAACATTTCGAGGGCTTGCTCAGTGTATGCTTGCGATGGCCCGGATTTAGGCAATGGTACCGGCGATACGATGTCAGACTTGCTATCGCCGTAAAGCACATCTTCCGGCAAAACGACGACCACTGGTCCCGGCGTCCCAGCCTGGGCTACATGAAAGGCACGAGCAATGTACTCACCAAGTCTGTCCCCATCGACAGCCTCTATCACTAGCTTTGCCGTATCAGAAAATGTTTTTGAATAATTCATTTCTTGGAGTGCCATGCGGCCTAGTTCTTCCAGCTCGGCTTGACCAACCAAGAAAACTACTGGCTCTGCATCGTGATAGGCAACATGTAACGAGATGGCTGCATTCATGGCGCCAGGCCCACGACTAATGATGCACACGCCGGGTTTGCCGGTTAGTTTGCCATGTGCAACCGCCATTAAACCGGCACCGCTCTCGTGACGGCAGACCACCAATTTCATTTTAGGAAATTCGAGAAACGCGTCAGTGATCGGCAAATAACTTTCGCCAGGAACACAATAAGCGACTTCGACACCGTGGGCGTCAAGGGTTGCGGCAATTACTTTGGCAGCGCCTGTGGGCATAAGATAATTCTCCCTAGAAGATCGTTGTGCACAAGAATACTTTGCCGCTAAAAGCGGCCTTTGGCTGACTTTTTAAGCTGAAGCTCGGTCGAGGTCTAGCTACCGCCGAGTTACAACAAAATTCTAAATTCAATCGAGCTTTATCATTTTCGCAATTTCAATGGGGAATGGGAAAACGATAGTGTTGGTTTTGTCGCTGGCAATATCTTGCAGGCTTTTCAGGTAGCGTAGTTGCATTGCTTGCGGTTCTTTAGCAAGTGCATTTGCAGCCTCCACTATTTTCTCCGCAGCTTCTTGCTCGCCGAGTGCATTGATAACCATAGCGCGCCTGATCCTCTCTGCTTCTGCTTGACGGGCAATAGCTCGGACCATGCTTTCATCAATATCTACATGTTTGATTTCCACATTTGCGACTTTGATACCCCAAGCATCGGTTTGTGCATCGAGAATTTCCTGCAAATCCGTATTGAGTTTGTCTCTCTCGGAGAGCATTTCGTCAAGCTCATGTTTACCTAATACAGACCGAAGCGTGGTTTGCGCCAGCTGACTGGTCGCTGCCATATAGTTTTCTACTTGGATTATGGCTTTTGAGGGTTCGATAATACGGAAATAGATTACCGCATTCACTTTAACCGATACGTTATCTTTAGAAATCACGTCCTGTGTCGGCACATCTACTACAAGTGTTCTTAGATCTACCCGGTTCATAGTTTGGATAAATGGGATCAGGATGATCAGGCCAGGTCCCTTTACTGAGGTGAAGCGCCCGAGGGTAAACGTGACGCCTCGATCATATTCACGCAAAACCTTGATTGAGGTACCAAGTATTATGATAGTTACAATAAGTAACGGCGCCCATATGTAAATCTGTGTCATGTTGATTCTTCCCTGATGTCATTGGTACTCTTTTTTTGTTCGGTTTTATCCGAGGGCTCCCCTACGAGGACGTTAAGCCCGTCCACTTGTTTTATTTCGACTTGTTGACCCTTTTTAAACTTAGGATCTCCGGTAGCCTTCCAACGTTCTCCATCGGCCCAAATAAATCCTTGACCGCGGGTCCATTCAAGTATCTGTGCAGGGTTACCAATCATGGTGCCTGTCCCAGTAGCTAACGGTTTGCGGAAACTTCGCCAGGCAAAACCCAGTACAAGTATAAATAGCAGCCCACATAATATGGAAGTGGATATAATGATCGGCCAGGATAGACGGAATTCTGGTGATTCTGCATCGAATAGTAAGGTTGCCCCGATAACGAACCCAATCAATCCACCTATGCCCAATATGCCGAACGAAGGTAAAAATGCCTCTGCTATCATTAAGGCTAGTCCTAATAGAACAAGACTAGCGCCGGTATAATTTAACGGTAAAATATTCATGGCATAAAGGCCTAGCAACAAACAAATGCCGCCTATAACCCCTGGGCCAACAAGACCAGGGTGCCAGAATTCGAAGATGATGCCGTAAATGCCGATCAGCATCAAAATAAATGCAACATTGGGGTTTGTGATGACAGATAGAAACTTCATTTGCCAATCTGGCTTTATCCGTTCTGTCACCATTCCCTTAGTTTTAATTGTGACTTTTGTTTTACCTAATTCGACTACGCGCCCGTCGATTTTCTCCAAAAGCTCTCCCATGTCACGTGCGGTAAAATCGATAACCTTAATTTCGAGTGCCTCTTTAGACGGCAGACTTGCTGCCTCGCGGACCGCTTTCTCCGCCCACTCCACGTTGCGGCCCCGTAATTGGGCGAGGCTTTTTATATAAGCGACTAAATCATTAACCATCTTGGACTTTTTGGGGTCATCCGGGACGAGTTCTTCATTTGGTACATCGGCTTTTTTGTTAGAGCTTTTGTCCTTTGTCTGATTTTTGTCTGAGCCTTGTATTCCCGCGGGCTTATTAGTTTTTTCTTTATCCCTCTTTTCACTCTCGGTTAATTTTTCGAGAATTTTTTCAGTTAAATCCTTTTTCTCCTTGCTGTCTTTGCCGGGGCTGCCTGGCCCGCCCAATTGTATCGGTGTAGCTGCACCTACATTTGTGCCTGGCGTCATTGCGGCAACATGACCCGCATAAAGAATAAAAGTGCCCGCACTTGCTGCATGCGCTCCAGCGGGAGATACATAAACGGCAACCGGCACTTTAGCGGTTAGAATTTCAGTGATGATCTCTCGCGTACTGGTGACCAAGCCCCCGGGGGTGTTCATTTCAAGAATAATGAGATCTACTTGTTTTTCATGGGCGGTTTTAAAGGCTCGGTTTAGATATTGTGCGGTTGCGGGGCCAATAGCGCCTTTGATTTCCAGGATGGCCGCGCGTGGCGAAGTGTCCCGGGTTTCCTCTTTTGCAACGGCTACTAGCATGGTAGCAAAAGCTAAAATTAGGCCGAACAGTATCTTTCGTAGCATCGAACTATAACTCCCCCGCCAATGTATTGGCGCAGTCGTAAAGTGTAACGCCTGATTAGCTAGGAGTCTCGACTAATTGCCTTTAAATATGAAGGATGACATGTAATACGCACTCAGCCCGATCGGTTTAGTGTTTGATTAAAAAATAGAGGATTTAAAATGGGGAAGACGACCAAGAACCTAGAAGATAAGGCTTTTAACTTTATTCGTGTAGCGCCACGTCCGGCCAAACCACGTAACCACGGCATGACACTTGTAGCTGACCGTGGTGTCGGCATGCATGCACAAGAAGATTTATTGCAATCGGCCGGTGATTTCGTTGATATGGTAAAAATCGGTATCGGCGCTTTTCGGCTACAAACCGAAGATTTTTTGAAGCAGAAAATTGATGCGCTTCACGCAAACGATGTAGAAGTTTTTTTCGCGGGTGATTTGATGGAAGCGGCCTTCCTGCAAGGAAAGTCTGAATAATTATATAAAAAGGTCAAAGAGCTCGGCAGCGATGCGGTTGAGGTGTCCTCTGCCCAGGTTTCTATGTCGATAGACGACAAGTGCCGCTTGATTAAAATGGCATCCGATGCGGGCCTGAAAGTCGTCGCGGAAGCGGGCCAAAAGGGTCATGATAACTGGACTAACAGCCTGAGCTATATCAACAAGCAGATTGAAGCCTATTTTGAGGCTGGTGCTTGGAAAACACTTATTCAGGGTGAGGGTGTTTCGGAGGGGGTTGAGGACCGTAAGGAAGACTTAATGTTGAACATCGCAGCGGCTTTTGATGTCAAAGACCTGATCTTTCAAGCCAAAGATGGCGGGACCCAAGCCTTTTATGTAAATACGCTGGGTAATATAGTGAATTTGGATGTTGATTATGATCAAGTAATTGATCTCGAGTTGATGCGCCGTAACATCAGGAAACATGGTTTGTTTGGGCTTGTCTCGAGTTCGGGTGAATGAAGACAAGGAATACTTATAAATAGCTTTCTTGGGCTTCTAAATATGAAATGGCCGAATTCTGTGATAAAGGCAGAGTTTGGATAAATTTGTGCGAAACAGTGCCCTTTTGGGCTTTTGAGCTAGCTGTTTGTTAAAAGTTTCCCAAGCGACGTGACAGTATCTTTTAGAGCAGATGTGCAGCAAGGCCGTCGTCCTACAAAACCCTACGCTGGGCTGGGCCACTCGGCATCGGTTTCGAAACACGCAATTACATCAATATGAAGGCGTGGTGCGAGATTGCCTCGCGCACTGATATTGAGTTTGTCTGACCTATGAAGGCTTTAAAGCACTTTACCACAAACTGTGAGTTCTGACATTAACATCATCTGATCTGCAGCGTTTAGCGCGCGCAATTCCGTTACGTCTGGGCGGTTTGGCACGAGTACCAGCCTGGGAAACCGTGAATCATTTTACAAGAGCACTCGGCTGAGCTTAAGTGTTAGGATTTGACCTGATTCCTGACGAAGTTGTGGGTGCAAATTAACCATGCCTAACCTTATGTCTTTGGCGCAGGTTAACGTAATAAGGTCGTCTACACATGCGGCAGAGCTCAGTGCTACACTGTCGTTCATTGAAAAGTATTAACACCAAGCAATAGGGGAGAATTTACTGTGGCCGACCAACAAACGGGAGCATCCATTTCAGAAGCCGTTGCCAACTGGTCGTCGGACCTCAAATACAGCGATATGCCGGAAACGGTCTGTTCAATCGTTAAGAAAGTGGTTCTCGACGGCGCCGGCCTTATGGTTGCCGCCCGTCATGAGGATTATGTTAAAGCTATCGTCGCCTCGGCGGATGGGGATGGACGGTGTACTGCGCTTGGTCATGGCGGCGGGTTCTCGGCAGCTGATGCGGCTTTCATTAATGGCACTGCGGCGCATGGCGAAGATTATGACGATACTGCTGAAGGCTCGCCCATGCATGCCGGCGGTGCTGTTGGGCTGCCCACATTGTTTGCGGCCGCTGAGCGGTATGGCTTGAACGGCGAGAGGCTACTTCTTGGGGTGGCTGCATGTATTGAAATTTCGTGCCGCCTAGCGGTTGTTGCGCCCACTGCGCAGCATCGTGCATCCTTTCACCCCACAGCAGTTCTAGGGTGTTTCGGTGCTACCGTTGGTGCCTCTGTGGCGCTTGGCTTGAATACTAAGCAGACCATTGATGCACTCGGCACTGCAGGTAGTTTTGCGGCTGGCATTATTGAGTACCTCGGCGATGGTAGTTGGACTAAACGTATGCACCCAGGCTGGAATGCTCAATCTGGTTTGCGTGCCGCCTTAATGGGCAAGGCCGGTTTTTTCGGACCCAAATATGTCTTCGAGGGCGAGCACGGTGCTTATGCGGCCTTTGCCCATCCGGACATTCCGCAAGACTTTGACAAAGTTACTGCGACGCTCGGCAAAGAATGGGTAGCAGATAAAATTACTTTTAAATCTTATGCCTGCGGCACGATGACCCAGCCATTCATTGATTGTGCGCTTCGCTTCCGCGAGTTGGGCGTAACCCCGGATGAAATTGAAAAAATTGAATGTAATGTGGGCGAAGGTACTGTCCATCGTCTTTGGGAACCGTTAGGCCTAAAACAAAATATTCCGACGCCCTATGCTGGCAAGTTTTCCGTACCCTACTGTATTGGCATTGGCATGGTCGATGGTGCTGCAGGACTGGCTCAGTTCACTGATGATCGGTACCAGGATCCGGTGGCGACTAAGATCGCTCAAAAGGTTGTTTACGTTATTGATCCAACAAATGAGTATCCGGCGAATTACACAGGTCACCTTAAAGCTACTATGAGAGATGGTACCGTTTATGAATTCGAACAACCCCATATGCGCGGGGGACCAGTAGAGCCACTGAGTGAAGAAGAGCTTTATGGAAAATTTCGCTCGAACTGCGCTTATGGCGGTTGGGATGATAGCCGGATTGATGCATTACAGGCTTTCTGCGATAAAATTGGAAGTGCAGATAATATGGATGGTTTGGCTGAATTTCGGGGTTAGCGAGACCACCTAGCGGGGGGATGGGTTTTCAAAATTTGTCATAACCGGAGTTTGTCCGGGCACTGGATTGTAACCGTAACTCCCGCCGCTTAATATTTTTGCGACCCCACCGTGCAGTTTGATGGCTTTACTCTGATCTCTCTTGGCGCGGTTATTCGCATCCTCTGGGTCAACGATAGTACGCAATTCTTTTTCAAGACCATAGTATTTTTCCATGTATGCCGGGTCATCGGCCAAATTATGCATTTCGTGGGGATCACTATCCAAGTCGTATAATTCGGCAGGTAGCCCTACATGATAGATCAGTTTCAGGTTCTCGCGCCGGAGCATAAACATGCCAGTTTTTGAACCATGGGCATGATATTCGCAGAATGCTGGGCGTGCTGGAATATCACCGGCCGCAATGCGCCATAGAGAGTGTCCCCAAAGGTCGGCATCTTCGGGCTCAGGATTGACGGCAAGAGATTCTAAAAAGGTGGGAAACAAGTCAACGTGGGATACCAAGTCTCCTATGGTCTGTCCTCTTGGTATTTCCGGGCCGCATGCTACCAATGGCACGGTGACAGAATGGTCATACCCAACGCTTTTCCCGAACATGCCATGTTGACCCACCGCTTCGCCATGATCGCTGACGTAAACTACTCTGGTATTGTCGGCAAGCTCAAGGTCATGGAGTTTTTGCAGTATTTTCCCGATTTGTTCGTCCATATGGGTAATTAGGGAGCAATAGCCCGCCACGGATTTCTTTAAAAACGGTTCAGTCGCTAAATCTTCGAAACTATGAGTCCAGATCAAATGTTGTACAGCCGGATGCGCGTCTTCGAGACCGTTTATGAATTGCGGCGGCGGCGGCATGTCTGTCTCTGGATAGAGGTCCATTAATCGTTTTGGCACGATAAAGGGCGGATGCGGTGCGGCAAATGAAACTTTGAGAGCCCAAGGTTTTTTTCCGGCTAATTTATGATCATCTAACCAGGCGCAGGCTTCTTCAGCGATTTGGCGGTCATACAAAATATAATCGGATTCACCAATGCCAGTTTTCTTGTAATTATCGCGCGGCGTTCGCCTGGCTTCTTCTCCCTGTTCGGTTGCTCGCAGCAGACCGAATAAAGCGCCTTTGCGCTCGACGATATGCATCGCAAGCCGACTTTCCGTAAAACCGTAATCGTCTCCCTCATCGTTGCCGATATAATGCAATTTTCCGATCGAAACCACTTCGTGTCCCGCAGCGCGCAGACGGTGATGCCAACTGGGAATTTTCCCATCATAGACCTTGACGTTATCCCAATAATTAGTTTGGTGGGGGTATCTACCGGTGGCTATAGAGGCACGGGCTGGGCAGCAAACCGCACTACCCGCATAAGCGTTATCGAATCGGATGCCACGTTTTGCAATGCTGTCAATGTTAGGGGTTCGAACGAATGGGTGGCCGTAACAACCAGTGTAATTACGTTGATGGTTATCGGAAACAAGAAACAATAAATTGGCCGGTTTCAAGGATCGTGCTCCAATCTTCTGTTTACGGTGCATTTTATTTTGAGCCCTTCTTTGCTGCTTGAATATCACACATAATCAATAGTGCTATTGTTTCTAAACGCGGCAGAAAGAGCCTATTGAAAATAAGCCTATTTTCCCCGCATCGACCTAGACTTACCTATCCGTTGATTTATATCATTGATGGCCTAAGGCAGTACGTCCTCGGTGAACCATTCTGTCGGCATGTGGTTGCCAATATTCCGGGCCTTGGCGCGCTCATATAAGATAGCACCGACAGCTGCAAATTGAATTGCAAGTCCGCGATAATTCAAAAAACAGGTAATATCATTTTCAGAAGTTCGCCCTTTTGCCGAACCTGTGATTAGGTCGGCAAGGGTGGGAACTTCCCGCAGATAGGCCATATCTGGACTGTTGCCCGCCTCTTTCTTTTGGTCGGCGACTTTGATCCCGTGGGTGTTGTTATAGTGGTCAAAATCCATGCTGCTGGAATCATGCATCACAACGTGATCGGCAGCTTTGATAGCGGCGAGTTCAATTTCATTGTCGCGAATGGTTGAAATATGCATGCCTGGTTTGATAAATTTTCGAAACAAAACATTCGATTGAGAATTGGTGGCGCATAAAACAATGTCGGCGCCCATGACTGCGTTCTCGATATCCTCGCAGGCATGCATATCGACGCCAATCTCCGGGCTTATTTGTTGACAGAAATTATCGCGATTATTTCGGGTCATGCTGTAAACGCGGATTTGCTCAACGTTGCGAACTAAAGCGATGGCCATGGCTTGCGCACCAGCCTGCCAGCCAGAGCCTATTAATGCCACGGTTTTAGCATCTTCGCGCGCCATATATTTCGCCCCAAGAGCACTAGCGCCCGCGACCCGCATGCGTTGCATCACGCCATCGGGGAAAATCATTAATGGTTCGCCGGTACGAGTACTGAATAATAGTACCAGACCTGTCCACCTATCTCCGGGTGCTAACGGCACCTTCTTCCGTCGTTTTTTTCCGCCGACCGTCGGAAACGAGAGGATATCCGAATTTATCCGAACAGCACCAACGCCCAGGCTTGAGATTGACGAGCTCATCATTTTTAACTGGTAAACTGATTCTGGATGGGTGGTTTCTGTAATTATTTCCGCCCGTGTACCTAGAATGGCGCGCCCTGCTGCGGCTTCTAGATAAGCTGTTTCCAATGCTTCGAGGACGTCTTTCATATTTAGGAGGCAGGCTATCTCATCGTTCGATAGTAGAATGGTCATGGGCGTTTACTCATGCTTTTAATAAAGGGCGTAGCTCAGCCAAAGATTCTATCTTCTCGATGCCGAAAACCACTTCGATTAAACGACATCTGTAGCTTGTTCGATGGTTAGAGAGAAGGCGGTTACCTATTTTTAGATAACAGCCTTATCTAATTCAGCACGGTCAGGACGTTTTAGTCGGTTGTTTTACGATGGAACTGGCAGTAGTCGGAATGCCACTGATTGTTAGTCTGTACTAATAGTTGTCCCCGCGCAAAGTACAGGGTTGAGTTTAAGGGGCTAAAGGCATTCATATTTCCCCTTTATTTGTCGGTAAGGTAAATTTATCGCCCCTCCGCTCAGAAAGGACAATCAACTCTGACTGTGATTTTCGTTGAGTTAGCGTGAAGTTCGTTCGGGGCTCTTCATTAGAAAAACGCCGAAAGCGGCTACAATACAAACCCAGACAAGGAAATTGAAACAATCTAAGTAGGCGATGAATTCGGCATTTTCGTTAACCATCCGTCCGAATGCGTGTAAGCCGTCTTGGTCGCTGAGGCGCAGTCCGTCTGGCAAGACGAGATGGCGTAATCGTTCGTTGTAGGGTGATATGTTTTCGCTAAGTGTGGCACGGTTAGCTTGTTGAAATCTCAATAATTGAGCGACCAAGACCGAGACACCGATGCTAGCACCAATGCGGCGTGATAGGGCCAGGAAGGCTGTGGCGTCAGGCCTTAGTTCATTGGGTAGGCCCGCATATGCGGCTGCAGTCAATGTTGTCGAAAAGAACCCAAAACTGACGCCTTGAATACCAATCCAGAATAGTAGGCTGAAAGCGTCTACTTCTGGCGTAATACGTGCGAGAAAGAAAAATGATGTGCCCATCATCACTGATCCGGCAAAAATTAGAGGTTTTGGTCCGACCCGCGCCAAGACATGGCCGACAAAGACAGCTGCGACCATCGTCGCTAGTCCGCGCGGCGTAAGTATTAATCCTGACGTCATGACAGGATAGCCAAGATAGTTTTGAAGAAGGGCAGGAAATAATGCGATAAAGCCAAACATCATAATACCGAGCAAAATGAGATAGCAGGCGCAGATTGTGAAGGTGCGATTCTGGAACAATGCAGGGTCGACAAATGGTCGTCGAGCGGTGACGATGTGGACGATAAAAAGGTATAGGGAGCACAGCGAAATCGAGGTCCATACAATGATCTTATCAGACTCGAACCAGGCAAGCTGTTCTCCGCGATCAAGTACCCATTGCATGCATATTAACGCCGTGCCGAGAAGCATGAAGCCGGTAAGGTCGAAGTGGCGGCTGGGGTCCGGCTTGTTTTCGCGTACGAATAAAAAGATAAGGGTAAATGCGGTGAGCCCGCCGGGGATATTTACGAAAAAATTCCAACGCCAGCTATAGTAGTCTGTTAAAAAGCCTCCAAGGATGGGGCCAATAATAAGCCCAACCATCATGCCGACACTAAACCAGCCAAGCGCGATATTGTGGCGTTCCTTTGGCCATAGATCGAGCAAAATTTGTTGGGCCACGGGAATAAGTGTTGCACCAAAGACGCCTTGAATAAACCGAGCCGTTACAATTTCGAACAAAGTTTCTGATGTGCCTGCGAAGGTAGATGCAATGACGAACCCGAGAATACCAGTGAGTAAGACGCGCTTGCGCCCATAGCGTCGTCCTAACCATGCTGTAAGGGGTGTAAACACTGCAACCGCAACTAGATAAGCGGTCAGAATCCACGAAATTTCGTCCAGCGTGGTAGAGAAAGTCCCCATCATGTTCGGCAGTGCAATACCTGCGAGGAACGTATCCATGGATTGCATGCCTGCGGCGAGGCAGACCCCGAAGCTGATCGGGACCAAATGCCGAGGCATTGAAGCTGTGGGTTCGACGTCGGAGGTCAAAATTTAATCTCTGCACTCGCGCACCGGCTATTTTGCGGTGATCTGGCCGGTTGTCCGTAACAATAGAGCTAAAGGGATCATGGCTAAAGTGACGATTGTCAGCCACCAAAAATCTTGCAAATAGGCGAGGAATTCAGCCTGGCGCAGCACTTCTTTTTCTATTGCTGCGACTCCGTTGGGGTCGGAGAAATTCCAGTTTTCTGGCTTTGGCGACAATTCGAAGCTTTTGTTATAAGGCGTTATATTTTCGGAGATGCTGGTACGATTGGTCTGAGCATTACGCACTAGCTGACTTACCAGGAATGATACGCCGACACTGCTACCAAATTTCCGGATGAGATTAAAAAAACTAGTTCCCTCGGCACGTTGGTCGGGGGTCAGTGTGGTGAAGGTGGCGGTGGCAACACAGACACTCACTATTCCCATGGTAAATCCCTGCCAGGCAATAATATTCATGATTTGAGCTTCAGAGGTATCGGGCGTGAAGAATGTCATACGCCAGGTGAAATAGGATAATAGAAGACAACCGACGATAAGGACGTTCCGTGGTTGTACCCAAGCCAGCATAATGCCCGCGAGAATAGAGCCAACCATGGACGCCACACCGCGGGGTACCATTAGCAGGCCGGTTGTGAGCGCTGGTATGTCCATATGTTTCTGTAGCATGGTAGGGACAAAACCCACGTGACCGTAAATCATAATCCCAAAACCGAAAGTGAGAAATAAACCAACAGCATAATTTCGGTTGTTGAAAAGCGACGGCTGTACGAAAGGGTTCTTGGTCATCATGATATGGAAGAGAAATATCCATAAAGCTGCGGCGGCGAGGCCGACCTCAAGAACTATTTCTGTGGAGGCCAACCAATCTAGCCGCTCGCCTCGGTCTAACATTAACTGGGCGCTGGCGATGGCTACTGTTAGCGCGAAAAACCCCACAAAGTCGAATGGTCTATCCCGTTGTTTTTCTGTTTCTGGCACGAATGCCCAAATGAGTATAAAAGTGGTAATCGCAATTGGTACATTCATCAGAAACACCCAGCGCCAATCGTGATACTCAACGATAAAGCCGCCTAGGGTGGGTCCCACAATAACGCCAAACAGAATGCCTATGCTGAAGCAGCCCATCGCAAATCCGTGCAGTTTTTTAGGATAAGTATCCAGCAGAACTTGCTGACAAAGCGGAGCAAGGCCGCCGGCGAATAGCCCTTCCAGAACCCTAAAGAAAACCATTTCGCTAAGAGTGGAGGAATAGCCGACGCAAATTGAACTTAGGCTGAACCCAACAATTAAAGTTAGAAATACCTTCTTGCGTCCGAAACGGCGGCTTAGCCAGGCAATTGGCGGCGTACTGATGGCAATACAGACGAGATAAGCGGTAAGCACCCACGCAATTTCATCGGTACTGGCGCTCATAGCACCACGAATGGTTGGTAAGGCAACGCTGGCAGTGTGACTATCTAGAGATTGCATAGATACTGCTAGGATAGCCGCCAGTGTCACTGCACCAGTGCGCCAGTAAGGACGTAAGTCTGATAGGTCAGTGGTTTTAGGAGCTACCACCTGCAATCACCTTATTAGACCAACAGAATAGTCACCGTTTTCCCCACTTTTTCTCTTCTACGGTCTCTTCTTCAATAGCGTAATAATCTTCCAGACCGATAGCGTCTTCTATGCCTTGTCGGACAGTAATATTTTCTTCGTTTGTCATACCTGTGTAGCTACCCGTGGCATGAATTTCCTCTAACGCTTTCTTGGCATTATGGAAACTCACCATGAGCCACAGTTGTGCATCGATGCAGGCCTTATAACCCATATCTTGTAACTCGTTATTGGAGTATAGAGGTCGGCCATCTCGATTACCGCGACTTTGCACATATACCAAGGGTACCGTGCATTCTTTCGGTGCCTGTGCGGCTTCCTCATGGTTCGTTGGGAAAAGAAGACCCATGTCGGCTCCTTCTTCGGCACCCATATTCACACGCTTTACGGCTTCATCGAGTCCCTCAAAACGGCAGGTGTCGGAGCGGACAATTACGACAAAATCCGGATCGGTCTCATCTCGTTCGCGGCAGGCGTAACGAATTTTATAAGCAAATTCTTCGATCGGTATCGCATGGGCTACGTACTTATGATAATGGGCGCGTTTTGGATATAGCTGGTCCTCTATATGAACGCCTGCAACACCCGCATTAATAAATTCACGCACCGTACGCATGCAATGGAGAGGCTCGCCAAATCCAGCGCCGGCATCGGCGATGATAGGAATTGAGCATCGTTGCGCAATTTCTCCCGCCACGCTCACCTGTTCATCCATGGAAAGGAGTGGCTCTGATACTGCTTTGGATCCTCCTGTTACATAGCCACCAACATAGGCACTTTCGATACCAATTTGTTGTGCTACCAGCGCACAAAGTGGGTAGTAGGCCGATGGCATATAGAGGAAGTCTTTTTCTTTTAGCAGTTGACGAAGTTTGGTGGTTGCGCGTTCCATAGAGGTTTCCTCCGTTAAATTTCTATAGGCTTTATGAGCCATTGATTCGAGAGCTTGGATTATGAACTAAAGCGCCGCAAAGCAAAACGCCCCGGACGGTGCTGGGGCGCGCGTCTCCTTCGACTTATGGCGTTTAATTTTCTAGAATTTCCTCAAATTCTTGGATAACGCAGTTTAGGGAATAGATGCTGGGTAGCAAGCTAGGTTTTAGTTTGTCTAACGATTTTTGTTTTGTACGGGCCATGGAACTTATGAATTCTGGGCCAGGGTTGGCCAGCGTTACTGCCCCGCAGGCTGTTTGTTTGGCAACTTCGCCCAGGCCACCTGCTTGCGGCACGCCTATAACCGGTGTGCCCACGGCAAGAGCTTCTAGCGACGCGTTGGACATTCCTTCCCATCGCGAGGTGAGTAGAAAAGCATCGGCGCCTGCATAGGTGACCCAGGGATTGTTCACGAAACCAGCGAAGCGAATTTTCTCGGAGACTGCTAGTTTTTGTGCTAAATCCTGTAACGCACCAATAAGCGGTCCTTCGCCACAGATGGTTACATGAGTGTTAGGTGGCAACTTGGCGAGCCATTCTATCAAGCGGTCGAAGCCTTTTTGTTCGACTAACCGACCGGAGGCAACGAACCTTAGGCCATCGCCTGGTTCCCGGTGTATTTTACTGGCCATATCTCGTAGCCAATCCACATCTACCGGGTTGCGCATTACGGATAGTTTTTCAGGTGGTACTCGCCAACGGTCACTGAAGTCTGACGCAATTCTCATAGTTGGTGTGATGACCCGGTCGGCACGGGGATAGTGGTAGCGATAGAGGAATTTTCCTAATAACGGCACTTTAATCGCCTTAATAGTGGCATTCACTTCATTCGCTTCGCGGACGATTATTTTTGTGTTGGGGTTGATTTTTTTTCGGTTCATGAGAATACCGAGATTGAGGTAGCCCATTGTTGGCACAACCGCATAAGGATTAAATTCGCGAACGGCGGCAATTAGCGGCTTAATCGCGTGGCGCAGGCGCTTTTGCCGTAGGTCAACAATAGTAATATCGCTAGCCACAGACGCTCGAAGTGGCCCGTCGCTGTCTAGAACGATTATGGATGGTGCAAAGCGGCTTCGGTTGAGGGCATTCGCGAGCGAAATCATCACCCGCTCGGCACCACCGCCAGCGAATGAGGGTAAAACGAAGATAATTTTATTGGTCATTGGTTTGCGATCTCCTCCCATATGTCCAGTAAGTCTTGGGCACGTGAGGCACCGTCGCAAAGGTGCATAACCTGCTTTAGACCGGCCTGGCCAAGCCTCTTTGCGACTTCGGGGTTGTCGGCAAGATCAGCGATCCTGCGTGCCATTTTGGCGGCGTCAAATTTCTCAAGCAACACCCCAGTCACGCGGTCTTTGACAAAAGTATCGTAGGTGCCAACCGAAATAACTGGTTTGCCCGCCGCGAAAGTCTCCAATATGTCGCGCCCCCAAGGATTTGCTTCGCGTGTCGGTTTTATTAAGGCGTTGCAGGATGCTAAAACTCGTTCTGGATCAGGTACGTGGCCAAGGAATAGAAACATATCGGAAACGCCAACCTGCTCCACGTAATCCTGGAATGAACCGCCCGTTCGGGCAATTTTACCCAGCTCTCCTGGGAGCGAACGGGGAAGTGTCATGTCGCCTGCCATAATAAACTGAATATCTCGTCGACCATAAGTACGCAGTGCTAAGGCGATTTCTGCTGTACGGTCTACGCCACGTACCCAAGCAAAGTTTGAAAGGCAGGCTATTTTAAACTGGTTATCATTTGGAATTCTTGTGTGCGGGTCGGCTTTCTCAGGAACGGCGATATTATAGATGACAGACTTCTTCTCATTTGCGGGTGCGAGGCGGTTAAAAGTTTCTTGCTCATTCTCAGTAATAAAAATTAATCGCTCAATAGTGTTTGCAATCGTACGATTTTGCCAACGGCAAAAAGGGGTGCCATATAGGTTGGTGCGAATGTGCATGGATAGTTTGGCGCTTGTTCTCGGTTTTAACCATTGCGCCAATAGAAAAAGAGATTCGTGATTAAAGTGCACAATGTCGGCAGATTGAGCCGCCCTCACAAGCTGCTTTCGGAAGGCCGCTGTGAAGCACCAATTTGCAGCGAACCGTGAAAAGACAAAGAGATTTCTGCTTAGTCTTGGTAATGCCGATATCTTCGGCATTTTATTTTTAACCGACACCGGCACGTTTATCGCGGCATATTTTGATTGAATTGGCCCGGCCCGTTTACACCAAACTCTGATATCCACTCGGCTTTTATCGATGTGCGCGATACTCTCATACAGGCTTCGAGAGGAGCCACCATATCCACCTTCAATGTCGAGGCATAAAACTCGGAGTTTCGCGTTATTCATCTTATATTTAATCCGCGTCCTAGTTAGAGAGATGTCAAAACATTATCCGCATGACCGGTAGACCATCGGGGGATGGGAAGATAGGTTGGTCTTATCCGTGTTTTGGATCATTATTTTTTATGATGGCTCCAACTGAATCGGTATTTCAGCAAGCTACAAATTTTAATAAACTTCACAGAGAATCTTTGGACAACAATTTTAGATCTTAGAGTTAAAATTAGTTGCAACGGAATCATTGTTTGGCACGATTAGTCACAATAATTTGCGAAAACCGGGCGGTGCTTATGAGTCCATTCCTTTCTTCGATAAGGCCGCTAGTTCGCGACTCATAAGGTTGCCGCTGCTGGCACCGTTTGTCAGAAATATTCTTTGGATTGTGGCATTTTTGTATTGTGAAACGGCAAGGCGAGAATTTAATTTTATGATTATTGGCATTCATCAACCTAACTATATTCCTTGGCTCGGATATTTTCGGAAGTTATGCCAGTCGCAGACATTCATTTTTTATGACAACGTACAGATGCCCATGGGCAAAAGTTACGTTAAGCGCTGCCAGGTTAAATCACCTAATGGTCCCCAATGGCTGACTATTCCGACGCCTCAGTTGGGGACGCCTGGAGCAATTTGTCAAACGCCAACCCTGGCTGGGCCTTGGACGAAAAAGCATCTTGGGAGTTTGCGAAATTGGTATTCCAAGAGCCCTTGGCTTGACTCAGTCTGCACTATTATTGAGGAGGAATTTGCTGAAAACCATCCTTCGATTGGTGCATTCAATGGCGCTATTATAATGCGTCTAGCCGCCTTCATAGGCATAACTAACATTCATTTTTTGTTCGCATCTGAGATGGCGCATGACATTACTGGCGCAGAAAGCATATTGCCAATTCTTAAGGAAGAGGGTGCAACAATTTACCTGACCGGTCGCGGGGCTGGGACAATGCGACATCTAGATGTCGAAGCTTTCGCACAGGCAAATATCGAAATACAGTTCTTGGATACCTCGTTTGCCACTTATGATCAGCGTCATGGCGAATTTTTAGGAGGTCTCTCCGTTATTGACGCCATACTGAACATTGGGCCTGATGAAACGCGTGGGCTAATTTCTTAAGAGCTGGTACTCGGATGTTATTCAATTCGCATGCGTTTACTTTTTTATTTTTACCGATAGTAATTTTTCTATTCGTATTTCTGTCAATCAGGAATATTCCCCAAAAGTTTTTATTTTATACAATTATCGCGGCTTCTTTGGTTTTCGTTCTGATTGGAGATTTCCTAAGTCTTGCGCTTCTTTTGACGAGCTTATTTTGTAATTACGCGATCCTGCATAAATTATCTTCGACCGAGTCCGAGGATAGGCGGCGGTATCTATTAATCTTCGGGATCGTGTTTAACCTGTCATTCATTGGCGTTTTTAAGTATGCGGATTTCTTTCTGGTCAATCTGAATTATTTTTTGGCAGAAGACATCGCGCTTTTGCAGGACAGGCTCCCCCTAGCCATTTCATTTTATACTTTTCAACTTATTGCTCTGCTGGTGGATAGTTGGAAAGATAGACGCCCGTGCTTGCCGCCGGAAAGGCTTGCTTTATTTGTATCGTTTTTCCCACAGTTGATAGCCGGCCCGATTGTTCGCTATCAAGAAGTAGAAAAAGACCTGGGCCGGCTTGGTATAATTGACCTTAGAAAAATGGCGACGGGTGCATCGATTTTTTTCATTGGGCTCTTCAAAAAGACTGTCATCGCGGATAACCTCGCTCCGATTGCCAATATATTTTATAGCGCTGTTGAGAAAGGCCAGTCACCTAGCTTCTTTGAGGCATGGGGTGGTTCTCTCGCATACACATTTCAAATATATTTTGATTTTTCCGCCTACTCGGATATGGCAATTGGATTAGCGCTTATTTTTGGCATCAGCCTGCCAATCAATTTTTATTCTCCCTATAAAGCAGCGTCGATCATTGAATTTTGGCGCCGATGGCATATGACATTGTCACGATTTCTTCGTGACTATCTCTATATCCCACTGGGAGGAAATCGTGGCTCGGTTCTCGGTCGTTGGCGTAATGTATTTGTCACAATGCTTCTGGGGGGGTTGTGGCATGGCGCATCATGGAACTTCGTTCTATGGGGCGGCGCACACGGTCTTCTTATAGCTGCGAATCATGCTGTTCGTCGTTTAAGGCTTCCTATTCCTACTCCGGTTGGATGGATACTTACGATGCTAGCTTTGGTAGTGACTTGGGTGCTGTTCCGCACACCGGAAGTAGATGCCGCTGGCAGAGTTTTTGCCGGAATGGCCGGTTTCGGGGGTATTGTGTTTCCAGTCAGCTTGGCGCCATACCTTATTGATATAATGGGTGATTCTTCTGCGATTCGTTTTGAATCATCCGAACTAATCCGAATGCCGGCGTTTGTGGTGATTACTTTTGCCGCGGCCATTGCTTTTTTTACGCCCAATACAACCCAGATATTCTTCGAAAAAAGAGAGACTACCTTTACTTTGCGTGTTGCCCTTCTTACTTCTGTCGCCGGATGTTTCGGGATATTTGGATTATTTGAGGCCGCGTCTTTCGTATATTTCCGATTCTAGAGTATCTAAAATGAACGAATTAAACTATCTAAAAGTAGTGACATTGTTTTTCATAGTAGTGTTTGCTGCAGTGGGAGGGTTTGTTTTCTATGCTAATCCGTATGATTTATATGAAATAGAGCCCACTAAATACACGCGCAGCAAATACAAGGTGGCCTCATTTGAACGCGTCATCAAGCCGGTTGCTGTTTCACGACAACGCCCCAAAACAGTTATTCTGGGGACTTCCCGTGCTTCCGTCGGTTTGGATCCTAAAACACTCGCTGTGCTGACGCGCGAGCGCGCATACAATTTTGCTATTACGGGTTCCTACATTGATGAAATTAGCGCGGCTCTTCGCCATGCGGTCCGACAGGCAGGCTCCAATGCTGTTGTTTGGGGCATAGATTACTTCTCGTTTACCCGCTTACGACCTGACGGGGTAAGAAAAATTGCTTTTATTGATGATTGTTCGATTTTCTGTGTTGCTAGAACATTTGCAGAGATGACGGTTAGTCTAAAAGCCCTGCGTGATGCAGTCGAGACGGTCGTAAGAAATGCGCTTGGACATTCTGCCGACCATACGGTTTTGGGCCATTATATTGGTTATGATTCCAAGGGTGTTTTACCGGACAAACCGGCGGTTCACCTGCAGCCACCTTTTGAAACGGCCTACGATATATTCGATAAAATGCTTGATTTTGGCTTGTCTCGCGGCGTTAAATTTCACCTTTTTATCTCCCCCACTTACCGTTCGCATTTGAGGCATGGAGAGAAATACCGTCGGTGGGCAGATCGTGTAGTAAAGATTGCTCAAAAGCACAACATTTCAATTATGCGGTCCGACCTAGATCCTTT
>MDTE01072110.1_pt1 | contig 100294 bp, 67 predicted proteins | sample 811231 | NCBI WGS metagenome assembly MDTE01 (sample SAMN05326651, study PRJNA326480) | marine metagenome | isolation source: seawater | place: Indian Ocean: Red Sea | collected 2010 | reverse complement strand
GGCCGCGTCGGGGGTGTCGCAGAGCGTTGCCGTGAACTCGTCGGTTGTCATCCCCGAGATCCGTTCGATGTACTGGGGGTAGGCTTCGACCCGCTGTCGCAGGTCCGCTCGGGACAATTCCGGATGGAACTGCGTGCAGTAGACCGGGGCCTGTTCGAGCCGGAAGGCCTGGTGAGCGTTTCGGTGAGAGAAGGCCAGGCGGGTGGCTCCCTCCGGCAACGCAGACACGCAGTCCTCGTGGCCCATTTGTGCCAGGAATTCGTGATGGAGCGAAGAGAAGACCGGATCGGTGACGCCGGCCTCGGTCAGGTACAACTGGTGGGTTCCCACCTCGGCGGTGTCGAGATCGTGGACGACCGTCCCCCCCAGCGCACGTGCCATCGCCTGGAACCCCCAGCAACTGGCGAACGTCGGCTGGCGACGATCGACCAGATCGCGGAGCACATCAAGGGAGCGATCCAGCCACCCACCCTCACCTGTTGCCGAGTAGTCCCCGCTGCCGCCCAGCAGCACGACGTCACTGGCGTCCAGCTGCGCGGGGGATGGTCGTGTGGTGAGAAGATCCAGGACCTCGCAACGCTCGACGTCGATTTCCAGTGTCCGTGCAAACGCCAGTCGTTCATGCTGCCGCATTGGATCGTCGGCGTTGCGGACCTGCAGCAGCAGGAAGCGGAGCGATTCGGGTACGCGTGAGGGCATCGGGCCGAGGGTAGGTCTCAAGCGTCGGGTTTGCCACCCGGGACATCCTCATGCTTCCGGATGACGTGTCGACCTCGCCGTCGTTGCCGGTGGTACTTGAGCCCGGGAAAGAAGAAGCTTGCGCCGGAAACCAGTCCGAACAGCGAGATGCTGAAGTCGAGGTCGGCGTGTCGCTGGATCCACGCCATCAACGGAGCGGAGGCAAACAGGAGCACGGCCTGGATGTAGAAGTGGCCCGAGAGGATGCCGGCCTTGACCAGGAAGACGGCCCCGGTGAGCAACCCGAGGATCGGCGAGAGTTCCAGCGGCTGGAAGCCCATGATCGGTTCAACCACGTACAGCAGGACGCTGCCGGCCATGCTGCCGGCCCACACATGAGCGATCTGGCGTTCGACGAACGTGACCGGTCCGGCCCTCTTGCGGAGATTCCAGAAGATCAGCGCCCACAGGCCGGATCCGGCCCCCCAGACCCAAAGGTACGGCCATGGTGTGTCAAACCCGGCGACCTGCAGCCAGTTGGTCAACACGCACAGCGCCACCAGCACCAGGCTGTGCCACATCCACAGCAGCCCCCAGTTTTCAAGCACCACCGCGTGGTGGGTTTCTCGGAAGGCGCGGCTGAGCACCTGGGAGAACTGGGAGGAGCGGGCCGAGACGGGTTCGTTGTTGAGGAAGGCCTCCAGGTCGTCGCCCAGTTTTTCTGCCGATGAGTACCTGAGGTCGACCGGTTTCTGCAGACACTTCAGCGCGATCATTTCGAGATCGGCATCGGTGTCGGGATTGACCAGCCGGGGCGGAGCAGGGTCCTGTTCGAGTACCTGCAGCATGGTGTCGATCGGAGAAGCGGCCTGGAAAGGGGCCTGGCCGGTCAACAGCGCGTAGAGGATCGCACCCAGGCTGTAGACATCCGTCCGTTCCTCGACTCGACCCCGCTGGCCGGCCGCCTGTTCGGGAGCCATGTAGGACGGTGTGCCCAGCACCGCTCCGGTGCCGGTCAACGTCATCGGAGTCGATGGATCGGCATCGGTGGGGATCCGCTTGGCGAGACCAAAATCGGTGATGTAGGGCGTGTTGTCGTGATCGACCAGGATGTTTGATGGCTTGAGGTCCCGGTGCAGGACGCCCTGCTGGTGAGCCTCGGCGATCGCCCGGCAGACCGGCAGCATCAACTGGGCCGCCTCCCTCGACGAGACCGGACCGTTGACGAGCCGCTCGGAAATTGTCACTCCGTCGATCAGCCGCATGCTGAAATACGGTAGCCCGTCGTGTTCGCCCACCTCGTAGATCGGCACGATGTTGGGGTGTTCGAGCCGAGCTGCACTCTCGGCCTCGCTGCGAAACCTGGCCACGTCCAACGGCGAAGCCCAGTCGCCACGCAGGATCATCTTGATCGCCACATCCCGATCAAGACTGGCCTGGTGGGCGCGGTAGACCACGCCCATCCCGCCTCGTCCCAGTTCGTCGATCAGCTCGTATTCTCCCACCTGCTCGGGCATCGACGCGGCCGGGCGGGCGGGATCAAGATCGCTTTCGGCCAACGTGCTGAACTCGTTCGCCACGTTGACCATTGCCCACAACTGCCGCAGTTCGTCTCCGATCTCGGGTTGTTGTCGAGCCTCGTGGTCGATGTCGATCTCTTCGCCGGAGGCGGACCGGTCGAGCAGGCGCTCGAGCACGTCAGCCAGCAGGGCGTCGGATTCGGGATTGGGGGTGTCGGCAGAAGTCACGTCGCGCGGCTTGGTGAGGGAACCAGGAACGAGATGGGCCTCGTGGCTGTTGAAAGACCCGGCTGCCTTAGATCATAACCACCCCGTGTGGCACAATCGTTGTTCGGATGTCACATCGCAGCCTTCCCTGGAAAGCCCGACACATGTTTCGAATGGCCCTCGTGTCCCTGTTGCTGTTGGCGTTCGCCGGACCGATCCGTGGCGAGGTCGTGAAGCTGGAGATCACCGAGCGAGCGGAGTTTGCCGGCGGACACCGTTTCGGGAACGTGGGACCCTACGAACGGGTCAAGGGCTGGTTGACCATCGAGGTCGATCCCACGCATGCCCTGCACCGGCGGATCACCGACATCGAGCTGGCCCGGACCAACGATCGGAATCGGGTTGAGTTTCGAACCGAATTTTTCCTGCTGAAGCCGCTCGATCCGCGTCGGGGAAACGGCCGGATTCTCTATGACGTCAACAACCGGGGCAACAAGTTGGCCGTGGGCGCCTTCAATGGCCCGGCCGGCAATCGCAACGACCCGAAGACACTGGCCGATGCCGGCAACGGGTTCCTGATGCGGTAGGGTTACTCGGTGCTGTGGTGTGGCTGGAATGGTGATGTGCGACCTGGCGGGAACCGGATCATGGTTGAGTTGCCGGTCGTCAAGAACCGGGATGGCAGTTCGATCACGTCGAAGATCTATGCCGAGATCTGTGTGACGGGAACACCCCGGAGCCAACCGCTTTACTGGGGCAACTCGGTGGCCTACCCCGCCGTCAGTCTCGACAACGGCACCGCCCGGTTGACCCGGCGGCCGTACCGCACCAGTCCACCCGAAGAGGTGCCCCACGACGAGTGGTCGTTCGCGCGGGTCGAAAACGGCCAGGTGGTATCCAGTCCCGGACACCTGCATCTCCGTGACGGGTTCCGTTCGGGCTGGATCTATGAACTGGTCTATACCGGGAAGGACCCGAGGGTGACCGGGCTGGGGCTGGTCGCGGCCCGGGACTGCATCTCGTTTTTCCGTTTCGCCAAGTCGGATGCCAAAGGGGTCCGCAACCCGCTGGCCGATGCTATCCAGAAGGCCTACATCTTCGGGATCAGTCAGTCCGGGCGGTTCATCCATCACTTCCTGTTCGAGGCGATGAACACCGACGAGGCAGGTCGCATGGTGCTCGACGGTGCGATGCCTCACGTCGGCGGCGGCGGTAAGGGCCAGTTCAACTACCGTTTCGCGCAGACCACCCGTCACGGCAGCCAGCACCAGGACAACCTGTTTGCCTCGGACTTCTTTCCCTTCAACAGTGTGCCGCAGGTGGATCCGGTGACGGGCCGAAAGGGCGATTCGTTTGCTGTGCTGAAGAAGCGAGGCCATCTGCCGAAGGTGTTCTTCACCGAGACATCGGCGGAGTACTGGAGTCGAGCGGCGTCGCTGCTGCACACCGATACGGTGGGGAAGACCGATGCGGGGATCGATCCGAACCTGCGGCTGTATTTCTTCACCGGAGCCCAGCATGGCGTTTCGGGTTCGACATCTCGTGGCATTTTTCGGAATCCCGGCAATGACCTGAACCACTATCCGTTGCTTCGGGCGCTGCTCGTGGCCCTGGATCGCTGGGTGACGTCGGGTGTTGAGCCGCCGCCGTCAGCGATTCCCCGGATCGCTGATGAGACGTTGGTCGAGTTGGCAGCCTGGAGGAAGCAGTTTCCGAAATTGCCCGGCGTGACCAGGGCGAGCGTGATGTTCCGTCCGTTGCGCCTGAACCCGGGTCCCCGCTGGTTCACTCGTGGGATCGCTGACAACGTGCCGCCGAAAATTGGCCCGGCCTACAACACGCTGGTTCCGGCGGTGGATGCCGACGGCATCGAGCGAGCGGGGATCAAGCTGCCGACGGTGTCGGTGCCGCTGGGCACGTATACCGGATGGAATGTTCGCAATGCGGCTGCAGGAGCGGGTGGGATGCTGGGCCGTTTCAGGGGCAGTTGGCTGGCGTTCGCCAAGACCCGGGCTGAGCGAGAGTCGGTGGGCGATCCGCGACGGAGTGTCCGGGAACGTTACCCGACCCGGGCCGAGTACATGGCGAAAATCACCGCTGCGGTTCTTGCGCTGCGGCGTCGTCACCTGTTGCTTGACGAAGACGCCATCCGCATCCTCGAAAAGGCCAGCCGTCGTGACCTTTGGTCTGAATGACTCATCGGTTGCTGGACCGCTCTTCGTGCGGCCTCCCAACTGGCAAAGTCTCCATCGCTCATGTCATGATGATTCCTGTTATCGGATCGCATTTTGACTTTTCGGGTTTGAACAAGAGGTGTGGCTGACCGATGGCAGTTTGCGGGCACTGTTCGGCCGAGCTCCCTCCGGATGCGAAATTCTGTTCGCATTGTGGGGAGGCGTCTGTCTCGGCAAACGATCCGCGGCTGGACGCCACACGCCAACTCCCACCGGCTTCGGTGAGTTCTCCGGTTGGCACCGACAGCGTTCTCGACTCGATCGCCGACCCGCCCGTTGTGTTGCCTTCGCCTCCCAAGCCCTCTTCGGGTCTGTCGTCCTTCGACTTGACTGCCTCGTCCCATGGTCGCTTCGTCCCCGGCACGGTACTTGACGAACGTTATCGGATCGTCGGGTTGCTGGGACAGGGGGGCATGGGCGAGGTCTACCGCGCTGATGATCTGAAGCTGGGGCAGGCGGTGGCCCTGAAGTTCCTGCCCGAGGCATTGGCCGACGATCCGCAGCGGCTGGAATTGTTGCACAACGAGGTCCGACTGGCCCGCCAGGTGTCCCATCCCAATGTCTGTCGCGTGTACGACATCGGGGAAATCGATGGAATGCACTTTCTGTCGATGGAGTTCATCGACGGTGAAGATTTGAGCGGCCTGATGCGACGGATCGGGCGATTGCCGGCGGACAAGGGTGTCGACATTGCCCGCCAACTTTGCGGGGGCCTGTACGCGGCTCATGAGAAGGGCGTGCTGCACCGGGACCTGAAACCGGCCAACATCATGCTCGACGGTCGTGGACAGGTGCGGATCACCGATTTCGGTCTGGCACGGCTGACCGACGTGGAAGACACGGCGGGCAATCGAGTTGGGACGCCGGCCTACATGGCGCCCGAGCAATTGGCTGGTGGTGCCGTGACGATCCAGAGCGACATTTACTCGCTGGGCCTGGTGCTGCACGAGGTGTTTACCGGCCAACCAGTGTACCGGGCTGACTCGGTTGCTGAACTGGTGAAGTTGAGAGACGAGTCCTCACCGAGCACGCTCTCCAGCGTGGTTCCCGACATCGAACCGGCGATCGAGCGGGTGATCCTGCGGTGCCTGGAGAAGGAACCGACTCGACGACCCGGCAGCGTGGTGCAGATCGCCGCGGCACTGCCTGGCGGTGATCCGCTGGCGGCAGCGTTGGCTGCAGGTGAGACGCCCTCGCCGGAACTGGTGGCCGCTAGCGGCGAGAATATCGGGTTCACGCCCAGGGTGGGGGGAATTTGCCTTGGGGCCTTTCTGCTGATGCTCGTGGGTGTTGTCCTGCTCTCCGAGCAGGTGTCGTTCGTCGTCCAATCGAAGCTCGCCGACAAGCCAGATGTGCTCGAAGCCAGGGCCCGCGACATCGCCATGGAACTGGTTGGTCCGGATGCCGAACTGCCGGTTCGCGATTCCGCGTACGGGTACTGGTACAATCCTGACCACCTGTTGCGGCAGCACGAGGAGTTGACCGCCAGCGGTGACGGGATGCTCGAGTTCTGGTATCGCCAGAGCCCGGCCTATCTGAGCCCGAAGCATCCGTTCATTTACGCTCGGACCCCGCGCAAGGTTGCGCTTGCGGATCCGTTGCCGACGGAAACAGGGATGGTCGGCCTGCGGCTCAGTGCCCAGGGATTCCTGCGCGAGATCAGTCTCGTCACGCCACTCACCGACGCGGAGCCGTTCAATGCGCAGCCCGGCGACGTCCGGAAGTGGGACCGGCCCTTCGAACTGGCCGGCCTGGACCTGGCCGACTATGTGCCGACCACTCCCCGATGGACTCCACCAGGTTACAGCAATGAGAGATTTGCGTGGGTCCTGGAGACCCCGAAGCCCAAGGGCCAGGAGGTCCGTCCCAGTCGAGTTGAAGGAGCGACGTACAACGGTCGAGTGTCCTATTTCCAGGTGATGCACGACTGGACCACGCGTCAATGGACCGTGCCCTCGCGGAAACAGAATACGCTGGGTGCCGCGGCACAGGTTGAACAATCGCTGGAGTTCAGCAACGCGTTCTTTTTCTTGATAGGGGGCCCGCTTCTGGTGATTTCCTGTGTGCTGGCGCTCCACAATCTGCGACGGGGAAGTGCGGACAAGACCGGCGCGCTGCGATTTGTTGTGGTGATGGCCGTCGTTGACGGGGCAACCGCGTTGATGGAGGCGCACCACAATCTCTCGGTGGGCTTGGAGATGACCACCCTGCTCTCGTGCCTTGTCAATTCGGTCGGACGGTCCATCCGGTTCTGGATCTACTACATCGCGCTGGAACCGCAAGTCCGCCGAATCTGGCCTCGAGTACTCATTTCCTGGAACCGGTTGATCAATGGGCGGCTGACTGATCCCCTGGTCGGTCGTGAGATCCTGATGGGGTGCCTGTTCGGGGCCGTGATGGCCATCCTGGTCCAGTCACGCCTCTACGCCGACGGGCTTCGTCAGCAGGGATTGATGGGTAACCAGTTGTGGATGACCGAGGCGTTACTGGGTGGCCAGGGAATTGCCGTGACCGTCGGCAACATGTTGATGAACTCGTTGACCAACATCTTCTCTCTGCTGGTGCTGCTGGTATTTCGGATCGTGGCCCGCCGGGACTGGCTGGCGGTTATCCTCTTCACCGCGGTGTTCACCCAGATCAACACGAGTGCCAGCGATGGCGTGATGACATACGTGTTTGTCGTGGCGATGCAACTGGTCAACATTCTGGTGGCACTGCGAATTGGCCTGCTGGCGATGATGACAGCTCAACTTGTTCAGCAGGCATTCATCAAGTTTCCCGTCACGAGCAGTCTCTCGGAGTGGTTCGCCCCGTCCGGGCTTGTTGGCCTGGCAATCGCCCTCGGGCTGGCCGCAGTGGCGTTTCATATCTCCCTGGGCGGCCGGTCGCTGTTTGGTGATGCGGTTGCTGATGGCCGGGATGGGAACGCGGTTCCTGTCGACTGATTTCAGGTTCTGCCATGGCGAATTCCTCTGAACCGTCTCTGGATCGACCCCGTTACCACGGACTGGACGCGCTGCGGGCCTGGGCGATGTTCTTGGGCATCGTGCTGCATGCCGCGCTGCCATACATGACCTCCAGCGATCGCGCCAACTGGGGCGTCGTCGATCCGTCCCAGGATGCCACCCTGACCACCTTCGTGCTCTGGGTGCACACGTATCGTATGGAACTGTTCTTCATGATCTCGGGGTTTTTCAGTTGCATGGTGTTGCGGTACCGGGACAACCGGTATTTCGTCCGCCAGCGGATCAAGAAGCTGCTGGTGCCGTTTCTCTGCTGGTGGCCGCTGGTCATGGTCTCCATCGAGGCCGCGCTGGTCTATCACGAATGGGCGCACTACGGGCTCGGCGACGGCGACGGGTACTGGGTCACGTTGGCCGGTACGCTGACTTCGGCCGACTACTGGAGCCGCTACGAACCGACCCCCAACGGCGGCAACTACGGGTACGCTCACCTGTGGTTCGTTCACTACCTGATGCTGTTTGTCATCACCAACGCGGTGTGCGTGGGCGTGTCCTGGCCACGTTCGCTGCAAAGTCTTTGGGAACGGTTGGTTCGGGCTTCCGACTGGGTTTTGGGGCACCCGGTGAGAATCATCCTGCCGGCGATCGTGATGATTCCGCTGGTTGCCGAACCCAAATGGGTCACCTTCTATGAGGCCCCGTCCAGTATCCGACCTGTCTTTCGCTACTACACCTACTACGGCTGTGCCTACCTGGCCGGTTATCTGCTCTACAGCAACCTGCACCATCTCGAGACACTGAAACGGGACTGGATGTGGTACGCGGTGATCAGCCTGGTGGCTTTTCCCGGGATCATGATCCGCGACTGCATCCATCCTCAGTTCATCATGACCACCCAGGCGGGGGCTCGGCATTTCTTTGCCCATGGCACGGTCACGCCGGCCACCGAGTTTGGTGCCGCCGATCAGGCCTTTGTTTTTCCTCCGGTCGGTGCTTTTGCTGACAGCCCGGTGCCGATTTCCCTCGCCGAGTCCCTGTTGCTGATCCCGCCGTTTTCCGTCTCACTGGTCATGCTCAGCACCAGCCTGGCACTGTTCGGGATCGCCTTGCGGTACTTCGACCGATCCAGCGAGCGAGTTCGCTACTGGTCGGATTCGGCTTATTTCCTCTACGTGCTGCACCTGCCGTTGACCATGTTGTTGCCCAGCGTGTTGATCCAGCTTCCCTGGCACGGGCTGGTCAAGTTCCTGGTCACGACCGTTGCCACCACGGGAGTTTCCCTGGTGCTTTACGAGTACTGCGTGCGATACACGTTCATCGGGACACAGATGAACGGACCGCGGCGTCGGCCTGAAGCCGAGGCGGTCGTCAGCGGCCAGCGGGTTCTCGATGAACACGACGCGGCCACTGCCGTCGGGAAACAGCCCGACAGCAGTGGCAACAGCCCGCAACAATCATCCTGACCGGGGGTGCGAGATCGCCGGCAGAACCCCTGCTATTTCGCCGCAGCGAAACAGACGGTCCGTCCATCAATCAGCGTCAGAACCACTCGCCCGTCGCGGTCGATAGCCAGGCCCCATTTTTGGGGAGGTGCGGGCAGTGCCTGGGCCCAGAGCGGTTTGCCGTCGACCGGATTGCGGGCGACCAGCGCCGGTCGTAGTGGTCCGTCCTCCTTCAGCGCTGGCAGTTCGCCCGCGACGATCACGGCGTTGGCACTCAACACCACGGCCTGGGTCCGCGCGAAACTCGAGTCTTTCCAGAGGACCTTGGTTTTCCCGTCCTCGCCCTTCTTGGGGTCCACCCGCAGCAGTGTCTTGTCGGTGCCCTGGATGATCACGTCGCCGCTGTTGGCCTGGAGCAGGTACTTGGCCATGTAGCGCGACGGGGGGCCGGGTGTTTTCGCCGAGTAAAGCATGTTGCCGGCGATGGTCACCTTGTTCTCGACCAGGAACAGCTCGCTGCCCCGGCCGGATCGTTGCATCTTCCAGTGATCGTCGAGCGACTTGTCGGGCTTCTGGGACAGCTGGTTCAGGCACTTGCCGGTCTTGAGGTCGTACTTGGCAGGTGAGACCACGTTGCCGCCGGCCATGTGAACGACGCCGTCGTGCAGCAGCATGTGCCCCTGCACGCTGACGCCGACCGATTCGTCCTCGCCCAGCAGGTTGCCCGACCGGTTGTTCTGCCACCGGATCTTGCCGGTGGCGGCATCCAGGGCGTAGACATGGGTGCCGTCGTGACAGATGATCCCCGCCCCGCAGTAGGCGACACCGTCGGCGACCATCACGCCGCTGGCGACCGGCCAGGTCGAGAGCAGTCGGCCGTATACGGGGATGCGTCGTTCCAGTGGAGCCGCCCGGAAGCACCAGAGCGTCCGTCCGGTGGCCAGTTCGAAGCACCAGGCTCGGCCGTCACCGGAACCGACGTGCACTCGGCCGTCGGCGATGGTTGGGGGGTAGGTGATGGCACCACCGGTATAAGCCGTCCAGCGGGATTTGCCATTGGACGAGTCAAAGGCGCGGACGGATCCGTCAGATCCAGCCACCAGGGTCACGCCCGCCGCCGTCACCGGTGCGGTTGGTTCGATGGTTTCTCGTGGAGGGGTCTGCCAGGCCAGCTTCAGTTTCGTGGGCACGCGGACCGGCGTCGATGCGGTTCGCTGGTTGTTGGCTCGGTAGGTCGGCCAGTCTGCGGCAGTCAGCGACGGGCCACGAGTTGACAGATCGGCGATGTTCTCCAGGCGTTCGCTCTCGATCGCCTCGCGATCGAACTCGAAGTCCCCGGCGGATGTCAGGCTGATGACTCCGACCAGCGAGTGGTTGCAGTCGCACATCCACGGGCCCCAGTACAACTGTCCGTTGGCGACGATCACACCGTCCTGGCAGGCCGGTCGCATGCCGGGCAGCCGCCGAGGTTTCCCGTACGAGACATCAAACCGCATGGTCCCGGTGTGGCGATAGCCCCGAGCGAAGATCGAATCGACCGTTCCGGTCGCTCGCGTGCAGTTGCCGCGGAAGCACTTCAGGTCGGCCAGAACCTGGCCGGTCATCGGGTGGAACTTCTTGCTTTGGCTCAGGCGGCCCATCGCGTACAAGCCGTCTTTGCGAAGGATCAACTGCATGTTGCCGTCCTTGTAGCTCCAGAGCAGTTTGCCCGTCTTGGTCGAGACGGCCACGAGCTTGGTACGGGTGGGCCCGGCAAAAAACAGCGCGTCGTCATTGCACTTGAGGTAGGCGGTGGTGGCGTAACCCAGGCTGGCTGTCTGGGCACGGTGGTGTTCGCCGATCGTGGTCATCAATTTCTTGTCGGATGTCTTCCACGCGGTCGTGCCATCTGTGGCGTTGACCGCCTCGAGGTGGTCCAGGTGGCTGTAGAGGAAGATGCGGTTCTTGTTCATCACCACAGCCCGGCCGTCGATCGGGGCCGTTGCGGTGTGCGACCAGATCACCTTCTTGGTCTTGGCGTCGAAGGCCAGCAGTGTTCGGCCGAAGCCCCAGGTGGCCAGTGATTCCCCGTAGGTCTTTCGGACCGTTGTCCAGGGCCAGCCCCTTTCGGTGCGGGTGCCGAGGTGGACCTGGTGGAGTTTTTCGGAGGGACCGACCAGCGCGTAGAGTACGCCGTTGCGAAGGGTCATCCATTTCCAGGTCTTGCCGTCTCCAGCGTGAGAGTCAGGAACGACAATCTCGTCCCGGACCGTTCCGGTGGCCGCATCGATCAACTTGCACGACTTGTTGTCGGCCAGGTAAAGCGTGTCGGGAGTGGCGACGATCGTGTTGCGATGGATCATGAAGCCGGGGGTCAACAGCTTGGTCCACAGCGTGGCCCCGTTGTAGCCGTTCAGGCAGACCAGCTTGCCAACCATTGGCCACTCGCGGCGCTTGAACGCCAGGAAACCGAAGGCCTTGAACATTCGTCCCCCGGACGAGACGGTCACCTCGGGCATCGGCCCATACCAGGGCGTGGCCAGGAACTTCGTCAGGTAGGGGGCCCGGGCCAGTCGGTCGTCGGATTGCGGGTTGTTGTCGGAGCCGTGGTAGGGGTGGGTCCACTCTCCGGTGCCGTCGGGGACCGGCTTGGCCTGGACGGTTCCGTCCAGGACCAGGCGACCCCGCGGTCGGATCACTCGCATCAACTCGGTCTTCGGCGTCTGGATCGATCCCTCGACGATCACAGCGTCGGCCAGGTTGCTGGCCAAACCGATCCGCTGGGGATGACCGTGGTCGACGTAGATCTGTGTACCCAACAATCCCGCCTTTGCGGCAGCGGCGCGGATGGTCGCGGCGTGGCCGTGAGTTCCGGCCGGAACATAAATCACCAGGTCACTGACCTTCGCCAGCGCCAGGGCCCGCTCGGCCAGGTTGTCGCCCAGCAACACGCACAGCCCGGCATGGACACCGACCTGCTTGTGGACCGCCCGGGCATCGGCCGCCCGGGCCTGCCGAGACGGACTGGCCAGGAGGGTCAGGACAACACAGGCTGTGACGCAGCGAGAGAGAAAACTCATGAGGAAATCCCTGCAGGCGGGGTGGAACCGTGCCATGGTACCCCTCCGGCTGGCACGGAAGCAAAGGTCGGGGAATTCCCTTTCCGTCCCGCTATGATGACGGGATGGAACTGAGGCACCTCAGGACGTTCGTCACCGCAGCCGAAGCCGGGAACTTCACCCGGGCTGCTGAACGGCTCGAAGTAACCCAGGCGGCCGTCAGCCAGCATATCGCCGTCCTGGAAGCCCATTACGGACAGGTGCTGTTCGAGCGTGGATCGCGGTCAGCGACGCTGACAGAGGCCGGTGGGCGGTTGCTGGAAACGGTTCGGGAGATCTTCGATCTGCTGGAGGCCGCCGACGAGCAGATTGCCGGGAGCCGGCCGGTGGTGACCGGGCGGCTGAAAATCGCGTCGAGCACTGTTCCGGCCGAGTGGTGGTTACCCGAGGTGGTTGCCGGGTTTCGTGGAGCCTGTCCCGACGTTCGTGAAACCGTGACCGTCTCCAACAGCCGCACAGCCTCAGCGGCGGTGGCCGGCGGAGATGCCGATGTGGGAGTTGTCGGAGAATTGCCCGGCGATGATCGCCTTGTCGCACGGGCGGTTGCCGAGGATGAACTGGTGCTGGTCGTTGGGCGTGATCACCCGTTGGCCGGCATGGAGCGGATCTCGATGGGCGAACTGCTGACGCTGCCGCTGGTGGTACGCGGGAATGGGTCGGCCAGTCAGCGATGTGTCGATGAGGCGCTGGAGCTGGCCGGGGTGCACAGGGATGAACTGGTGACCTGGATGGAAACCAACTCGGTTGATGCCACGCGGTCGGCCGTGACCCGCGGGTTGGCCGCCGCGTTTCTCAGCCGGGGAGCCGTCATCGACGACCTGGAATCGGGGCGGCTGAAGCACATCCGGGTCGGAGGAGTTCGGCCCCGCCGGCAACTGTATCTGGTCACCGCGGTGGATCGCGTGGTGGGAACTCCGCTGAGAGAATTTCTGGAGTTCGTCGAGTCGCGGTGATGAGGGTTATCGGTCCACCTTGTCGCGGAACGCAAATGTCCGTTCGGTCTTTTCGACCGACCAGGTCTTTCCGTCGACCTCGATGTGTGGATAGATGAAGTAGTTGAGCGGATCACCGTCCTGTGCGGGTTCGAGCGTGATGTCACGGCCGATGGTGAACTGGACCCGGTTCTCCGACAGGTTGCCGAAGTAATACGATTTGAGGTCGGGGTGCTTGTCGGCTTCGGAGATGTCGGTTGGCACCCAGCCGTGGCCGTCGACGTGGAACTGGGCCCAGCAGTGGTAACCCCCGATCTTGCCCTCTCCCCGATCCGGTGGCAGCGGAAAACCGATCTCGAAACGTGCCGGGAGATCCTGCGAACGGGCCCAGGAGATGAACAGGCTGTGGAAGTCGGTGCAATTGCCGAACCCACTGTCGCACGCCCACAGGACATCGCCGTTCCCGTACCCGGGTTTTGACTTGTCGTATCTCATGTGACTGTCGACCTGTTCGTAGAGCGAGCGACCCAGTTCTATCGGGTTCTCCCTGGACAGCCGGTTTGGATCGATCAGGGTCAACGGCTTGCCGGCGATCGGCACCTTGAGATTGGCGGCCAGGTAAATTTTCCGCTCCGCGTCACCCAGCCCGGCTGTGGGGTCGACCGTGTCCAGGCCCAGGACCTCGTTGCGAGTGATCTGCCAGGTGACCTGGAAGGTGATTGGCCTGGGCGAGGACGGTTTGAGGTCGAAGTGCAGCATCCGGTTGCCGTATTTCGACTCGGTGGTCTGTTTCGGTTCGACCGGCACTTGTCGCCCCAGTTGGCGGATCTGCTGTGCAGCGGTCGACTGGGGCATGGGCAACCAGACCCTCAGGCGTGAGCCCTCCGGGACGTCGTTGACCGTGACGCCGTAGTCGAGTTCGAACGTTCGAGACTTCGGCTGGTCGGCCGTGTTCTGGGCCACCGTCGACCCTGAAACGGCGGGCTGCTCCACCGGTGATGTGGCGGCGTCTTCGGACTGGCAACCGGTTGCTGCGGCTCCAATGGCCAGCGCAAAGACGAGTATGAATGGCTGTGCCCGATTCGGCATCTCGCGGGCCCCGGAAGAACATCATGAGAACTTATGACACGCAAATTGTTCCATAACCGCAAATCCGTGTCGAGTTCGCTGGTGGTGTCTCTGGCGTGTGGCAACCGGCGGGCAGAGTCGTACACTCTTCAGCGATGGATGTTCCCAGCGAGATTCGTCGGTCGTTCGAACTTTTTGCGGCCGGACGGTTGGACGAGGCGGCGATCGTGGCCGGCGAGGTGTTGTCGGTTTCACCGGAGGAGCCGTCGGCGCACCGCGTGTTGGCCGGCGTGTTCCTGAGGCGTGGCCAACTGGACCAGGCGTTGGTTTCGGCTCGTCGGGCGTGGGAGATCGATCCGTCCGTGCCCGAGGCGGCGGCCAACCTGGCGGCGATCCTGGTCGAGGCTCGACAGGGGGAGGAGGCCGAGCGGATGGCCCGGCTGGCGACCGAGATGGCTCCGGATTTCGTGTCGGCCTGGGTCAACCTGGGCCTGGCCTGCCGGTGTCAGTCACGGCACCATGATGCGGTCGATGCGTTCCGGCGGGCGATCCAGCTTCAGCCCGGTCATCACGGGGCGTTGGCCAACCTCGGCAACGTGTTGTGCGAAGTGGGTGAGTACGCCGAAGCGGCCGAGTGCAGCCGGCGGGTGCTGCAGATGAGACCCGGGCTGGCCGCAGCCGAGAACAACCTCGGCAATGCGTTGCTGAAACTCGGGCAGATCGACGAGGCGATCCTGGCATACGGCCGCGCATTGGCCGGTGGACCGGGCGATCCGGAGATCGAGTACAACCTCGCCATCGCGCTGGAGCAGGCCGGTCGGCTGTCCGAGTCCGAGGACGTGCAGCGGGGCGTGTTGAGGCGTGTTCCCGGTCACGCTCGGGCGACCAACAATCTTGGCGTGGCATTGAAACTGCAGGGTCGCCTGGAAGAAGCGGCCGAACAGTTCGAGCGGGCGGTGCAGCACTCGCCGAGGTCAGTCCCCGCGGTCGCCAATCGGCTGTCAACGATACTCTGCCGTCCGTCCGGCTCGCCCGAGGAGATACTGGTCGCACATCGGGAGTCCTGTGACTTGCTCTGGGAGGGACTTGAGGTGCCAGCCCTCGGCGATGCGAACCCGCGTATGTCCGACACCCCGTTGAGGGTCGGTTTCATTTCGCCGGATTTCGGTCACCACCCGGTGGGTCGCTTTCTGCTGAGCGGATTCGAGTCATTCGACGCAGGCCGTGTCCAGGCGGTGTGTTTCAGCGACCGGATCCAGGTCGACGCCTTCACCGATCGATTCCGTTCTGCTTCAGAGGATTGGTTCGACATTCGCGGCCGGGACGATTCGGTGGTGGCCGAGTGGGTTCGCGATGTCGGGATCGACGTGCTGGTTGATCTGACCGGCCACACCGGCCGTCACCGCCTGGGAGTCTTTGCCCGACGGCCAGCACGGCTGCAATTGACCTGGATCGGGTATCCCTCGACCACGGGCCTGCCGGCGATTGACGGCCTGGTTGCCGACGAGGTGCTGGTTCCCGAGGGGGCCGAGACGGCTTTCTGTGAGCGGATCATTCGCTTGGCTGGCGGGCACATCAGCTATTTGCCGCCCGTCGATGTACCAGACGTCAACGTCGGGTCCGGATCCGGGGAGGTCGTTTTCGGCAGCTTCAACAAGCTCGACAAGACCACCCCGGAAGTGTTGTCCACCTGGGCCAGGATCCTTGTGGGTCAGCCGGGTTCACGGCTGGTTCTCCGCAGCCGGGGGCTCGATGACCCCCGTGTCGCCGATCGGTTTGGTGGACTGCTGGCCGAGGCGGGTGTCGATCGCGATCGGATCTCACTGCACGGCTGGGTCTCTCATGCCGAGTTGTTGGCCGGTTACGGTGAGATCGACATTGGCCTGGACACGTTCCCTTTCTCTGGTGGCCTGACCAGCTGCGAGGCGCTCTGGATGGGCGTGCCGGTTGTCACGTGGGCTGGCCAACGGATGTGCGGTCGACAAACCGCCTCGTTCCTGTCTCGAGTTGGGCTCGATGATCTGGCAGTGGCTTCGGAGACCGAATATGTCGAGAAGGCCCTGGAGTTGGCCGGCGATGTTGCTCTTCGTCGATCATTACGGTCGGAGTTGCGGGGCCGGATGCGGGACGGGCCTCTGTGCGACGGGCGACGGCTGGCCAACGAGTTCACCTCGGCGGTCGAACGGGCTTGGCGGGAATGGGATGTGTTATGATGCAGCGTCGATGACCCGGAAACTGTCCTCGTGACGTTCTTGCTTCATGATGATCCGCTGGTTACTGCTGTTGTTGGTGATCATGTCGTCCAGCCCGTCTTCGGTGCCGGCTGCCGACGGCCTGATGTTCGAGGACGGCGTTTTCGGGCTGCTCAAGACCTATTGCTGGAAGTGCCACGGTGGCGAGGGCCGCCAGGCGGGACTCGATCTCCGGTCACTGCCCCTGATCAAAAGGGGCGGCAAGCACGGTCCGGCCGTCGTTGCCGGGAGTCTCGAGAAGAGCCTGTTGGTGCAGAAACTGGTCAGCGGCCAGATGCCGCCCGGGAAGGAACTGAAACCCACCGCGGCACACATCGAGACGATCAAGGCCTGGGTGGCAGGCGGAGCCCGGGCGCGGTATGTCGCCCGGGGTCTCGATGAAGCTGAGGAGCCGGCCCTGGAGGAGTCCGATCGCCAGTGGTGGGCATTCCGTCCTCCTGTGCGGGCCGATCTGCCCGCGGTAGCGGCTTCCAGCCGGGTGGCCACGCCAGTTGACACGTTTGTGCTGTCACGACTCGAAGCCGCCGGGCTGGACCTGGCTCCCGAGGCGACTCTGACGGCGTTGGTTCGCCGCGTTCACCTCGACGTTCTTGGATTGCCTCCCGACCCCGCGGATGTCGATCGGTTCCTCGCGGACCGGCGACCGGGAGCATGGACCCGGCTCGTCGATCGTGTGCTGGCCGATCCGAGGTACGGGGAACGCTGGGGACGTTACTGGCTGGATGTCGCAGGCTACGTCGACATCATCGGGGCCGACAACGACGCCGGGGGAATCAAGCTGGCCCCGGGTGTCTGGCGGTACCGTGACTATGTGGTCCGGGCCTACAACGCCGACAAACCGTTCGACGAGTTCCTGGTCGAGCAGGTGGCCGGTGACGAACTGGCCGACTGGCGGAACGCCGAACGTCTCACCCCGGACCAGCTCGAGCAACTGGTCGCCACCGGATTCCTGCGGCACGCCCGAGATTCGACCTCCTCGCCGGAACTCAACACCGCCGACATCCGTCACCAGGTGCTCTACGAGACGCTCCAGACGGTCTCGACCTCGCTGCTGGGACTGACGGTCCACTGTGCGCAGTGTCACTCGCACAAGTTCGACCCGATCAGCCAGGCCGACTACTACCGCCTGGCTGCGATCTTCACCCCGTCACTGGACGTGCAGAACTGGATCCAGGCTGATCAGCGGCATCTGCACACCGTCTCGCCCAGTCACAAGATCCGGATCGACAAGCACAACGGCCGGATTGATGCCCGCGTTGGCGAATTGAAGAAACGGGCTGCTGCTGTGCGGGCCAACGTCTCGACACGTCTGAGAGCGGTGAAGCTGGCCTCGCTGCCGGAACCGATCCGGGCCGATACCGGAACGGCCGTCGGGGTTCCTAAGGACAAACGGAATCCCGTGCAGGCGTATCTCGCTCTGAAGCTCGGACCTCTGCTGGCGGTTTCACCCGACGAGGTGAATCGGAATCTGTCCGCGGCCCAACGGATGACGGTGACCACGGCCGAGTCAGAGATCGCTCGGCTGAATTCCACGCGTCAGTCATACGAGACGATCCGGGTGGCCTGGGAAACCGGACCACCTGCCCCGACCTATCTTTATCGCCGGGGCGACTACACGACGCCGGGACCGGAGGTGAAACCCGGCGTGCCGTTGATCCTGGACCCCGTCAACCGGCCGACCTTGATCCCCACAGCCGGTCCTGGCCAGAAACCCGCCAGCAGCGGGCGGAGGCTGGCCTTTGCCCGCTGGTTGACCCGCACGGATCACCCCGTCACTGCCCGGGTGATTGTCAACCGGATGTGGATGCGGTATTTCGGCACCGGCTTGGTCTCGACCCCGGCCAACTTCGGGCTTTCGGGCACCGAGCCCACTCATCCGAAACTTCTCGACTGGCTGGCTCGTGAACTGGTGGACAACGGCTGGAGTCTGAAGCGGGTGCATCGCCAGGTGCTGCTGTCCTCGACCTATCGGCAGTCCACGGCACGGCCGGCTGCCGAATGGAAACGGGCCAGGGCAATCGATCCGGCCAACCGGCTGTTGTGGCATCGGCCTCTTAAGCGGCTGGAGTCCGAAGCGGTTCGTGACAGCGTGTTGGCCGTCAGTGGCCAGATCGATCTCCTCCAGGGGGGGGCCGCTGTGCCGATCAAGGCCAACAGTGACAGCAGCGTAGTGATCGATTCCAGCAAGCTGGCCCGGCCCGGTGACGTCAACCGCCGCAGCCTGTACCTGACCTGCCGTCGCAACTATCACCCGACGGAGTTGAGTGTTTTCGATCAACCGACGGTAGCCAACAATTGTACCCGCCGAGATTCGTCGGCCGTGGTCCTTCAGTCGCTGGTGATGCTCAATGGCTCGTTCGCCATGAAACGGGCGCGGCGGTTCGCCTCGCGGGTTCGGTCGGAAACACCCGGCGGCGACCAGGCGACCCGGATCGACCGGGCGTTTCGACTGGCGCTGAGCCGGTCTCCGACCGAAGAGGAACAGGGGCTGGCCATCGAACTGTTGAGACGCCAGGCGGTCGAACTGTCCGGGGCCAAGAACGCGAATGGGTCGACCGGCCGGCCGCTTGAGCACCTCTGCCACATGTTGCTGAACACCAGCGAGTTCCTTTACGTTCCCTGAGTCGGACCCGCTTCCATGTCACTCCATACCATTCCTTCGACCGGGATGTCTCCGGTGCTGCCGATGTCGCGGCGGCGGATGCTTCAATTGGGCAGCCTGGGCTTCGGCAGTCTGGCGTTGAAGGGACTGCTGTCCGAGTCGACGGCCCGTGCCGGAGTTGCCCAGACACCTCATGCTCGGCCGCGAGCCAAGTCGGTCATCCTGATGATGCAGAACGGTGGTCCCAGCCAGATGGACCTCTTCGAGCGGAAGCCCGCGCTGGAGAAGTTCGACGGCAAGCAGCATTCGATCAAGGTCGAGATGTTCCAGCCCGGGAGTGAGCAGAACAAGTTGATGAACACGCCGTTCCGGTTTCGCCACTACGGTGCTTCGGGCATTGAGCTGTCGGAGGTCATCCCCGGAATCGGCAGCGTGATCGATGACATGACCGTGGTCCGCTCGATGCACACCGGCCACAACAACCACACCGAAGCGCTGGTGATGTTCATGACCGGGAAGATCTTCCAGGATCGCCCGGCACTGGGGGCCTGGATCAGTTACGGGCTGGGAACCGAGAACAGCAGCCTGCCCGGTTACGTCGTGTTGCGGGATCCCTCCGGCTACAACACCAGCGGCACGCTGACATGGACCAACGGCTGGCTGCCGGCACAGCACCGTGGAACCGAGTTTTCCAGCACTGGCACGCCGGTGCTGAACCTCAAGTCGTCGATTCCGGTGTCGGCCAACGAGCAGCGGAACAACCTCGATTTCCTCGGCAAGCTCAACCGGATCCACCAACGGCGACTGCCGGGCGAGACCGAACTCGAGGCGCGGATCCAGAACTACGAACTCGCCGCGAGGATGCAGCTGGCCGCTGCTGATGTGCTGGACATCTCGAAGGAAACCGCCGCCACCGGCAAACTCTACGGGCTCGACAACAAGACGACCGAGCCGTACGGGCGTCGGTGCCTGATGGCCCGCAAGCTGGTCGAAGCCGGCGTGCGGTTCGTCCAGATTCATCCCAAGCCGTTCCAGCCCTGGGATTCCCACAGTGGAACGCGGCAGAACCTGGGCAGCATCTGTGCCAACTGCGATTTGCCGACGGCCGGCCTGATCACCGACCTCAAACAGCGGGGGCTGCTTGATGAGACGATCGTCATCTGGTCGGGGGAGTTTGGGCGGCTTCCGGTGTCTCAGAACGGCACGGGACGCGACCACAACCGCAACGCTTTCAGTTTGCTGGTCGCCGGTGGGGGGTTCAAGGCGGGGTATGCTCATGGAGCCAGCGACGAGGTGGGTTACGCGGCGGCCGTCGACAAGGTCAGTGTGGCCGATTTCCATGCCACCGTCCTGCAGCAGCTGGGCATGGACCATGAATCCCTGGTCTACGAGCACGCCGGACGCGAGGAGACGCTGACGGATCCCTCGTTGACCGGGGCAAGAGTGATCCCTGGCCTGCTGGCGTGAACCGTCTGGTCAAACGGGTTCGGACGTGATGGACACACCACCGGAGGATCTCAGCGATCAGAAGATGCCCCGCACGGGGCTGCTGGTGGCCGTGGTGGTGATCATCGGATTGGTGGTCTGGTCGAGTGTGGAACGCGAGCCGCGTCCGGATGAACAGTCCGGGGTCGGTGCCCACGCGCCGACCCAGAACAGGTTCGTCGGCAGTCGGGTCTGTGCCGGGTGTCATCAGCAGATAGCGGCCGACTACGCACAGCATCCGATGGCTCGATCGCTGCAGCCGGCGGGAACGACCGAGGTGATAGAGGACTTCGCCGCCGATCGAAGACAATTCACGGGCGGCCGGAGGACCTACCGCGTGGAACGGCGGGGCAGTGAGGTGGTCCACCACGAGGTGATGCATGATGACGATGGCGGCGTGTTGTACGATCAGGCCGAGTCGGTTCAGTTTGCGATCGGTGCCGGCGTCAAGGGCCGCAGTTACCTGCTGCAACGAAAGGGACTGCTGTTCGAATCGCCGATCACCTGGTACAGCCAAACCTCCTCGTGGGGACTCTCGCCCGGGTACCCTCCGGATTTGCATTACCGTTTCGGCCGCCGTGTGGGTGAAGACTGTCTCGCGTGTCACTCGGGACGACCCGCCGTGACCTCCGTTGATCGTTTTGTGGCCGAGAAGCCGTTCCACGAACTCTCGATTGGGTGCGAACGATGTCACGGTCCCGGCGGACAACACGTCGACCTGTACAGCACAACGTTCTCCGAAATTCCTGACGATCCGCTGATCGTCAGTTCCGGAAATCTGTCGAGTCACCTGCAGGAAGACATCTGCAACCAGTGCCATCTGGAGGGGAAAATTCGTGTCTTGCGGCCCGGCAAGCGGTTTGCCGACTTCCGGCCGGGTGAGCCGCTGGGGAAGACCTGGACGGTCTATGTGGCCGAGTCCCCGTTTGATGGAGAAGGCCGGCCGTTGTTCACCAGCCACGTCGAACAGATGCACGCCAGCCGGTGTTTCCAGGGCTCCGAAGGGGGGATGCGATGCACGACGTGCCACGATCCGCACCGGGCTCCGGCGCCTGAAGAGCGGGCATCGTTCTACAAGGCCCGCTGCAACGGTTGTCACGACAAACGCGGTTGTGCTCTACCGACCGCCGAGCAGCAAAAGGCTCCGGCCTCCGGTTCGTGCATCGCCTGCCATATGCCGAAGTTGCATTCCCGGGACGTGGCACACACCACGCAGGCTGATCACCGTGTCGTGCGTCGGATGTCGGAAACGCGGGCGGCCAGCGAGATCGAACGCGAACCACTCGGTCGGGAATGGCGACCGTTCGGTGACATGGACCAGCATCTCTCCGACGGGGAGCGCCGCCGGGCGACCGCCCTGGCATGGTTTCGGCAGGCCGCTGATACCGGTGATCAGAAACTGGCCAACCGGGTCCGGAAACAGTTTGACGAGATCCTGGCCGATGATCCGGACGACACCGAGATTCGGGGTCGGCTGGGTTTCGCCTGGTTCCGGGTCGGCAACCTGGTCGCTGCAAAAAAGGAACTCGAGCGGGCCCTGCGAAGCCGGCCGGATTTCGAGCCCTACCTGACTTACCTGGGCCTGATCGGCTACGCGACAGAAGACGCATCGGCAGCCAGGCACTTCCGTCGGTTGCTGGAACTGAACCCCAACGACGGGGAGGCCCACGGACCGTATGCCGACATGCTCGAGTCGGCCGGGAAGCTGGACGAGGCGATCCGCATGGCCGAGCGGGGCCTGTCGCGGGATCCCACGGTGCTGGATCTCAGAAGGTCGCTGGCCCGGTTCTATCGCAAGGCGGGCCGGACCGAGGATGCCCGAGAGCAAGAGCGGAAGGTCGAGCAGATCGGCAAGCGGCTCGGGCGGCGGTAGCCCGACGGACTAGAACAGGTCTGTCAGCGGCTCACCCTCTTCCAGGATCCGGTAAGGCCGACCCTGGCTGTCGATCGCCTCGGGGTTGCCCAGCCCCATCGCGTGGTAGATCGTCTTGGCGACGTCCTCGGGGGCCACTGGCTTGTCGGCGGGGTAGGCCCCGACCTTGTCCGAGGTGCCATAGGCCTGCCCACCGCGGATACCTCCGCCAGCCAGCAGGATGCTCTGAGCGTGGGTCCAGTGGTCACGTCCCTGGCCCGAGACGCCTCCCGAGCGAGGGTCACCAATCTTGGGCTTGCGGCCCATCTCGCTGTTGACCATCACCACCGTTTCATCGAGCAGCCCGCGATCGTCGAGGTCTTCGAGCAGAGCCGAGAACGGGCGATCAAAGCGTGGCAGCAGGTACTTCTCGAGGCAGACGAAATTGTTGCCGTGGGTGTCCCAGCCACCACCGCTCTTGCAGTTGAGTTTTTCGGCGGCCTTCTTGTCACCCTTCCAGAAGACCGACACGAAGGGCACACCCGCTTCGACCAGCCGGCGGGCCATCAGCATGCTCATCGCGTTCAGGTCATCACCGTACCGCTCGCGGACCGACTGGGGTTCCGAAGCGATGTCGAACGCGTCCTTGGTGGCTTTTGAGCCAAGAAAACTGAAAGCCCGTTGCTGGTGGGTCGACCAGTCGACGGTGGCGTAGGAACGGTCGAGTCGGCGGGTGGCGGTGTCGAGTGTTTTGAGCAGGCCGCGGCGGTTCTTGAGCCGGTCGAGCGTGATGTCGCCGTTGAGCGAAAGGGCGGGGGCGGTGAATTTCAGCGGATTGTCGGTTTCGCCGTAGACGTAGACCGGGTCGTGGATGATGCCCAGGTTGGCGGCGAACTGGCCGGGCCGGGTGTACTGCGGAGCCCCGGGTTTCAGTGGCAGCGAAACCGCCTGGGGCAGGTAAGGGTGTGGCGGCATCTGCTGTCCGACGACGCTGCCGATGAACGGCCAGTCGGTCTTGCGCGGTGTGCGGGAGTTGAGCAGCTGGCGGAAGCTGTTGTCCGGAGCCCGTCCGGTGAGGTTGTAGTAGTAACCGGCGTGGTGGTCACCGGTGCCGCGGCGGAAGTGCCCCAGGGACCGGATGATCGAAAACCGATGGGCCTGTTGTGCCAGCAGGGGCAGATGCTCACTGATCTCGACGCCAGGTGCCGACGTCGCGATGGGTTCGAACGGCCCACGGAATTCGCGAGCAGCCTTTGGTTTGAGGTCGAAGGTATCGATGTGGGATGTGCCGCCGGAGAGCCAGATCAGGATGGTGGATCGGGCCGGCCGTCGTCCCGGTGCGGCGACATCGGCACTGTCCCGGGCCGCCTGCAACTGGGCCGCATCAAGCCCGTAGATCCCGGTAGCCCCGGCGACCAGAAACGTCCGCCGGGAAAGGGCCTGTGCGATCGGTGAGTGGGGATCGACGTTGCGCATCAGGCCCCCTGTTTCAGCTCGACGATCGGTTCGCCGTAGTAGATCTGGTGGGGGCGATCGAGCTTGTCGTGCCACGCAGCGGTTCTGGGGATACCGAGATGTTCGTAGATCGTCGCTGCCATGTTCTCCGGCTTGTACGTGTTGGCGACCGGGTAGCCACCAATCTTGTCGGTGGAACCGACCACCGTTCCACCGCGGACATCTCCACCGGCGAAGAACACCGTCTGCACCGGTCCCCAGTGATCCCGCCCGGGTGTCTTGGTCCGGCTCGAGGGAACAATCTTCGGTGTGCGACCGAATTCCCCGGCCATCACGATCAGGGTGTCCTCGAGCAGGCCCCTCTCATCGAGATCCTCGATCAATGTCGCCACCGCACGGTCGGTCGGGGGCAGCAGGTACTCGCGCATGTTGCGGAAACAGGCTTCGTGCGTGTCCCACGACTCGTCGTTCCCGAGATTGACCTGGACCAGGCTGACACCCGCCTCGACGAGTTGCCTGGCCATCAGGCAACTCCAGCCAAAACTGTTCCGCCCGTAGCGGTCCTGGAGATCACCGTCGGCCGAGTGGACGTCGAGTGCCTTGTGGACTCCACCGTCGAGTAGCAGTGACACCGCCTCCTGGCGGTAGCGGTCGAATCCGCCTACGGCGACGGTGCGGTCCAGGTGCCGTCGCTGGGCGTCAATCGTATTGAGCAGCCCGACGCGGTCCTTGAATCGTGGAGTCAGCACACCCGGTGGCAACGAGAAGCTGGGGGCGGCATACCGGTAGTTTTCGGGAGTGTACTTTCCCGTGGTGCGGTGGAACCCGTATTCCGGGAATGCTCCGTGATAGTACTGGCTGGAACGGAACTGGTTGGCTTCGATGAACCACGGGTCGTGCTCGGATCCCATCAGTCCGGCGAATTGGCCAGGAATCACACGACCGGTGACGTGCACCAGCTTTTCAGGCAGTACCACCGCCGGGGGCAAGTTGTTGTTGCGCGGCATTTGGGTGCCGGCCACGCTGGCGATACAGGGGTAATCGGTTGCCTGCGGCTTGCTGCCGCTGAAGCCGCGGCCGCGGGGCGTCATCCCCGTCAGCATCGCGGCGTGACCCTGGGAGTGCTCGTTGTACGGGTGGGTCAGAGAGCGCAGCAGGGCCCATTTGTCGGCGATCTGGGCCAACCGTGGCAGGTGTTCGCAGATCCGGATATCGGGGACCGAGGTGTCGATCGGAAGGAACTCGCCGCGGATCCGATCCGGGGCGTCGGGCTTCATGTCGAAGCTCTCGTGCTGGGCCAGCCCACCCGAGAGAAACAGGTAGATCACCGACTTGTGTCGCCGCTTCGACGACGCCTGGCCACCGGCGGCCTGAAGGGCCCTCAGGTGGTTTCCGCCCAGACCGAGCAGGCCGATGGCACCGGCCTGGATGGCGGTGCGGCGTGAAAACCGGGGATGCGCGGCGGGGACGGGTGAGCGATGCGAGGTCATCGGGAGATTCCCACACGTGTTCGAATGGGCAACAGGTCGTCGAATCCGACTCCAACTTAAACCATCGGATCCGATCGATCCAACAGTTTATCCTTTCGCAACCGGTTGGCTCAACACCGACCTGCTCCGGGCACGAACTCGACCCGAAAAGGGCCTAAACTTCGGGCAATTCATACCCCTTTCGGTAGTTCTTGGTGAGCATCGCCGTCGCCTCCGGTGCGTCTTTGAAGACCTGGGTCTTCGGGTCGAAGTCCAGTCGTCCACGGCTGCGGTAGGCCACTTCGCCGAGGTGGACGAGGCTGCAGGAGAGGTGTCCGATCTCGGCACTGGCCCGCGTCTTGAAGTTTCGTGAGCGGACCGATTCGAGGAAGTTGGCCATGTGGGGCGCGTAGCCCCGTTGGGTCCGTGTTTCCTTCGGCTCGGTGGGACCGGGTTTCCCCTTCGGACCGAGAAATGTGCTGAAGGCTCCTCGGCGCGAGAAGATCATGTAGCCATCGGTTCCGTAGAAGGCGTTGCCGCTGTCGTATCCGTGCAGGCCGTAGGGGGTGAACAGCCGATCCTCGTAGATCAGTACCCGACCGTCTTCGTATTCGTAGTTGACCATCATGTTGTCGGGGTACTCGCGGTCGCCGCGATTGTCTCCGCGGTAGACCGAGTGGCTGCCGTGGGCGGTGATACGAATCGGCTGAGTCGTGACGCCGAGTCCCCAGCGGGCCATGTCGAGATCGTGGATCCCGTCGTCTCCGATGTCACCGTTCCCATAATCCCGGTAGACCCGCCAGTTGCTGTGAAAGCGGTTGACGTTGAAGCCTCGGACCGGGGCCGGCCCCAGCCAGCGATCGTAGTCGACGTCGGCCGGTGGCTTGACGTCGGCGACGACCTTGCGGGTCCCTCGCCGCTGGACGTTCCAGGCCTTGGTGATGCGGACCTCACCGAGCAGGCCTTCGTCCAGGAGCTTGCCGGCCGCCGCGGTCACCGGACTCGATCTCATCTGGGAACCGTGCTGCACAACTCGTCGGTATTTTTTGGCCGCCGCGATGATTGCCGGCCCCTCGTTGAAGACGTGGGACATCGGCTTTTCGACATAGATGTCCTTGCCGGCGGCCAGGGCCAGCAACGCGATCCGGGCGTGCCAGTGATGGGGCGTCCCGATGATGACAACGTCGATGTTGTCGTCTTCCACGACATCCTCGAAACGGCCGGTTCGTCGCGGGGCGGCCTTCTGGTACCTCGAGACGACTCCGGCAATCCGGTTCATCTGTCGCGGATCGACATCGCAGAGCCACCCGACGTGGACGTGGGGGGCGAAGTGGCTGAGGCTGCGGGAGTGGGCATTCATGATCCCGCCGCAACCGATCAGTCCGATGCGGATCGTTTCGGACGGAGCAGTCCGGTTGGCCAACAACGAGCCGGTCATGGCCGTTGCCGAGGCGCCCGCCAGGAAACCGCGTCGCGAGCAATCGTGGTCCATGTCGTCAATCTCCTTGGGGTTTGGCCCAGCCTCGCACGATCGACCGGGTGTTTCAACGCCGGTCGGATTCCACGTCGTCTTCTCGTCTCTGGAACTCGGCATCGATCACCGTCGCGTCCTGGTGCGTTCCGACCGTCGGTCCAACCTGACGAATATCAATCCGTGAAACGAGTTTTTTGACCAGTTGTCTCCGGATCAGGAACCGGATCGGTGGCATCAGCAGGGCCAGCCCCACCACGTCGGTGATCAATCCCGGCGTGATCAGCACCGCACCGGCCAACAGGATCAGCACCCCGTCGAGCATCGCATCGGCCGGCAGCACTCCCTGGCCGATCTCACGGTTGAAGTTTCGCCAGGCTGTCAGTCCCTGCCGCTTGGCCAGCGAGGCGCCGATGAGCCCTGTGGAGATCACCAGTCCCACGGCGAAACCGAAGCCCAGGAAGCTGTCGCCGGCCAGTGCCGACAGCAGCCAGAGGTCCAGCAGTGGAAGCACAATGAACAGGGCCAGCAGTTTCAGCATGATCCTGTGCGAAGTCCTTCGGTTCTAGCTGAACAGTTCGTGGACCACTTCCCCGTGAACATCTGTCAGACGGAAATCGCGTCCGGAGTGACGATAGGTCAGTCTCAGGTGGTCGATTCCCAGCAGGTGCAGCAGGGTGGCGTGGAGATCGTGCATGTGCATCTTCTTCTCCACGGCGACGTGACCGAACTCGTCGGTGTTTCCGTAGGCAAAAGCCGGCTTCAGACCGCCGCCGGCCAGCCAGACCGTGAAGCCATCCGGGTTGTGGTCTCGACCCGTCCCCCGATCCTGTGCGTAGGGCGTGCGGCCGAACTCGGCACCCCACCAGACGATCGTGTCCTCCAGGAGACCTCGCTGTTGCAGGTCCTCGAGCAACCCGGCGATCGGCTTGTCGACTCGGCGGGCGTGCTCGGCGTGTTTGGGCAGGTTGGAGTGCTGGTCCCAAGCCGGGTTGGGTGACCCGTCACCGTAAGTGACCTGGATGAAACGCACTCCGGCTTCACTGAGTCGTCGGGCCATCAGACACTGGCGACCGAAATTGGCGGTCTGGGGCTGGTTGATCCCGTACAGGGCCTGGGTCGCGGCGGTTTCTCTCGAGAGGTCCAGCACGTCCGGCGCGTGGCTCTGCATTCGCCAGGCCAGTTCGAACGAGTTGATCACCGCTTCCAGTTCGGTGTCCTTCGTGCCAGGAGGCAGTTGGCCATTGTTGAGGGATCTCAGCAGGTTGAACTGTTGCCGTTGTTGTTGTCGGGGCAGCCGAGCATTGACCAGGTCGCGGATCTTTGCGTCAGCGGTCGGACCGCCGGCTGTTCCCATGGCTGTTCCCTGGAAAACCGGAGGCAGGAAGGCGCTGCCGTAATTGCGAGCCCCTCCGTTTCCGGGGGACGGGCAGATCGAAACGAAACCGGGCAGGTTCTCGTTCTCGCTTCCCAGCCCGTAATTGATCCAGGCCCCCATCGACGGCCTGACGAAGTTGGTGGAGCCGCAGTGCAGGAACAACGTGGCGGGCCCGTGCGCCACACCCTCGGTGTGCATCGAGTGCAGCAGGCAGAGCTTGTCGGAGTGCCGGGCCGTTTCCGGAAACAGGTCCGACACCCAGCGGCCCGACTCTCCGTATTGCCGGAACTTCCACAGCGGTTTCTTCAGCAGCTGCTGGCTACCCCGTTTCCCGGACTTGGCGATGACTCGTGCATCGTCGAAGGGCAGGGTCTCACCGTCCCGTTTCTCCAGCACCGGCTTGTAGTCGAACGAATCGACGTGGCTCGGACCCCCCTGCATGAACAGGAAGATGATCCGCTTGGCCCGCGGGGGGAGATGGGGCTGTCGGGGCCGCAGCGGGTTGGCCGGTTCGGCCGAGGCGGACGTGTTCAGCAGCCCGGTGAGTGCCAGTTGGCCGAAGCCACAGGCTGCGGCCCCGAGAGCGTCCCGACGGGTGAAGATTGCCTGTGACATGTTTTGCGTGTTTTCGTGTTGCTGCCGAGCTGGCACAGGGTCGTTCACCGAAGGTACCGGAAGTCGATTGACGCAAACAGGACCTGGATCACCTGCGCCCATTTTTGGAGCCGCATCTTCCTATCGTCGTTCTCGGAGCCCACGAATGCCAGCATCGACTCCAATTCCGACGGGGTTGGCGGGCGGCCCAGCGTGGCTCGAACGATCAACTGCACTCTGTGGCGGTCGCCGTGTCGAAGACCGAGGACCCGTTCGGCGGCATGGTCGGCCTGCTGCAGGACCCACGGGTTGTTCATCAGGAACAGGGCCTGAGGAGTCGTGCTGGAGTTCTCACGCCGCCCCGTGACCATGCTCGGGTTGGCGAAGTCAAAAACCTTGAAGAGTTCCGGCAGCGAGTTGCGGAGGACCGGCCAGTAGAGGGCTCGCCGGTTGCTGTCGTGGCGATAGTTGTAGTCGTTGGTCGTGCCGGAGCGAATCTGGGGTCCACCGAGATCCGTCCTCAGGCGTCCGCTGACCGCAAGCATGGCGTCCAGCAGGCTCTCGGCGTCAAGACGCCTTCGATTCATCCGCCAGAGCAGGCGATTGTCCGGATCGCTTTCCGACCCGAGCTGGTCATGGCGGGAGGAGAGACGGTAGGTGCGAGTGAGAACCAGTTCGCGGAGCAGGCTTTTGATCGACCAGTCCTGTTGGATCAGACGTGCCGCCAGGTAATCGAGCAACCGGGGGTGCGAGGGCGATTCGCCCGTCGTCCCGAAGTTGTCGGTCGTGCGGACCAGCCCGGCGCCGAACAACCAGTGCCACAACCGGTTGGCCAGAACACGGGCGGTCAGCGGGTTGTCGCGGTGGGCGATCCACTTTCCCAGTTCCCGACGGCCGCTCTGGTTGGACGAGAACGCCGGGCGGTAATCCAGTGAGATCACTTGCAGGAACCCGCGTGGCGCGACGGCGCCCAGGTTGTGGACGTTTCCGCGAATGTGGATTCGTGTGTCGGCGATCGCCTTCTCTTCCTCGACGGACATGTACTTGGGCTGGCCGGGAGCCTGCTGTTGCAGGGCTTTCAGTTGCCGTTGCAGGGTGCGGAGTTTTGCCGGTTTTCCCGGTGATTTCACCGGTGGTGTTTTTGTGGCGACGGGCTTGTTTCCGGAGACTTTGACCGGCAGGAACTGGACCGCGTCGATGATCACCACTCCAGTTGTGCCGGCGTTGGTGACCGCGACCTCGTGAGGGCCGCCTCGCAGAAACCGGTGTCGTCCCAGCGAGATGAAACGACCGTCCAGTGGTGGGGTCAGCTTCTGGTTGATCGTGACTGTCTTTCGGCCATCGGCGCTGATGACCGTGACCGGGACATTGGGGCTGCGATTGCCACCGGGCGTGTAAGCGAAACGCACCTCGTATTTCCCGTCGCGGGGAATTCGGGGGCGAAAGCGAGCGGTCTTTTCACCCTTCTGTTCGCCCTTGTCGTGTCGGTAACCGGTGCCGACATAACTCTTGGTGAACTGGGATGTCATCCAACTCCCGGTGGTCACCGCCTGGAGATCGTCCACAACGACACCGGCCAGTTCCGCCACCGGCAGCGGGGACAGGCCCTTGTTGTTCGTGGTGCCCTGGAGCGCCTTGATCCGGGCCTTCAGTGAAGCCACGGCCTTGTTGTGCTCGCGGATCTGTGCCGTCCGGGCCGGAGCGACCGGCAGCGGCAGTTCGATCCACTTGGAGACGTTGGCGTGGTTGAGCGTCTTGGTGTTGCGAAGGATTCCGGCCAGCGCGTAGTAGTCTCTGGTGGGTATCGGATCGAACTTATGGTCGTGGCAGCGCGCACAGCCGATCGTCTGCGCCAGGAAGGCACGTGAAATGGTCTCGAGCTGTTCATCGACCACGTCCATCCGCAGCTTGGCTTTGTCCTGGTCCTCGAGGTTGTTGTTGCCCAGTGCCAGGAAAGTGGTGGCGACGACGTTTTGCTGTCGCTGCTGCAATGACGTCGCGGGCAACAGGTCACCGGCCACCTGTTCCTGCACGAAGCGTCCAAGGGACCGATCGTCGTTGAAGGTTCTGACCACGTAATCCCGGTACCTCCAGGCCTCGGGGAACAGGAATCCTCGCAACGTGATCGATTCGGCAAAACGAACGACATCCAGCCAGTGTCGTCCCCAGCGTTCACCAAAGTGGGGTGAAGCCAGCAGGCGGTCGACCAGCCGCGTGTAGGCCTCGGGCGAATCATCGTTCACGAAAGTCTCGATCTGGGCCGGTGTCGGTGGCAGGCCGATCAGATCGAAGTACAACCTTCGGACCAGGACGTGGCGGTCCGCTTCGGCGACCTGTCGCAACCGGGCCGCTTCGAGACGGGCCAGCAGGAAGGTGTCGACGGTCGATGAACCGGCCGGGCCGGGGTGGTCTGGGACGGCCAATTTCTCGAGGGGCCGGTAAGCCCAGTGACCGCGTCCGGCGTCGATGTCGATCTTCGAGATGGTTGCTGCGCGGCCTCGACGGGGATCAGGGGCTCCGCGAATGATCCATTCACGGAAATCGGCGATGACCGCGGCCGGCAGCTTTTCCTTGGGAGGCATCTCCAGGGAATCGTAGTTCAGGGCTTTCAGCAGCAGGCTCTCGTCCGGTTTGCCCGGGACGATGGCCGCACCGGTTTCTCCCCCCTTGAGGAGACCCTGGCGGTTGTCCAGCCACAGCCCGCCCCGCAGTTTCTTCACCTGGGCGGCCTTGGAGGAATGGCATGCGTAACAGTGAGCCACGAGGACCGGCCGAATTTTCTTCTCGAAGAACGCGATGTCACGAGGTGACAACGACGGCCCGTCGGCGGCTGAGGCCGGGCAGGCGAGCGCAGCCGCGGCCAGGCAGAGTCGTGTGGGCAGGCCGATCATGGAGGTGTCCGTGTCGGAATCGTGGCGGCCGTGTTGTCCTGTCGTGCGCGTCGCCCACGTGGTTGTGCTGCGATCAGCAGGTCGGATCGGCCGGGTTGGCAGCCAGGTGAACTTGAGGAGTCATTGACGGCAGTCCGGGCCGGAACCCGAACTGGCTTGTCTCGTCGAATGTGCCGTGGACCTCATCATGTGACGCGGCCGCGGAATTCGAGTTGAGGGGGAATGAGAACCTGGGATCGCGACGAGATCGATTGTCACGGTTGGACAGGGTCGAGGCAATGACAGAAACGGTTTGGCCGTCCACCAAGAAAACAGGACCGACTCACAAAAGGCTGTGAGCCGGTCCTGCTCGTTTGGCAGTGAGAATCAGTGCCCGCGACTACTTGGTGCCGGGAGCCTGCTTGCCACCGGATTCGTCGCCTTTGGCGGCCTTCTCGAGAGAAGGCTTGGCGTTCTTGTCGACGACTTCTCCGGCAGATGGATCGGCATCCGGCGAGGGCATGTTGTCACCGGATTCTGTGGGATTCCCTCCACAGCCAAGGCTAAATGTGGTCAGCAGGGCACCGCAGAACATCGTTAGAAGCAACTTCTTCATTTTCCGTGTCACCATTCTCTTGTGTGGAAAAAAGACAGCGGCAGAACAGAGCTAGGTGCTAGTTGCCACCGGGAGGAGGACCACCACCCCGGGTCGGGGCCAGCGGATCGGCGTCACCGCCTTCTCCTTGCATTTGCATGACGTCGTCGTTGCTGACGCCGCCTTCTTTGTCGCCGGTGTCCGCGTCCTGCTCGATCGGCGTTCCGTCACCGCCAGGGTTGGCACCGCTGGTGCCGGGGCCGGAGTCGCAGGCCATCGGAACTGCAGCCAATGCAGCGATTGTCATCCACGTCGTAAACCTCTTCATCGTGCGTCCTCTCTGTGATGTCATTGACCGAAGTCGTTGCGGGGAGCAAACCAAGCGCCTATTCCAACAACTCCGATTCGCTTCGGCTAGCGTGTATTCCCAGTTTCAGGGGAAAAATGCGAGGTCGGGCTAGAACGGAGTTTCGGCCAGGTCGTTCATCGAGATGGTGCACAACGCCTTGAGGATCGAATGATCGATGTTCTCGTTGAGGAATCGAACACTTCCGTCGGCGAATATGGCGTGAGCTCCCGCATCGTGGCGGCTTCCGGCTCCCCAGGCATAGGGTACGCCCTGGCCCTGGTAGTCGTAGTTGATTCCGTACTGGATTGGCAGGATCGGATGCGTGTGCACGTACGACTGGAGGAAGGGGCCGTAGGCCGCGTGGGTTTTCCGAAAGGGCGTTTCGATCATCAACAACGTGGCGGTGTGCGGATCCAGGATGTCCTTCATCCTGGCCGCACCATTCTTGCCGAACGCTGTTTTGTTGTTGGCCCGATCGGCCCGGTACGTGTTGACCTCGGCGTATTCGTGGTTGCGATGCACGAACCCGTAACTGACCCGGGTGCCACCGGTGATGGCGTACATGTTCCCGGTCAGGACCGAAGTGCCTCCTGCCACGTGGAACTCTTTGGTGTGTGGGTCGTCGTAATTGGGATCAGACGGACAACGCAAGATCGGCAAAGCCATTTCTTCGAGCACCGGCTGGCTGTCCCCTCCGCCGACCGAGTGCCAGTCGGCTTTTCCGGTTGCGCGGTTCCAGTCAATTTGTCCTGAGAGCGCTCCCTCTTCGAGGTGAGGAAGCAGCATCAGGTAACCGGTGAAATTGCGGACCTGGCCGGTTGCGACATAACTCCTGGAGTGCCATTCACCGCCGTTGATGTAGGAAGGGGGCAGGACCTTGTTCGTGTCGTTGTAGTTGAACAGGGCGAGGCCGATGTTCTTCAGGTTGGCGCGGCACTGTGCCTTGCGAGCCGCCTCGCGGGCCAGCTGGACCGCTGGCAGGAGCAGGGCGATCAGGATCGCGATGATCGCGATCACGACGAGCAACTCGACCATGGTGAAGCCGGGAAGGGTTCGGGAGGTGCGGCGTGACATCGAGAGAATTCCTGGAGTTTTCCGGGAGAATCGGCGGCCGGCCGGAGCCACCAGGCCGCCTGCAGTCATCTTCCCAATTCGATCAACAGGTCGTCAACAGCCGTCGTCGGACGGTTTCGAATCGGCTGAGGGTTTTGCTGGTGGCTTGTCTTTGGGTGAAGGGAGTTTTGACGAGAGGCTGAAATTGAAGTCGTTTTCGCCGGGCTTGACGAATTGGCGCAGGGTCGAGTTGACGTTGTAGACCTCGCGAATCGTCTCCTCACCGTCGGCGCCGGGCTTGGAGATCACCACGCGGTTGGGACCAACCACGGCCCCGGGTCGCGTTTCGGTGAAGACCAACTGGTACCGCCCTTTCGGATCGGTAACACCTCGGGCTGTTCGGTCTTGTTCGGCCTGGAACTCGATCTTCGCTCCCGACAGCGGGTTGCCGTTGAGCAGCACCAGCCCGGTCACTTCGGCCACCTCAGCGACTTCACCGATCCCCTTGGGCGTGGTCAGGTGAAAACTGATCACGTTGTGGCCTTCGTGAACGGTTGTTTTCAGAATGGACTTGGTGTTGTAGATCGATGGCAGGGGCTCGTCGGTGGGATCCTCGGAGTTGTTCCCGAACAAGCCGACGCTGACGGAGTGTTCACCGACGGGGGCACCGGCCGTCCGGCGGTTGAACTTCAGTTCGTAGTATCCGTTCTCGTCGGTTCCGGCCGAACAGGTACGCGACATCTTGTTGTTGAAGTCGATCTGGGCACCGGCCAGGGGTTGTCCATCGAGGGTGACCCAGCCGACGACCTTCCCCAGCGCACGGCCATCCGGTGCGGTGTGCCGACGTGGGGCGTCGTTACTGCAACCGGTGAGGCCGGCGACCAGCGTCAGTACGACAGGGGTGATCAGCAGTCGGAACGAGAAATGAGCCATCGAGAAATGCTCCGGGGTCGCAAGTTGGGACGACACATTATCAGGTTCCTCCAGCACCAGGCATCATCGGTGGGCTGGGGAACGGACACGACAAATCAAAGACGCCGGGCACGGGCCGCGTGCGACCCGTGCCCGGCGGTAACAGTCTTCATCCATCTCAAAGGTTGCGATGAGATCCGGAGTCTAGAACGAGTTCGGAATCTCGACCGCCTCACGTCCTTCGATGGTCGTCAACGCGTTGGTCAAGCCTCGGTCGGTCGATTCGTTGACGAATGTGACGCGACCATCTCCGAAGAGAATGTGGCATCCGCCGTTGTGACGGCTGCCGGGGCCCCACGCGTAGGGACGACCTGAACCACGGTAGTCATAGTTGATACCGTACTGCCGTGGCAGGATGTTGTGGGTGTGTGTGTAGGCCTGCAGATACGGGCCATACGCACGCGACCACTTCCGGAACGGGGTTTCGATCAACAACATCGTCTGGGCAGCCCCATCATTGATGTCGCTGAGCTTCGCAGCACCGTTCTTGCCGAAGGCGGTCTTGTACCACGCGTAATCCATTCCGTAACAGCGGTAGATGGCGTACTCGTGATGACGGTGAACGAACCCGTAGCTGACCCGGCTCGAATTGTGGATGGTGTACATGTTCTGCCATCCGTAGGAGTGCGGGTCATCGAAGTTCGCGTCAGACGGGCAACGCAGCACTTCAAGCTTTTTGCCCTCGATCTGGAGCTGCCTCTGGCCGCCCCCTCGGCTTCGCCAGTCGGCCTGGCCGGTCGCGAACCGGAAGTCGATGGCGTTGTACATCGGCTGTTGGTCGATGTAGGGCAACAGAAGCAGGTAACCGGTGTGGTTCTTGATCTGGCCGTAGGGCAGATATCCGTAGCTGCGGACCTCGCCACCGTTGATGTACGACGGCGGGAACACGTTGTATGACTCGTGATAGTTCATCAGAGCCAGGCCAAGTTGCTTCAGGTTGTTACGACACTGGCTTCGGCGAGCGGCTTCGCGGGCCTGCTGCACAGCCGGTAGCAACAATGCAATGAGAATGGCGATGATGGCAATCACCACCAGCAACTCGATCAGCGTGAAACCACGCTTTCTCATTTGTTGTTTTGACATTTGGACAAGTCCTTTCCTGGTCTCGCAAGGAGACCGCAGAGGGTCGCGTATAAATCTGATCAGACGATGAAGTCCGTTTCAGTCTTCCCGGGATCATTCGGATCTGAGAAGACCAGTTCCTGTGCCTGTGAGCGAGTTTGTCACACCCGCACTCCCGCGAGGGGAGAATTGACGTCATCAACTTGCGAGATGAAAAGAAGGAAATAAGGAATCGTGAAGTCGTCAGGCCACGTCGTATGTGGTATCGGCCGATGAACGTGAGATTCTCACGGAATAAAATGGAATGAATAACGGGCCGAACCGAACTGCTGTCGTGGGTTGTACTGACAGGCGGTCAACTGATTTCTTGTGCCCAAAACCACCCGGGACGCCGATGACATGTCAGAATGGTGTCCGAGGGTCGCTCTGTTGCTACGTGATCGATCCGATTCGGCGACAAGAGCGCCGGGGAGCAGACCACGCCGCACCCGGAGGTGGCGGTACTCTCCTTTCGATCAGACCGGATTGTGTTGAGTGAGTGTCCGGGTGGGGAGAATTCCCCACTCCACATTAGAACGTTCTTCCCCTATTGTGCCGCCAAGGCAAACAGAATGTCAAAGCCAATCAGGTCCGGAGCGGATTTTGTCCCTCCCGTGGGCGGTCGCCGGCGGCCGGTACCGGTCTGGGCTGTTTTGGTGGTTCTTTCGGTTTCCATCGCCGGATTTGCATGGCTGCTGTCACCCGATCCCGACGTCGCGAGCCAATTGGCCGAAGCCCGATCGGCTCTGGACGGCGGGAACCTAGAAGATGCGGCTCGCCTGTCGGAAGCGGTTTTCGAGCGGTCCGAGCAAGACGGGTCGACACGTGGTCAAGCGGCGATGCTACGGGCCCGTATTGCCGAGGTCGGTGAGCAATGGGATGTGGCGGCCGAATGGTACGACCGCGTTCCTGGCGGGGTTCTAGAAGAAACCGCTGCTCGAGCATCAGCCGGGTCTCTTTATGCTGATCGACTCGATCGACTCGGCGATGCGATCCAGCGGTTCACCGTTCTGCATGAGCTGGACCCCGACAGCTTGCAGGCACGCCGTCGCCTGGCACAGTTGCTGGGCTTGGCCACCCGAAATCACGAAGCCGAGTCGCACCTGGTCGCCCTGGTCCGACTCGGAAACATCTCGCATCTCCAGTTGTTGCTGCTGGTCCTGGGCGAGGAGACGATCGACGATGCCGAGGTACTCGAGAGATTCCGTGCGGCTGCTCCCGATGACCCTCATCCGTTGATAGCGCTGGCCCGAGTGGCGGAACAGGCCGGCGAGATTCCGAAGGCTCGAGAGTGGCTCGAGTCAGCGATCGCGGCCGACGGTGAACTGGTGCAGCCGGTGGTTCGGTTGGGCCAGTTGCTGGTCGATGCTCGCAACGGGCCAGCCCTGGTGGCCTGGCACGATTCCCACATGTCGTTCTCCCTGGGCCTCCATCCCGGTGGCCAGCTCGTCCTGGGGGACATGTTCCGCATGGCCGGGCGATTGCCTCTGGCGGCCCGTTGCTACCACGAGGCGGTTCGGCTGGACCCGAATCGTCCCGAGGCGTGTTATCGCCTGGGCCGAATCCTGGTCCGGCTGGGTCGTTCCTCCGACGCTGCCGAGTTTCTCGAGCGGGCCCGGCAGGTCGAAGCCTATGTGCAGGCGGCCAAGGTGGCCAAGACCCCCGATGACATCGTCGACGTGGCGCGTCGTGCCGACAAGTTGTCTTTGCCTTGGGAGCACTATGCCTGGACCGCTTTGCTGGCCGCGGTTCGACCGGACGATCGCGGTCTCGCCGAGCGGTTGCCCCGGCTCCGGGAATCGCTCGATGGGTTGCCCGAACGCCGGACTCGGCCTGGTGCCAACCCGGCTCAGCGGCTCGACCTCTCCGATTTCCCCGTCCCCCGTCTCGATGACCAGGCCGTCGCCCGGCTCAACGAGAAACGGCCCTCCGCGGATCGTGCCGATGCAGCGACTCCGGAGATCCGATTCGAGGAGGTGTCGGAGGCTGCCGGGCTGGATTTCCGGTTCGTCAATGGGCCGGGGCGTGCCGACGACATTCGTTTCATGTACCAGACGACTGGCGGCGGAGTCGGTGTCTTCGATCTCGACCGCAACGGGTGGCCGGATCTTTGGTGGACCCAGGGGGCCGACCGGCCGACCGACGACAGCGGACGCCACCGGGACCTGGTGTGTTTGAACACCGGCGACGGCCAGTTGCTGGACGTCAGCAGGCAGGCCAAGGTCCTCGAAACCCGCTTCAGCCAGGGCCTGGCCGTTGGCGATGTCAACGCCGACGGTTTTCCGGATGTGATGGTTGCCAACCTGTCGGCGAACCGCCTGTGGCTGAACAACGGCGATGGGACCTTCAGCGACATGACATGGTCCGGGTCATCGGGTCGCTGGACCACCAGTTGCCTGGTTGTTGATCTCGACGGTGATGGCCTGCCCGATCTGTATGAGGTCAACTACCTGGCTGGCGAGGATGTTTTCACCCGCCGCTGCGAGGGCCCCGATGGGTCACGGGGCATCTGTACGCCTCAGACCTTCTCGACCGCGACCGATCGTGTTTTCCGCAACACCGGTGATGGCCGGTTTGAGGACGTCTCGGCTCGCTGGGGCCTTGACCGTCCGGGTGGTTCGGGGTTGGGCATCGTCGCAGCGCGACTTTTCCCGGAAACCCCCGCCGGAAGTCTTGATCTGTTCGTCGCCAACGACACGCGAGCCAACTTCCTGTTCAGGGCGTCTGCGTCTGAAGATGGGACGCCATTGGCCCGCTGGGACGAGATCGCGCTGGGCCGGGGCGTGGCACTGAACGACTCGGGGCGAGCCGAGGCCTGTATGGGGATCGCCGTCGGCGATGTCGATGCCGACGGTCACCTGGATCTGTTCGTGACCAATTTTCTCGACGAGACCAACACGCTGTACCGGCAGGACGCGCAGGGAGGTTTCGCCGATCGCACACGATCTGCGGGACTCGAATCGGTGAGCCGTCACCAACTGGGTTTTGGCACACAGTTCCTCGACGCCGACCTCGATGGGGTACTCGACCTGGTGGTGACCAACGGTCACATCGAGGAAACCGGCGAGGAGGGTCGGCCGTTCCGCATGCCACCTCAATTTTTCTGGAATGACGGTTCCGGTCGCTACCGGCAGCTGTCGGCAAAGGGCCTGGGCGAGTTTTTTGGGGGAGCGTACCTCGGCCGTGGTTTGGCCCGGCTCGACTTCGACCGCGACGGGGCACCCGACGTGGCGATCAGCCACCTGGATCGCCCGGCAGCGTTGTTGGTCAACCGGAGCGCTGGGCGAGGTCATCGGGTGGTGGTGAGGTTGGTGGGAACGGTCGGTGGTCGCGACGCGATCGGCACGACGCTGTCCTACCGGTTGGGCCCACGGCGGGTCATGAGACAACTGACTGCCGGTGATGGGTTCCAGGCGAGCAACCAGCGTGTGGTAGTGCTGGGGCTGGGAACGTCGAAAAGTGTTCCGGAAGTGCAGGTCACCTGGCCGTCGGGGCGGCAACAGGTCTTCGACGGATTGCCACTGGATGGAGAGGTGGTGTTGGTCGAGGGGCGTGCCCGGGTGTATCGCCTACCGGGGCCGGAATCCCCCGGGCGGTAACCGGCGGGCCTCGGACCGGTGTTTCCGGGCGAGGGCGTCGTCTCCGGCACTCTGGTACAACGGTGCCAATGCCTGGTGAATGGCACCCTGGCCGGGTGCGATCGTCAACACTTTCTCGAATGCCGCTATCGCCTCGGTTGTCTTCCCGGTTTTCGAGTGGCAGTGACCCAGCAGGGCCCAGTCGATCGGGTTCCGCCGCAGTCGGGTCAGTTCCTCCAGCAACGGGACCGCTTTGCGGAGGTTTTGTCGCTCGAGCAGAATCTGCACCTTGACGTGCAGGGCCGCGGCACGTGTTTCGGGTTCGACATGACTTGAGGAGATGACCTCATCAGCCAGCCGCCCGGCTTCAGCGACTCGTCGAGCCTCCCAGGCGATTTCGGCGCGAGCTGCGGTCATCACCGTATCACCGGAAATCTTTTTCGTTGCGGTCGCCAGCAGCCGGTCGGCTCGCGCCAGGAACCGGTCGTGTGACCAGGGTCGCTGGAAATGCAGCCGGTAGTAGCCCAGCCCCAGGATCCGGTCCCGTTCGATGTCGGAAAACCGGGACAGGTCCTGGATGGTCTTCAGTTCGCTGTCGTCGGACAGGCCGGATTTGGTGTCGCTGGTTTTCCGGTGGACGGCAATGCGGTGGTGAGTGAAGGCAATGTGCGGGATGTCGGTGTCGACCTGGGGCATGTGGCAGACCGTGCAGGAGTCGGCCAGGGGGAGAGTGGCCTGCCGACGGGTGTCGTCTTCACCGCAGGCGGTCGGCTGATGGCACTCCAGGCACCGGTTTCGTCCGAATGTCGCCTGGGCCAGGGGGTCACGGGGGTGATGTGGGTCGTGCGGGTCGTGGCAGGTCATGCACGAAAGCCGTTGGTCCTGCTGGTAGCAGCGACTGGCCCGCAACTGGTCGACATGGCCGACGACGGTCATCTCGGAACTCGCACCGGTCAATCGGAACTCGATGCGTTGGTCTGAAAGAGGCAGTCCGGGTCGGAAATCTCCAGGCCGACGTCCGCGGACGGTCACCTTCACGTCTCCCTGCAGGTGGCACTGCTGACAGATCGCCTCGGCCAGTGGTCGATCCAGTCGGCCGGGGTGGACGATCGTGGGATCCTCGGGGTGGCTTGGTCCCGCGGCATCGGGTGAACGTTTCGGCACCTTTCCGGCGTGTCGACGGGCATGAAGAGACCCCGGTCCGTGACAGCGTTCGCAGCCAATCGACAGTTCGTTGTGCGGAAACGTGAAACCCTGTGGCTGGCGGGGTTCGACCAGGCCGGCGTGACACATCAGGCAGCCGTGTGTGGCACGGCGGCGAAACGAATCGTGGATCATGTGGTCGTAACCCGGTGACATGTCCCAGGCCTTCCGCTGTGCGTACCACGTGACGGGGGACTCGACGAGGGTTCCATCGAGTTCGACAAGGTAGGTTCTTGAGAAACGGCCGGACCCGACGAGGTAATCGACCTGATGATCGGCCAGTGGCACACGGGTGCCGTCCTGGAGCACCAGCGATTCGCGGTGGTGCAGCCGGGATTCCACCCGGACCACCTCGTAGGCCCGTCCGCTCTTGTCATGGGCGAACTTCGTGTCCGGTGGTTCGTCTTCGGGTGTGACCCTGGACATTGACCGGGAGTGCGCGGTCTTGGCCCAGGTCGCATGCTGATTGGCGTGGCATTGGGCACACCGCTGCGATCCCACGTAGTTCACGTTCTCACTGGCGTTCCGGAACCGGGATTTCGAACGTGGCGGAACCGGTGTTGCCGTGGCGGAAGTGTCGCCGTCACCGGGGGCTCGGTCGGCGGCCGATCGGTTCGAGTCGGCCCCGTCACCACACCCGATCACCACCGCGGCGGTGACACTCAGCACTCGTGCGAGTCGAGTCACGACGGTTGAGGTCATGAACGGGGGCTCTGTGGGGGGAGGCGTCCTGGCGGAGGATCAGTTCTTCCCGCCGAGGATCAGCGGCTTGCGGCCTTCAATCACCTTCAGTGTGCGATCGGTCTCGACAGGTCCGAGATCCTGGTCGAGTCCCGAGGGCCAGCGGATTGAGACGGCGTCAAGCCGGTTGACGGTGCCGGTTCCGATGACCAGTTGTTTCTGGTTGCTGACCAGGTATCCGTCTCCGGCGGTCAACTGGGTCACCCAGGTTCGCTTGCCGGCACGGGCGGTAACGGTGGCACCGATGGCGTCGCGTGACGATGAGGTGCCGACCAGGCGGAGCACCAGGCGGTGGCCGGTCCTGGGGGTGGTGTTGGTCAGCAACGCCAGTGGTGCGTCCAGATGCGTGATCACCGCGTCCTGTCGGCCGTCATTGTTCCAGTCGAGCCGGGCCAGGCCGCGGCCGATATAGTTCCCGGCGAAGTACTTGCCCAGTTGTCGGGCCGGGACGACGGCGAATCGACCCGTGCCGGAATTGCGGTAGCACAGCGGTGGCATTTCCAGCCGTTCCCCTTCGCGGACGTGTCCGGCAATGTGGCCGTTTGTGATCAAGAGGTCGAGGTCCCCGTCGAGGTCGGCATCGAGAAATTCGGTGCCCCATCCGACCAGGTCAAACCCGTTGTCGAAGAGTCCGGCCGAGCGGGTGCGGTCGAGGAAGAAGCCGGTAGCGGGGGCTGGTCCGTCGGGCTGTTCCAGCGAGTACAGCGTGTTGGACTGCCCGATGTAGTTGGTGATGAACAGGTCGAGCGTGCCATCGCCATCGACGTCCCCGACGGCGATTCCCATGCAACCCTCGGGTTCCCCTTCGGCGCTCAGGGCCAGCCCGGATTTCATCCCGGTCTCCAGCAGCGAGACGCCCTTGCCGGTCATGCCGGTTCGGTTCTGGAACAGGAAATTGGCCCGGGTGTCGTTGGCGATGAACAGGTCGAGTCGCCGGTCATCGTCGAAGTCGGCGGCGATCACACCCAGTCCCTTCCCGTCAGGACGGGCTATCCCGCTGGATTGGGTCATGTCCCGGAAGCCGCCATCCCCGGTGTTGATGTACAAGCGGTCCTGTGCCGCGTCGAAGTCACCCGGAAAACAGGGCCGTCCGTTGCTGGCATCCGGAGGGCACGAGGGCATGAAGACGTTGTCACCGGCCAGGTAGTTGACGACGTAGAGATCCGGCAGGCCGTCTCCGTCGAGATCGGCCAGCAGGCCGTTGATCGACCACTGGTTTCCGGCGATTCCCGCGGCTTCGGTCTCGTCGCTGTAGGTCCCGTCGCCATTGTTGATCAGCAGGCGATTGCCTCCAACATTGGCCACGTGAATGTCGTCAAAACCGTCGCTGTTGACGTCTCCGACACTCACCCCCTGTCCGTAGGCCGTCTGGAGCACGCCGGCCTGGTTGGTGACATCCTCGAACCGGCCGTCGGCGGTGTTCCGGAAGAGACGGTCACGCGGCGGGGTTTGCGGGGCCTTGACCAGTGGCCGCGTGGTCGGTTGATTCGGATCGACCGGTTTGTGGCTGCCCTGTGCCAGGTAGAGATCGGGCCAACCGTCGCCGTCGAAGTCGATCACTCCCGCGCCGCCCCCGACCGTCTCGGGCAACCGGCTCTTCTCGATCGGATCGGCTGCGTCACTGTAGTAGAGGAAGTCGAGTCCGGTCGCCCGGGCGTCTTCACGGAAAGCGATTGGGCCAAAGGCGGTCTTCTCGGGATCGGTGTCCGGCTTCGCGGCCGTCGTGGCGTCGGCCCACTGGGGAGCGGGAAGATCCGAGAGGTCAACGCGAGACAGCGGGGTGAAGAGCTTGATGGTTCGCGGTGTGCCCTTCTTCTCGATGTAGGGCCGGAGATCTTCGAGATGTTTTTTGGGCCACTGGAGGTCCTGGTTGTTGCGCAACACGAACATCGACCACGCCACAGCTTCCCAGGCCCGTCCCATCTGCCGATTCAACTCGACGAGCCGCTGGACGCGCTGCTCGGTTCGTTCCTCGCCGAAACGCGGATCGCCTGCCAGTCCACGGAGTAGTGTGACCAGTTCCGAGAGCTGGGCAGCACGGCGGCGGAAGTGGTTGGCATCGGCGGAGCGGCCGAGTCGATCCAGGGACTGGGCCAGCTGGAGGTTGGCGGCCAGGTGGTTGGGGTCTCGGTTGAGACATTCCCACAGGCAGCGTGCCCCCACGCGTTCCTCGTTCCGGTGTTTCGCCCAGGTGGCCCGAGCGAACCACGTTCGTGCGTCCTGTTCGGCCGATTCCGGCACCCGGGAATTCCAGTCGAGAAATCGCCGGGCATCTCCGGTGCGGGCCAGCAGTTGGCCGAGCATGGCCCAGGCCTCGTACTGGTCGGGGTCGGCGGCCAACACGCTTTCCAGGAGTTCGATGGCCCGGGCGGACTGGTTCTTGACGTCGGCCAGGCGCGCCAGTCCGATCACCGGGACCGGGTCGTCAGGGACCGCCTGCCTGGCTCGCTCGAGGAACTCCTGCCGCTGGACCTTCCTGTCGCCCTCGCGCGTCTTGAACGACAACGAGTTGATGACCCATTCGGAGTTGCCCAGCAGAAACAGGTGCTGTTCGGTGGCCTTGGCGTCACGGATCACGCTCAGCAGGATCTCCTCGGCCGCCTGCCGTCGCCCTTCGGCGGCCAGCAGGGTGATGAGTCCCCGTCGCGCGTTGTCCTCGTTGGGTTCCAGCTCCAGGGCCTGCCGGTAATGTGTCTCGGCTTCACCCAGCCGGTGCAGTCGCCGGGCGAGCACATCTCCGGCCAGCGCATGGGCCATCGCCTGCCGGTCCGGCTGCTTGCTCAGTTTCACCACCTGCAGGAAACACTCGACCGCTTCCTCGAATCGCCCCTGTTGAACGATGGCCTCACCGCTGACGATCCAGGCTCCACCCTGGATCGTCGTGCCCTTGTCCAGGGCGTCGCGGGCCAGTTTCTCGGCTGTGGGAAAGTCACGACGGTCGAGAGCCTTCTTGGCCCTGGCCAGCACGATGTCGGCGTCGGTGAGGACCGGTTTTCGCTCGATCAGGCCGGCACACATCGCCACGATCAGCACGCCACCGGCCAGCACCAGTGAAGTGACGATCAGCGGTCCGCGGAAACGGCCGGCCATCTAGATGTGCTCCGTGGCTTGTGAGGGAAGTCGTGCAGACGACGGAATTCGCACCGCGGCAGAAGAGTGATGCCCGTGACCTTGCTGGAAATCTCGTCTCCATCGCGACATGATTTCACGATAATGTCGGCCTCCCGCTCACGCAATCGGTGTCGAGTGGATCCCGGTGTTGATGCGGCGACTCCCGCCGCCCCGGATTTGAGGTTGTCTGAACGGTTCGGCAGGACAGCTGACCGAGAAAATCCGTTGACGCACAAAACTGATCAGGACAGACCGTTTTGCTCACCTGGAGAGACCATCGAGATGACGACTGAAAACGACAACAACGTCGGCACGGTTGGCCAGGGCGACTACCGCTACGAACCTTTGCCCGGATGGGACCAGTTGCCCGAGGGGTGGAATTACGGGGAAGTGGTTGGAGCAGCCACCGATTCGGCCGGGAACCTGTACGCTTTCAACCGCAGCGAACATCCCGTCATCGTCTACTCTTCGGACGGCAGCTTTGTGGGCAGTTGGGGCGAGGGCCAGTTCGAGCGGCCGCACGGAATCTGGATCACCGACGACGACCGGATCTGGCTGACCGATGATCACGGTCACGTGATCCATCGCTACACCACCGATGGCCGTCGTGAACAGACGCTGGGAATTGCCGGGGAGTGCAGCGACACGGGCGTCGAAGACATGAACTACCTGACGCTCCGGCAGCCGGCCGGTCCGTTCAACCTGCCGACCAATCTCGCAGTGGCGCCCGACGGCCGCCTGTTCATCACCGATGGCTACGGCAACTGCCGGGTCCACAGGTTCTCGGCCGACGGCGAGTACGAGATCAGCTGGGGGACGCCTGGTGACGGTGACGGCGAGTTTCATTTGCCGCACGGGATTGATGTCGCCAGTGACGGAACGGTTTTTGCCTGCGATCGTGAAAACAGTCGGATCCAGTTGTTCGACGCCGACGGGGGTTTCATCGAGGCCTGGACCGACGTGGCCCGCCCCTGCGAGGTCTTCATCGACGGCGACGACGTGGTCTATGTCGCCGAACTGGGATGGCACGCGGGACTCAACGACCAGCGTTTCGACGACACCGGCGGTCGGGTCAGCATCTTCAGCCGATCGGGGGAATTGCTGTCACGATTCGGGGGCGGGGCCAATCCGTACGAACCGGGCGATTTTGCCGCGCCGCACGATATCTGGGTTGATGGCAACGGGGACATTTACACCTCCGAGGTGATTGCCTCGGCGGCTGTCCCGAAAGGGCTGGTCGAGGCTGACTGCCCGACGCTGCAGAAGTTCCGTCGCGTCTGAGACTTTTGGCCAGACGACACGCCCTCTCGACTCATTGATCTCCAGTACCATCCGGAAACACACGGCCATGGAACACCAGTTCACACCGACCCACTACTTCACCACCCTGGGGCCTCACGAGCCGGTGTTGACGGTTCAGCCGGGTGATTCGATCGTCACGACGACCGTCGATGCCCGTGGCCGGGATGCCAATCGTGACCAGGTCACACCGCGCGGCAATCCTCAGACGGGTCCCTTCTTTGTCGACGGGGCCGAGCCGGGTGACACGCTGGTCGTGAAGCTCGACTCGATCGTTCCCAACCGCGACTGGGCCTTCTGTGGAACCAGTGTGGCGGCCAACGTTGTGCGGCCCGATTTTGTCCGCGAGCTGCCCGAGGCGGGGATGGCCGAGTGGGATGTCGATGTCGAGCAGGGGACCGCTACGCTGACGACCCCCGAATCGAAACTCGGCCGCATCACCCTGCCGCTGGATCCGATGATCGGCTGCTTTGGTGTGGCGGCCAAGGGGACGCAGGCCATCTCGACGGCGACTTCGGCCGAACACGGCGGGAACATGGACTACCGTGGTTTCCGGCAGGGTGTGACGGTCTACTTCCCGGTCTTCGAATCCGGGGCGCTGTTCTTCCTGGGCGACGGACACGCCCTTCAGGGGGATGGCGAAATTGTCGGCTCGGGACTGGAGATTTCGATGGACGTTCGAGTGACGCTCGACGTGATCAAGGACCACGAAATCGGCTGGCCGCGGGGTGAAAACGCCGAAGAGATTTTCACCGCGGGCAATGCCAGGCCGTTGGACGAGGCGACGCAGAACGCGACGACCGAGATGCTGCGGTGGTTGGTGCAGGACTACGGACTCGACCCGCTGGGAGCCAACCTGCTGTTGGCCCAGTGTGTCAGATACGACCTGGGCAACATGTTCGATCCCGCTTACACGATGGTCTGCAAGGTGCCCAGGGAATTCCTGCCGTCTCCAACCCCCTCAGGGGGCTGAGTCGGATTGTTCCGGATCCCGCAGCAATGTTTCCAACCGCTGGGTGATCACTCCGGCGGCGAACTTGTGTGCGATCTCGTTGGGATGCGTGTCGGTCGGATGGACCCACAGCTCCGGCGTGTTGTTGCCGGCACGACCGGCCAGGGTTTCCCAGAGATCGATGATCTCGGTCCGTGAACAGGTGTCGGTGATCGCAAGATGCACCGGGCGGAATGGGTGAGCTGCCAAATCAAACAGCATGGGGAATACCACGACCAGCGGCGTTGGCTCGATCTGTTGCAGGGCCTCGAGTTGTTCGCGACAGGCGTGCCAGTGCGGGGAATATGACGCGTTCAACTCGCGGTAATATCCAAGGGTTTTGCGGTCCAGTTTCCAGCCGGCCTGGAGTTTCCATGCCAGGCGGGCCAATCGCGATCCGGTCCACCAGCCTTCGGGTTGGCTGGTCCATTCTGTCCAGCGGGCTTCGATTGAACGGGGAATCCGAGTGGGCTGGCCGGATGTCTGCTCGAGCCGAAACAACCGTGGTTCAGCGTCGTTGAGGACGAAGGTGTAGATGACCAGGTCGGGATCGAGATGGCGGGCGTATCGTTGCCAGACCCATCGGGCGTCGGATGTGTTGTGACCGCCGACACCGAAGTTGTAGACCTCGATGGGGCGACTCAACCGGGTACTCAGTCCCCGGCCCACCCGCTCGACAAATGTGTCAGAATCGTGCACTCCCTCGCCAAATGTTACCGAGTCGCCGAGAAACACAATTCGCAACACGCCGTCGGGTTTTTCGCCGATGGCCTCGATGCCCCCATCACGTGTCTCCACCAGCGGAAATTCCCCGCCACGAAAGCCCAGCGAATTGGTGGTGTGACCGACTGTCCGGTCGGTACCGAAATATTCTCGCGGGTCCGATTCGTAGCGGAATCGGATTGTCGTCGACGGCTTGTTGACGTGGCGAACCCACCCCTGGGCGTCGGGTTCACCGACCAGCATGAACTGGGGTGGGAAGGTGTGTGGTACGGGAAAGCGGGGCTGGTTGGTCAGCCACAGCGTTGCCTCGGCGACCAGCACCGCCACGATCAAGCCGATGGCGGTGGCCAACAGTCGCGGCCGCTGACTGGTCGCACCCTCCGGTCGGTTCGAATCGCTGCTGTCGGCGTTGGTCATTCCGGCGATCCTCCATTACCGAGCACCGGTTCCAGGATCTCGATCACCTGTCCGGCGATTCGCGAGTGTGCGGCCGGTGTGGCGTGAACGATATCCAGAAACTGCGGTTCCTGGTCCGGTTCGTCGGCCCACCGCTGCAGCAGGGGGACCAGGTCGAGCATCGGGACCCGATGCCGTCGGGCAAATCGGTCGAGTTCTCGTTGCCAGGGTGTCCGTTCGTCGCGATCGTCGGTCACCTGGAAGCGTTCGCACCACGAGATCAGCGCCAGGCGGGCGCCGAGTTGCCGGGTGCGGGTCCGGATGCGGGTCAACAGGCCGCGGAATTCGTCAGGAGAAACACGTGGTTTTCGGGCAGCAGTCCTTTGAGCCGACGACGGATGGGTCATTCTCCACAGACGGCCGGCCAGGCGGCATCCGGACATCCAGCCCGGAGGTGCCAGGGCGGCGTGTTGCAGGTCACTCAGGCCGTCCCACTCGGAACGGTCGTTGAACCCGAAACAGGCAACCACCACGTCCGGTTTCACCATGGGCCCCTCGTCATCGAGCACCTGGAATCCTTGGTACAGCGAATAGCCGGGGACACCCGCGTTGATGCATTCAAATCGCCGGACTTCGGACCGGTTGTTGAGACGGTCTTCACACACGGCCGCGAATGTCTGGTCCCAACCCACCCCGTAGCCGAAGGTGCAGGAGTCGCCCAGGAACAGGATGCGGGTTTCCTCGGCGGACTTCTCGGGGGCGATGTCATGATTCTCGCGAAAGCCGTCCCCGTTGGAGATCACTCCGAAAAATGGCCCGTCCGTGTCCGACCCGGATTCGGCCAGGCGGCTGTGGGGTGCCAGTCTCCAGAACCGAATCGGATCGTTGATCAACACGCCACCGAATTTGTCCAGTTGGAGCTGTTGCAGTTCCTGGGTGTCCTGGGCGAAACGGATGGTGATGGGTTCGGGAAAGGCGATGCGGAGGATCACTTCGGCGACGACGAGCATGCCGACGACGGTGGCAGCGGCCAGCAGCAGGCGTTTGCCCAGTGGCGTGCGCGGAGCGGGCCGGGGGGGCGAGTTGACAGTCACGCGGGTGAGTCTACTGCAAGCTCGGCGATTGCGCCGAGGGCGGTGGGTGAGGGCAACGAACCCGGTGACCCGGTCTTTGTTGCCCCGGCGTTGATGCCGTATGCTCGAACCGACCAGTTCCCATTGGCAACAGGACTTCCGTGTGGCCCAGAACGGCGAATCGCTGCGAGTCAACCCACGGGTTGCTGCCGGGTTGCTGGTCGGGCTGGCCGTGGTGGCCCACCTGCCTGGCTTCGGTGGTGAATTCATCTGGGATGACGACGCCCACGTCACCGAGAGTCCCGCAGTGATTGATCCGGGCGGGCTCCCGGCGATCTGGTTCGAACCCGGAAGCGTCCCCCAGTACTATCCGCTGACCCACTCCAGCTTCTGGCTCGAGTACCGTCTCTGGGGTGACAACCCCACTGGGTACCACGCGGTGAACATCCTGTTGCACGCCGCGTCTGTTGTCGTGCTGTGGAGGTTGCTGGCGGGGCTGGGACTTTCCGGAGCGTGGCTGGCAGCGGCCCTGTTCGCCGTACACCCGGTCCATGTCGAGAGCGTGGCGTGGATCAGTGAGCGCAAGAACGTGCTCTCGGGATTGTTCGCCCTGTTGTCGACAATCGCCTGGCTGGGTTGGTGGCGTGCGGAACCCGGGACGGCCAGTCGCCGGTGGTGGCTGGCTGTTGTGCTCTTCATCGCGGCAATGTTCTCCAAGACGGTCACCGTCACGTTGCCGGCGGCGTGGCTGGTGATCTGTTGGTGGCAGGGCGGTCGTGTCGGTCGCCGCGAATGGCTCGGCGTGTTGCCAATGCTGTTGCTGGCGGTGCCGATGGGATTGGTGACGATCTGGAGCGAGCAACGACACATCGGGGCGGGACACCTCGATCTGGGCCTCTCGGCCCCGGATCGGATCCTGGTCGCCGGGCGGGCGATCTGGTTCTATGCCGGAAAGCTGTTCTGTCCGACCGAACTGGCTTTCATTTATCCCCGCTGGAGGATCGACTCGGCCTCAGTGCTCCAGTGGCTTTACCCGCTGGCCGCGGTGCTGGTGCTGTTTGCGCTTTGGTGGCGGAGATCCCGGGTCGGCCGAGGCCCTCTGTCGGCGGGATTGCTGTTTGTCGGCACGCTGGCTCCCGCCCTGGGCTTTGTCGACATCTACCCCATGCAGTTCTCGTTTGTCGCCGACCACTTCCAGTACCTGGCCAGTATCCCGTTGCTGGTTGCGGCCGCCTGGCTGATTGTCACTCGCTGGTATTCCTCTCTCGGTGGCGCGGCGTTGTTGATCCTGCTGGGCCTGGCCTGGGTTCGTGGTCCGGTGTTTCTGGACAACGCGAATCTCTGGACCGATACCGTCGCCAAGAATCCCCGATCACCGCTGGCGCTGACCAGCCTGGGCAACGAGCTGGGTGCGGCAGGCAGTCACAAGCTCGCCGAGCGTCGGCACCGCGAGGCGATTGCCGTCGACAGCGAATTCCCTGACGCCTGGGTCAACCTGTCGGTTGAATTGCAGGTCCAGGCGAAACACGACGAGGCGTTCGATGCGGCACGACAGGCGGTGCGTCTGGCTCCCTGGCTGCCGAAGGCCCGGGTGAATCTGGCGTTGGGGCTGACAGATCGAGAACGTTACGATGAGGCGGTTGAACAGCTCGAGGCGGCCGTCGCAACTGACAGCCGGTTCGCCGCCGCGTGGGCCCACCTGGCACGTGTCGAGTTGCTCAGGAACAACCAATCCGGATTCGAGACCGCCGTCGAGCAACTCCGACGTCTTGACCCTCGTCTCGCACAGGACTTCGAGCCGAGTCCATGAACCAGGCGACCGATCCGTTGACCGAAGAGACCGGTCCTGGACCGAGCCGCCGAGGTTCCCGGCGGATGAAACTGCTGGCGGTCTCGTTGCCGTTCCTGCTGCTGCTGGTGCTGGAACTGGTGTTTCGTGTCGCCGGGCTGTTTCCTGACACCAGCACCAGGTTGAACCCGGTCGGATTTGCTGCCGGAACCCGCTTCTTTTCCCAGTGGGACGAGGAGATCGAGCAGCCCAAGCCGGAGGACACGCTGCGTATCTTCACCCTGGGGGGATCATGCACCTACGGATTTCGGGTCCAGCGGTCGTTTTCTGACCTGATGGTTGAGTCACTCGGCGAGGATGGCAGGCGGGTCGAGGTGATCAACGGGGGTTACCCGGCCTTCGGCAGCCATCGCGTGCTGGCCATCGCGCGTCGCGCGGCGGAATTTTCTCCGGACTGGTTCCTGGTCTACATGGGGCACAACGAGTTTCTCGAAAACGTCTTCTACGATCCCGAGGGACTGGTGGCGAGGATGGAGCAGGCGGGTGAACTGGCCCGCAGCCTGCGGGTGATCAATGGCACCCGGGCCCTGTTGGGGGAGCCGGTCAACGTGGTCCGCAGTCAGTTGCCGGCCGAGTTCTTCGGAAACAACAACTACCCGTTGATCAAGTCAGAGGCCGAGGTGTCGTTGCGGATGGCCTTGTTGCGCGAACACGTGATGCGAATCGTCGAGGTGGGCCGGCAGGCCGGAGCTCGCGTTGTGGTCGTTCCGGCGGTGCCCAACCTGTTGTCTCCACCAGGCGATTCGGTCCACGGCCCTCGGGCCGACGTGGGATCGGGCCAATGGAGTCAGCTGGACCACGACGCCGACCGGCAGTTCAAGGGCAGGGACTGGCAGGGGCTGGGTGAGACGGCCGAGACGATGATCGCACTGGACGAGCATTACGCACTGGCCCATTTCTGGAATGGCCTGAGCCTGCTGGGTCGTGGTCGAATCGAAGAGGGGAGAGCGGCGCTGGTCGAGGCCAATCGGCGGGATCGCCGGGGCACGCGGGCCAACCCCGCGGTGATCGAAACGATCAGGCGGGCGACGGCCGATGCCGGTGGCATACTGGTGAGCGTGGACGAGGTGTTTCACGGTCCGCTGGAGGCCGAGTTCCAGCGGATGGCTGCTGGAGGAGTGCGGGAGCTGTTCGTCGACCACTGCCACCCGACGGTCCAGGGGCATGCTCTGATTGCCGCGGCGCTGGTGGAGGTGGTGACATCGGACAAGGCGGGCCGGTCGTCTACAGGCTCTCCAGGAACCTCACCAGGTCCCGACGTTCCGCGTCGGTGAGTTCCCTGGGCAACTGGTGCCCGAATCGCCCCAGGACTTCCGCGATCGACTTCGCGCGGTTGTCGTGAAACAGCCGCCGTCGCTGAGAGACCCCTCGCAGTGACGGCGGGTTGGCCTTGGGGCCTCCCAGACCGACGTCGTAGGTGTCCGGAGAGGTGTAAAGCGGTGGAGTGTGGCAGCGTCGGCAGTTGAGCGTGTCAAACAGCCGGCCTCCGCGGGCTATCGACAGCCGTTGACTCGGTGAATCGGCGGCCCGGCCCGGTGCGGGGCGTTGGAGTCCATTGATGAAGGTGACCAGGTCATTGAGCTGGCCGGGTGTCGGGCGGCTGCCGCGCATGGTCGTCGTCACCGAGTGCACAGTCTGTTCGCGGAGGGTGCCCATTCGGCCGTCCCACGCCCAGGGACCGGTGTCCAGAGTGCCCAAAAGAGAAAGCACCCGCTTGGCGTTCCCGTAGTGACCGTCACCGAGCGTGTCGGCCAACAGGCCGTTGGTGTGACCGTCGATGTGGCAACTGTGGCAGCTCATCCAGCCATCCCGTGACAGGCTGGCGTCGAAGAACAGACGCTCGCCGCGATCGTACGACGTCGATTCGGGTTGCGGGCCCAGCGAGATGCCGGCCAGTGGGCGGGCCTGTTCGATGTCGATGAGGTCGAGACGGTCGTCGAGTGTCGAGGTCACGACGGCCCGCCGCGTGTCGGGAGACAGCCACAGGGCGGTGGGCCGCTGTCCTGTCGAGATTCGGGTCAGTTCGAATCGTCCGGGATGCCCGATGCCGACCTGGTGCACGCCCGACAGGGCCACCACGAACGAACCGTCTGGTCGGATCGACAGGCCCGCGGGGTCACCAGCGGCGTGGCCGGCCTGTCCGAGCATCACGACCGATTGACGTCGAACGGGCAAGGGACTCTTGGAGAGCAGGTCCTTCATCCGGATGCGGCGAAGATTGTTGGTCATCAACAGGCCCCAGAACACGTCGTTGTTGGTCGTGCGTGCGGCCGAGTTGAGGATCTGGTGCGAGATGACCAGGTGGCGGCCGTCGGGCGAGAGTGCCAGGCCGCCGATGTTGTGGGCCGGCAGGCGGTGGACGAACCGCACCCGGGCAGCCGCGGTGTCGACAATGGCCAGCTGTCCGCCAAAAGCGTCAGCGACCACCACCGATCTGGTGCCCGGAAGCCAGGCCAGGTGCCGTCCAGCCACCGGCAACGGCAACGGGCGTGGTTTTGATGAGGGGGTGATCGGCAAATCGACCAGGATCAGCTGGCGGGACCACTTCGATGTCACCGCCACGTGTCGGCCGTCTCGATCGATGGCCAACCGTGTGGGTTCTGCGGGCAGGTCGATGCGGGTCGAGGGTTCCGGACGCCCGTTTCCGAGACGGCAAAGAATCAACTGGCGCCCGCCGGCATCGGCCACCAGGAGATGGTCTCCGTCCGGTGCCAGGACCATATCCGCAAGCCGCTTGCCGATGGGCGTTTCGTCGAGAACTCGTCTGGCCAGGATGTCGACGCGGCTGATCGTTCCACTGTCGCGGTTGGCGACCAGGAACTGTCGCCCGTTGTCGACGGTGGCCAGTGCGATCGGTCGCCGGAATCGTGCCGCGAGCGGTTTCGTCTGCGGATCGGCCGCAGATGTCCAACCCGGTCCGGTCAACAGAATAATGGCCAACAGGGGCCAGTGAGTTCTGCGAAGCATGGTCCGTTGAGTCTAGCAGATCACACGCCGGTTCCCGGCTCCGGTTTGACACCCTGCTCTGCCCGTGGCTAGCTTCGCCTGTATGGGAGTTGTCGGTTGGACACTGGTCGTCGGGATCAACGCCGCGATTATCGCGTACGGCCTGTGGAAGTCACGAGAGACGCATCGGGCTGTCGACTGGATGCTGGCAGCCCGTGGGCTGCCGTGGTGGATGGTCGGATTGTCGATGTTCGCCACAGCCGTCGACAGCGGTGATTACGTGGCCGTTGCCGGAGCGGCTTACCAGAACGGGATGAACTTCATCACCGACTGGTGGCTGGGTATCACGATCGGGTGGATGCTGGTGGCCTGGGCGGTCTTCCTGCCGATGTACCGCAGCGGGATGTTCACCAACGCCGAGTATCTCGAACGGCGTTTCGGACCGTCGACCCGCGTCATCTCGGTGATCGTCCAGGTGATCTACCGCACCAATGTCCTGGGCAATGTCGCTTACTCGCTGTTCCTGACCTTCAACATTCTGACCGGCTGGGGGCACCTGACCTGGTATCTGGTGGTGGCGATCGCTGCCGGCGCGGCCATCTACACCTCAACCGGCGGGTTGAAGTCGGTAGCACTGACCGATTCGATCCAGTCGATCGTGATGCTTGTCGCTGCGGTGGTCATGTGGTGGATCGTTTACGACAAGGTCGGTGGCTTCGCAGGAATGGAACAGACGCTGGTCGAGGCGGGAGTTGGAGAGGACGTCCAGTTGGCGATGACCCACGTCGGCAATCACCTCGAGGAGGGCGTGCCGGCGTGGCTGGTGATTCTCGGCTGGATCATCACGCTCTCGGCCTATTGCATCGTCAATCACAGCCAGTCGATGAGGATGCTGGCCTGTCGAAGTGAGTGGGACGTGAAGATGGCCGCGGTGTTCGCCGCGGTGGTCACTGCAGCGGTGATGTGGTTCAACGTCACGCTCGGGATCCTCGGCCGCGGTGTGCGACCGGATTTGCCGACCGAACAGGCCGACCAGATATTCCCGATACTCGTCTCCGAACTGCTTGTGCCGATGGGCGGCGTGCTGGCCGGAATCGTGGTCGCCGGGTTGCTGGCCGGGGGGATCTCGACATTCGATTCGATCGGCTCGGCGCTGGCCGTCGTCTTCACCCGAGACCTCTATGCCCGCTTCCTGGTCCGAGGTGCCGAGGACCGTCACTATCTGTGGGTTTCGAGGATCACCACCGTCGTCGTCATCGGTCTCTCGTTTGCCTACATCCCCTTCCTCAAGATGGGCATGGTCAAATTCTATCTCGAGATGGTCGGCATCACCGTGTTGCCGTTGATGACGGTTTACCTGGCGGGAATCTTCACACCGGCTCACCCGGCCAGCGGTCTGATCGGACTGTTGGTCGGCAGCGGGGTCGGTCTGACCCGGTTTCTGAGCGTCCAACTGGCCGATCGTTTGCCGGAGTCGTTGATCGAGCGATTCGGCGGCGAATTGCCGATCTGGTGGGCGAACAAGTGGTACGGGTTTCTCTGGAGCATCGGAGCGGCATCGCTGGGGGTCCTGTTGACGACCCTCGTCCTGGGTGTTGCCAGCCGGGATCGACTGCGGGGCCTGGTCGTTTGGTTGCCCAAGCCGCCGGACGACGATGCGGAATGGGACGACTCCGGACCACAGAGCAACTGGCTGGAGCAGACACGGAAGGAACTGGTCAGTCTTCCGAGTCACCCATTCGATGATCCCGGTGTCTCGCTGCCTCTCTGGAAGAGACCCTGGCTGTGGACGGTTGTCGTGCTGGGTGTACTTTCGTGGTTGAATCTGGTTGTTCTCTGGTGATGACACCATCCTGATCCGGAACGCGTTGTGATGATCATTCCCACCGACCATGCCGGGAAAGAGTACCGGCTCGAAGATCGTGCCGGACGGTGGCTGCTGCTGGTATTTCACCGTCACCTGACCTGACTGCCCTGTTGCGAACACCTGCTGCAGTTGCAGCAGGCCGCCGAACAGATCGGGCAGTTGCCGCTGGACGTGATGGCGGTGACGTTCCAGTCGGCCGAGGTGGCCGGAGCGTATGTCGAACAGACGGGGTGGCCGTGGCCGATGCTGGTCGACACCGACAGAGCTCTCTACAACGCCTACGCGATGGGCCGTGGCGGAATCTGGGCGATCTGGGGACCGAAGTCCTGGTGGGGATTCCTGAAGCTGATTCTCAAGGGACGTCGCCCGAGACCTCCGGCCGGAGACGTCTACCAGTTGGGCGGTGACGTGCTGCTGGATCCTTCCGGCGGTGTGAAATTGCACCACGTGATGCGGGTGCCGGTGGACCGCCCCGACGTGAAGTCGATTCTTGACCTCGTTCTTGCGTGATATCTGCGACCGGTCCTCGCTTGTGTCTTATCAGGACATTTGCCAGCACCATCGCCAACGACAAGGACTGACCATGCTCGACATTCACACTCATGTCTTTTGTTGGGGTGAGGATCCTCGGCAGGGTTTTCTCTCCGAAGAAACCCGGCGGCGGTGGCTCACGCGGCTGATCGTTCGTCTTACTGGACTGGACCGCGAACCTGGCGAAACTCGCAGCGACCAGATCCGGAACCGGCTGGTGAGACAGCTCGACGAGTCGAGTCTTTCACGAGCGGTGGTTCTGGCCCAGGACGCCGTGTACCGGGATGACGGGGAACCTGACACGAAGCGGACTCACTTCTACGTTTCCAACGACTACGTGCTCGAGTTGGCGGGGCGCCACGAGAAGATCCTGGCCGGATGTTCGATCAATCCGCTGAGGCGTGATGCGCTGGAAGAGCTGGAACGTTGCGCCGCGGCAGGTTCCCGGCTGATCAAGGTTCACACGGCGATCCAGGGTGTTGACCCGTCCCTGCCCGCGTTCGAACCGTTCTACCGACTGGCAGCCGAACTCGACGTGATCCTGATGTTCCACACCGGCTACGAGCATTCTTGCCGGGTGATCTCGCAGAAATTCACCGATCCCCGCCGCCTGGTTCGGCCACTCGATCACGGCCTGAGGGTGATCGCCGCTCACTGCGGAACCTGCACGTCGTTCGACCGCGAGGATTACTATCCGGGTTTCGTCGAGATGATGCACCGTTACCCGAATCTTTTCGGTGACACCTCGATCCTGGCGACCTGGCCGCGTTGGCGGGCGTTGGGGAGATTGGCTCGCGAATCCGAATCGCTGCGAAGTCGTTTGCTGCATGGCAGCGACTACCCGTTCCCCCCGGCTCGCGGTCCCTACATCCGGCGGGCGGGATTCCGTCCCGGTCTGACACGGAACCCGCTGGATATCGACCTGGCGATCAAACAGTCGTTCGAATTTGGCCCCGACTACGCCACCCAGGGGTTGGCCTGGTTCGAGCCGCAACCGGTCGACGAGTTGTCGGGCCGTCAGCCGTCAACGGCCGTGGCCACAGTCGAATGTGGTAGCATGGCCGGTTCCTGAGAGGCGGAGATCGGTGGACAATGAACGACGGCACAATCGGCGACGTGACAATGGCCGGTGCGCGAACCGTATTGGCCGTGGCCGATCAGTTCGATCGACTCAAACGCTCGGCCAGCATTCTTGCCGAAGCGGCCGCATCGAGTGAGCGCGGTTACTTCACGCCCAGTGAAGATGAAGAGGTTCGTCACTTACTGGTTTCGTACTGGCAGAGCCGCAACGCGTTGCTGGAACTCGTCGAAGAGATGAGGGACGCGCAGCACGTCGACAGCAACTTCCTGGTCGGGTTTGCCGGTGCCCTGGTACTGGTCGATGCCGCCCGGTTTCTCCGCGACCAATTTCACGACCGTCCCGTTGTCCGCGGCAAGCTCAATGAACCGGCCCCCCACTTCGGGATTCCCGAGCGGCTCTATGACACCGTGCAGTCTTCGCTGACCAATCCGGTTCACACCTGGCATCTCTACCACGCGACGAAGTACTTCGACGAGAACCACGAAGCACTGACGAAGCTGGTTGTGGGTACGGAGATTGAGCGCCTGCCGTCTCTGATCGAACGGCTGCAGGCGGCGACCGATGTCTCGCTGGCCAACTACGCGGTGTTGCGTGCCCGGGTCCGCGCCAGGCAGGTTGTCGAGGTGATCAAGGGCGACCTGCTCACACGGGCGCTCTATGGCCTGCAGAAATCGGTCTCGAGTGCTGTCTCCAATCGCTACACCGTCCTCGGTCATCAACCCGGTCTGCCCGATGAGATCGAGAATCAACTCCGGGATCTGCTGCGCCCCGGTGATGTGCTGGTCGTCCGCAAGGAACATGCTCTGACCAACTACTTCCTGCCCGGCTACTGGCCGCACGTCGCTCTCTATCTCGGTACCCGCGACGAGTTGACCGTGGCGGGATTCGGAGAAAACGAGCATGTCCAGCCGCACTGGGAGTACCTGCTCGGGTGCGACGAGGATGAAACGAGTCGAGTGCACGAGGCATTGAAGGACGGCGTGCTGGTGCGGTCTTTGAGTTCACCGTTTGCCAGCGACGCGATCGCCGTGCTCAGGCCACAGCTGGAACTCGACGAGATCTATGATGCGATGGCGCGAGGGATGTTCCATACCGGCAAGTCCTACGACTTCGATTTCGATTTCAGCCGTGCCGATCGGCTGGTCTGCACCGAGGTGGTGTACCGGAGCTATGAGGGCGTGGGAGGAATCCGTTTTGACCTGACTCGCCGTGCCGGTCGCTTGACGCTTTCGGCCGAAGACCTGATCGGGATGGCGATCTCCGGCACGCACTTCGACGCTGTGGCGACCTACGCTCCACCGGACTACGCCGAGTTGAAGACCGGGACGGAGGCGGCGGAGGTCTTGAAGGCGACCGCGGCGTCGTTGTAGCCCAGGGGCAGTCTCTTGGCAGTCCTCGGTGCCAAGTGTACGGTCGAGGGGGCCCGGGTTCTTCTCGAAGGTGACCACCGTGCTGCGGTCTGCCACAGTCCTGCTGTTGCTGGCAACGACATCCTGCGTGGCACGGGGGGACGAAGTTGTTGAACTGGCGACGGAGATTGACGGCCTGATCCGGCGGCGACTGGTGGCCGAAAATGTCACGGCGGCTCCGGCGGCCGACGACGCCGAGTTCCTTCGTCGCGTCTTTCTCGACCTCGGTGGCCGTATTCCTCCCTCGACGCGAGTCCGGCGGTTCCTGGCCGATCGTGATCCCGACAAACGGCGGAAGGTTGTTGACGAACTGCTCGACAGCTCACTCTACGTCGTCCATTTCTCCAACGTCTGGCGAAAGGCCCTGCTGCCCGAGACGCAGGCTGATCCGCAGACGCGGGTCCTGGTTCCCGCGTTCGAGGCCTGGCTGCGTCAGAAGTTGACCGATGACACCAGCTACTCGGAGATGGTCCGCGAGATCGTGACCGTGCCATTGGCCGCGTCGAGAAACCCTCGGGAGATTCCACGACAGGCCGATCGGCCTTCGCCGCTGGCGTTCTACCAGGCCAAGCAGATCAAGCCCGAGAACCTGGCCGCCAGCACGGCCCGGACATTTTTGGGAATTCGTATCGAGTGTGCTCAGTGTCATGACCACCCATTCGACAACTGGAAGCAGAACGAGTTCTGGAGCTTTGCGGCATTCTTTGCGGGGATGGAACGCCAGGGACGTGGTGGTTTTCTGGCAGCGATTCGCGAGGTGGCCGATCGCCGGAAGCTGAAGATTCCGGGGACCGAAACGAGTGTTGGACCGGTTTTTCTCGATGGGTCCCGGCCACTGCCGACACAGACCCGTGGCGCCCGTCAGCTGTTGGCCGACTGGATGATCACTGCCGAAAACTCCTATTTCGCCAAGGCTGCGGTCAATCGCCTGTGGTCTCAGATGTTCGGGATCGGCCTGGTTGATCCTCCTGACGACTTCACGGCCGACAATCCGCCAAGCCATCCGAAGCTGCTGGATCTTCTGGCCTCCGAGTTCGCTTCACACAATTTCGATGTCCGCCATATCCTGCGGTCGATTGTTGCCAGCGATGCTTACCAGCGGACCAGTCGGCAGACCGATCCCTCGCAGCAAAAGCCGAGGCTGTTTTCGAGAATGGCCGTCAAGGGGCTCTCGCCCGAGCAGATCTTCGACAGCCTCGCCCAGGCGACCGGTTATGTGCCAGCGGCAGTCGGCCGCACGTCGACCGGACCGGGTGCCCTCGATTCGGTTCGCAGTGAGTTCGTCGATTTGTTCGGCGACGATTCGAGCCGTCCGACACAGCAACGCACCACGATCCTGCAGGCCCTGGCACTGATGAACGGTGGCTTGGTCGCCGAAGCCACGAGCCTGGACCGTAGCCGCACTCTCACGGCGGTTGTCGAGTTTCCGGCACTGGGGACCGGCGACCGTGTCGAAGCCCTGTTCCTGGCGGCACTGGGGCGGCGGCCCGGTGCGAAACGGCTGGCTGCGCTTGTTGCCTATGTCGATGCCGGTGGAGTCACCAAGGATCCGGCAGCGGCCCTTGCCGACGTGTTCTGGGCACTGCTCAACTCGAGCGAGTTCCTGCTCAACCATTGAGACGACCAGGTGGATCATGACCCCGTTTTCCGGAATGTCACGAAGGCAATGGTTGGCGCTGGCTGCCGCCGGCGCGGTCACGCCACCGGCTTCTGGGTTGTTCGGTCGAATTGCCCACGCTACAGCGGCCTCGCGTCGTCGACGATGCATCCTGTTGTGGATGTCGGGTGGTCCAAGCCAGATCGACACGTTCGACATGAAACCCGGCCATGCCAACGGGGGGCCTTTCCGCCCCATTGCGACCACCGTTGCCGGCCTGCGGTTTTCCCAGCATTTGCCGAAGCTGTCCCGTCAGGCCAAGCACCTGGCCGTGTTGCGATCGATGGCGACCAAGGAGGGCGATCACCAGCGTGCGACGTTCAAGATGCGAACCGGGTACCTGCCCCAGGGTCCGATTCACTACCCCACGCTTGGCTCGTTGTTCAGCAAGGAACTCTCTGATGGCACCTCGCCGCTGCCCGATTTTGTCAGCGTCGCTCCCTACCGATTTCTCAGTCCGGCCGCCTTCGGACCGGGTTTTCTCGGTCCCGAGTTTGCTCCACTGATTGTCGGTGATACCAATCCTGTCGCGATGGGTCCCGGTGGCGTGGTCGATGAGTCGCGGGCTCTCCGTGTGCGGAACCTGCAGCAGCCCGAGGGGATTGGCACCGCGCGGGTTGATGCTCGACTGAAATTGCTCGGTCAATTCGAGGCCGACTTCGGAGCCGAACGACCGGACGTGCCGGTCCGCAGTCACCGGACCGCATATCGCCAGGCGGTGAAGATGATGCGGTCCGAGTCGGTGACGGCCTTTGATCTCGATGACGAACCCGCCGCGATTCGTGACGCCTACGGCCGCAACGGGTTCGGCCAGGGGTGTCTTCTGGCCCGCAGGCTGGTCGAACGTGGCGTGCCATTTGTCGAGGTGTCACTCAACGGCGCCGATGCCCAGATGCAACTGGGCTGGGACACACACCAGAACAATTTCGACACGGTCAAGCGACTCTGTTCGACGCTCGATTCCGGCTGGGCCACCCTGCTGGAGGATCTGGGAAGTCGCGGCCTGCTGGAATCCACGTTGGTGATCTGGATGGGAGAATTCGGTCGCACACCGAAGATCAATCCCAACCGGGGCCGGGACCATTTCCCCAATGCCTGGTCGACGGTGCTGGCCGGCGGGGGAGTCCGGGGTGGCCAGGCGGTGGGCCGGACGGCCGCCGACGGGACCGAGGTGGCCGACCGTCCGATCACGACCGGTGACCTGCTGGCGACCGTTTGTGGTGCGCTGGGGATCGATGCCCAGAAGCAGAACGTCTCGAATGTCGGTCGCCCGATCCGGCTGGTCGATCCCAGGGCCACTGTGGTCGAGGGCGTGCTGGGGTAGAACCGGTGACTAGAAGTCTTTTCGTGACACGTAGAGGCACGTCAGTGCCAGCACGATGATCAGGAAGATGGCATTGGAGATCAGCGGGGTCTGGATGTCGATCTCGACCTGGTCGGCCTGCAGGTCGTCGTTGTTGCCCGATATTGCCACGGTGCTGTCTTCCTGGAACAGCCGGGTGATGACGTTGTTGAGCTCTCCCGGCTTGGGGAAGACGGTGTAGATCGGCAGCAGGGCGTAGCGGTAGACGCTCTGGAGAGTCGACAGTGGCGGGTCGTAGCTGGCCTCGACCGAGAAATCCGGCAGCTTGTAATTGGTGGCTCTCATGAACAGGTCACCCACCACCAGCGAACTGTTGTCGGTGAAGGCCATGGCGCGAATCTCACCGGAAATGGCGGTGTTGGTGACCGGTTGACCGTTGGCCACGTCGTAGAGCCAGGCACTGGAGCCGTGAGACAGGACGGCCAGGAAGCGACCATCGGGCGATCCGGCCGCCCACCGCGGCTTTTCGGGACCCTCGAGGGTCGTTTTCGCTTCCAGCGTTGTGGCATCCAGCAACCGATAGTCGCCGTCAGCCAGGGCCACCAGCAGTGTGTTTCCGGCGACGGCCATCAGGGCCGCCTCGTCGGTTTCCAGATCGCGATTGGCTCCGGGCGTGTAGACCACCCGATCGCCGTTTTTCTCGGGCGACAACAGCGACAAGGTTCCGTCACTGTAAATGACGACGTGGCCGCGGTTCTGATCAATCGTCGCTGCGAACGGGCTGTTCCAACGAGGCATTTCCTCGGGGGTGGCTTCGACGAAGCGTCCGGCATCGGACCGGCTGCCCAGGTCGAGACCGAAGACCCGGAACGGCCGTTGCGGGGTCTCGGCGTCTCCGGTGAACCGTTGCAGTCCGGCCGGGCCGGCTGCGAGGATCTCGCCCTCCGGAGAGAGGAAAATGGACCGCGGAGACATGCGGAGCATGGCGCCGCCGCGCCGGGACCAGTTGTCGTCGGGTCGCCCGATGTACATGCGGGACGGTCCTCCGCCGGGCATGAAGACCGGCGTCGGCTTGGTGATCGCAATGATTCGCTGTTTCCGCCGGTCGTAGATCGGCCCCAGGAAGGGGAATCCCTGCTGGGCCCTGATGGCCATCGCCGCCACGCCGCCGAGACGTTCGCTACCCGGATCGAACACCCGCTCCCAGGTCTCGGATTCCGTCGACCAGATCTGCAGGTCACCGGCGGAATTGGAGGCCAGGAGTGCATCGTCGACCGGCACGATCGTGTGGATCCGCGATCCGTTGATCTCGAACTGCTCGGCGGTGTCCTTGGCCGTACCGACGACAAAGCAGACGAACCAGAACAACCCAACCATCACGACCGAGATGATCGGTCCGCGGAAGACAACGCCGGTTGCGGCCGAGACTGAGTAGTAGAGAACGAACAGGAACAGGTAGACCGGCAGGCTCAACAACAGCCCGTTGCTCCAGACGTCGAACCGGATCCCGATGATCAGCCACATGCCGCCGATCAGGAATGCGGCATTGACGATCGTGAAGGCACAGCCGCCGAAGAATTTCGAGAGGAACAGCAGGGATCGCGAGACCGGCTTGGAGAGCAGCAGGTCAATGGCTCCGGGCTCGAACATTCGCGGGACGATCGGCGCGGTGACCACGATGGCGATCAGTGTTCCCATCACCGAAACGAAGAAGAAGATGAAGACCTGCAGGGCCGTGTTGATCACCTGGGTGAGTTGTTTCTGGTCGAGCGTGAAGTCGTCGAAGATCTCGAAACCGATGTAGGTTGGCGTCATCACTTCGCCGGGACTCGGGCGAATGTCATTGGGCAGTGCGGCTTCGAGCACCAGGCGATTGAGCCGTTGCCGTGTCTTTGAATCCATGTTCTCGCCCTGCCCGACCAGTTCGCGAGCCTCGTCGGAGAGATTGTCCTCGGGCACGACGACGGCGGTGGCGAAATCGTCGGAGTCCAGTTGCTCGTTGAGTTGACGCCGGAGATCGCGAAAGACTCGTCGGTTCTCGCCGTCGAGCTTGAATTTGCGGAGATTGTCCTGCAGTTCACTGGGAAATCGGCCGCGGAGTTTTCCTGCCGGGCTGTCGGCTTCGGCGTCGCGCAGACGGGTGGCCAGTTCGGGCCAGTCGAAAACGTCGGGAAAATCGAGTCCGGTACGTTCGGCAGGTGCCACCGAGAGTCCGGACAGCAGGACCAGGAACAGGGCGATCATCACGATCAGCACCCAGAGGATCTTCGAAGAGAACGCCTCGCGGAAGGAGTCCTTGATCACGGCCAGGTAGGCTCTCATGACTCATCCCCCGATGCGCCCCTGACCAGCCTCAGGAACGCCTCCTCCAGGGTCAGCTTCTGCCGCGTGATCGTGGCGATGCTGATTCCTGCGGTCCGGAGTTGATCGACCAGGGAGTCGATGCCGTCCTGGTTCAGCGACGCGATTGTCACCCGCCAGCGTGTCTCCCCCGTCTGGTCGCGACTTCCGACCGTTTCGGGCAGCAGCCCGGCAATCGTCTCACCGTCTCCCTCGAGTTCCAGGGTGATTTCGGAGGAGCCAGCTTCGGTCAGGTCGGTCACTTCCTCAACCGGACCCACCTTCAGCACCTCCCCCTGGAACAGGATCGCCACCTGGTCACAGACCAGTTCGATTTCCTGCAGCAGGTGGCTGTTGAGAAAGATGGTCTTGCCCCTGTCCTTGAGGACGTTCAGCACTTGCCGAATTTCCGACCGGCCGACGGGATCGACGCCATCGGTGGGCTCGTCGAGCACCAGCACGTCGGGTTCGTGCAGCATGGCCTGGGCCAGCCCGAGTCGTTGCAGCATTCCCTTGGAGTATTTGGTGACGACGGTTCGTCCCCAGTCGGAAAGGCCAACCATATCGAGCAGTTCGGCGCGGCGGCGGCGGGTATCGGCAACCGACATCCCGCTGAGACTGCCGTAATATTCGAGCGCCGTGTTGCCGGTCAGGTGCCGCGGAATCCGGTGACCCTCAGGCAGGTAGCCAACCCGTTTCCGGCCGATCCGGCGTCCGGCCGGTTGCCCCAGCAGCCGTGCCTCTCCTGCCGTCTTGTGCACGATGCCCAGCAGGATCTTGATCAGCGTGGTCTTGCCGGCCCCGTTGGGGCCCAGCAAGCCGAAGATCTCACCTCGCCCCACCTCCAGCGAGACCTTCCTCAGGGCCTGGATCTTGCGGCGGCGGAACCAGCCGTCGCGATAGGTCTTCTGGAGATCGCTGACCTGGATGACCGGCTCGTGGCGTCCGGCGGTGTCGGGCAAGGCCGCATTCACTGGAGGAGTGTTGGGAACGGTCATTTCGAGAGAGCCTCGGTTGACGTTCCGCAGACCGGGCAATCTTCGCGCTTCAGCAGACGGCGACGTTGAAAAGTCATATCGCGGAGGTCACAGGTCAACAGTGTACCGGCCAACGGTTCCCCCACGTCTCCCAATACCTTGATGGCTTCCATGGCTCCGAGGCAAGCCACCGTTCCCGAGACCGCTCCGAAAACCGGAAATTCGCGACGCCATGCCGGGGGGTCTTCGGGAAACAGGCACTCCAGGCAGGGGGTCTGACCCGGCAGGATCGTGGTGATCTGGAACTCGCAGTCGTACATGGCACAGTCGACCAGCGGTTTGCCCTGCTGGATGCACTGGCGGTTCATCGCAAACCGCTCGGGGAACAACGGTGCACAATCGACCACCAGGTCGACTTCGCCGACCAGCTTCGCGGCATTCTCTTCGGTGACGTTCTCGGGAACGGCCACGATCTCCAGCCTCGGGTTGAGTTCCTTCAGCCGTCTCTGTGCCGATTCGACCCGGGAACTGCCGAGCCCGTCATGAGTCATCAGCAACTGTCGGTTCAGGTCGCTGGGCTTGATGTCACCGGCGTGGGCCAGCACCAGGCGACCGATTCCCGCGGCGGCCAGTTCGTAGGCCACCACGCTGCCCAATCCGCCGACTCGGGATACCAGTACCGAGGCGTCCTTGAGAGCCTGTTGTCCGGCTTCGCCGAATCCGGGCACCCAGATCTGCCATTCATAAACGGCTTTTTCGTGGTCAGTCAGCGGAGCCATGGCAGCCTGGTGCAGGTTCGGGACTAGCCGCCCGAGACGGGCGAGAGCAGTGTGATGGTGTCGCCGTCGGAGACCACTGTCGAGGTGTCATCCCAACGGACCTGGTCCTCGCCACGGAAAACCAGGATCGAGGGACGGGGTTGGCCGTTCTCATCGAGCAGGATCCCGGCCAGGTCTTCGCCTCGAGCCGAGGCGACTTGACGGGCGATGTCGGCGACTGTGCACGGCCCGTCCAGCTTGATCACCTCCCTGGCCAATCCGGCGATCGACTTGATCTGCGCGGTGTATTCGACGGTGACCTGCATGGCATGTCCTTTCGGGGTCTCCCCGATCGTCCCGACTCGTTGCTACAACGACAACCCACGAGAGCCCCAGATCCGGGCGATCACCAGAACCAAGACTGCGCAGGCGACCATCAACAGTGAAACGGCAACCGCTCCTTCCAGGTTCCCGATACTCAGTTCGAGAAACACCGTGGTCGAGAGCACTTCGGTCTTCATCCGCGTGGCTCCGGCGAAGATCAGCAGCGGGCCGAACTCGCCCAGCGAGCGGGCCCAGGCCAGCGTGCCGGCCGTCAGCATCCCGTTGCCGCACTGTGGCAGCACGACTCGCCAGAAGGCCTGGGACTGATTGCAACCCAGGGTCAAAGCCACCTGTTCGGGTCGGGGATCGACCTGGTCGAACGTCGCTCGCATCACCCGTACCGCGAACGCCGCAGCGACCATGAACTGGGCCAACACCACCGCCGGCACCTGGAAGACGATCGCGTTTCTCAGGCTGTAGGTGTCCCCTCCGATGCTGATGTCCGGCACGAATTGAAACAGGATCAACAGGCTCAGTCCCACCACAAGCGGGGGCAGCACGATGGGGATGTCCAGGATTGCATCCAGCAGGTTCTTGCCGGGGAATTCGTGTCGACTGAGCAGGTAGGAGGTGGGAATGGCGACGAACAACGAGAGCAGCGCCGAGAACAGGCAACTGATCATCGTCAACTGGACCGAGTAGCGAATCTCGGGAGTGCCCAGTGTGGCCACCATCGACAGCAGAGGCCGCAGTGCCGGTCGCGACCACTCGAGCCAACCGGGCAATTCCACGGTGTCGGCCAGGTTTCCGGTGGCGATGTAGGCCACGTCACCGATCAGCAACCCGATCAGCAGCAGGACATAGACACTCGAGATGATTCCCAGGCCGACCAAAAACGGAGTGTCCGACGGCGGGCGGTACGCCTGTTCGGCTGCATCGACGTTGGCGGTGGACGACATGGTTTGTATGTCGAATGAGCAGGTTTCGAAAAGCGGGCCGCAATCGGCGAACCGTCTAGGAACCGGAGCCGTCGGTGTCGAACCGCCAGTGGAATCCGGCCGCTTCGAAGTCGGACCGGGCCCGGGTGATCGCGCGAATCAGGCGTCGGGCGAGGTGCTTGTTGCGGCTGGTCTTGGAGATTCCCATGGGCTGGATCGCCTTGGCGGCCGCCGATGTGATTCTGACGGCGTCGACCTTTTCCGCTTCGGCCGTCGTGTCCGTCAGGTACGCCAGTGAAGCGTCGGCGGCTCCGGTCGACACCGGGGCGATCAACAGTGCCGAGGTGGCCGTCTGGGTCACGACGTTGGCCATCACCTGTTCGTAGACTTTCTCAGCTTCCAGCACCTGTCGGGTCAGCACGCCTATGGTGCACTGGTCGGGCTGTCCGACGGCGACTCTCACGCCGGGGCGGGCCAGGTCCGCCAGGGACTTGATCTGCTTGGGATTCCCCTTGGGCACGGCGATCACGACCTCGGTATCGGAGATCTCTACCGCGTCCTGGAACAACCCGTCGACGATTTCCAGGTAATACTTGTCGCAGGCCATGTAGGTGTCCGGGAAGCCGGTCAGTTTCTTGTCGGTGATCGTCTTCATCTGCGCCGTCAGGATTCCGCAGCCGTTGAAAACGGTGTTGACCTGCACGCCCTCGCGGGCCTGGAAGCTTTTGATCGCCTGTTCAACCGCTCGGCGGTTGACCGATCCGCAAAAGAAGGTCAACTCGGGGGTCTCAGACCACTTGTCGCCGTCGACCGGCGTGAAGCCGAACTTGCGGAATTCCTTCAGGCCGCGGTCCGATGCGGCCAGGTATCGGGCGAATCTCAGCGACTCGGTCGGATTGACCGCGCTGGTCAAAACACCCACGGTGACCAGCACCTCTCCCTTGTCCAGTTCGGGGACCTCGATCGCTTCGATCCCGTCGACGATCGTGGTGGTCGTGTTCCAGATCACTGCTGCGTCGGCACCGCCGATCTTCACCGTGTTGGCCACTTCGGGCACCGTTGGCTGGAAGGTGCCCGTCTGCCGGACCAGCGCTTCGAGTTTCGTCCAATGTCCCGACGCTTTCAGGAGCTTTCGGGTTCTTTTGCCCACGGCCGCCTGGTCGGGGTTGCCCAGCACGGTGCGGACATCCTCGCGAAGCAGGTCTTCGATGCGGGTGATGTTCTTGGGGTTGCCGTCGGCCACGGCGATCACCGGCTTCATTCGTGCCAGCGAAAGCGACTCGGCCACCAGTCCCTTCTTGCGGGCCGAGTTGATATAGCTCTCGTCGGCAGCCAGGTACAGGTCCCCGGTCTTGGCCGTGTCGATGCGACTCAGCAGGGTGTTGGAACCGCCATAATCCAGGTTGACCTGGACGCCGTATTCCTCGAGGTACCGCTTAGCGACCGCCTCGACCGGCTTGCGGATTCCTGCGGCGCAGAAGAATGTCAGCGAGGTGGTGGCTTTCTCGTTCCCGCCGGCCGATTTGGCCGGTTTCACCTGCCCCATCTGACTCAACAACACGCCCAGGCTGACCAGGACAAGCAGTCCGATGATGGCCATCACGGCGTGGTTGCTGACTGCACCGCGGCGGCGGTCTGATTCCCGTGTCGTGGACAGCATGATCAGTCTCGAATCGCTCCGATTGCGTGACACGCCCAGCATAGAGGATCAAGTGGGGTGGTGACCAACGTGGCCGACCAAGAATCACTGCACCACATGAATCTCGACACCGCTCAGCACCGGGGGACGCGAGCCGGCCGCCGGAGTCAGTTTCACGTCCAGTTTCCCCTCGACCTCCACCGAATCGATGTCCACCGTCAGTGTCTTTCCGATGCCGACAGAGGCAGCCAGGTCGAGATTGCGATGGATCAGTTTTCCGCCGACGTGAATCGAAAATCGTCGCTCGCCCGGCTGGATGCGGTCGGGCTCGGTGAAGTGGAGACTCACCTTGTAGGTCGCTTTTCCCGGCAGCCCGATTTCGATCGAGTGGATGCCGCGAGCACCCGAGGCGCCTACCCAGGTTGGCCCACCCCCCGGTCCCACATCGATCCGTTCCGAGTGACCGAGGAACCATTTGACTGATGCGGGTTTCACCGTCACCTGGAGTTTCGGTGACGGTCCGCCCACCACAGGGTATTCGAGCCACAGCGTGCCGTCGTCGTCGGGCCGGTCGCCCGGAGCACCCAGGTTCAGTCCCAGGTGTTTCAGTGGCGCATTGCCGATTGTCAGCTGGTTGAAGGTCCACATCTCGATCCGCGGATCGTGAACCAGGGCCAGTGAGGACTGGTTCTGGTACGAGCAGTTGCAGGTGCGGGTGTAGTCGGGAGCATTCAGCACTCCGTCGGCACAGATCAGGTTCGACGAGCAGCTCGAGCGGAATCCGCCCAGGTTGCCCGTCCCACCGTCCCGAGTCAGATCGAAGTAGCCGGCTGCTGCCGAGCGAAATGTCAGCAGGTGTCGACTGGCCACTGCCGAATTGCAGCCGTAGTTGCGGGTGTAGCCCCAGGGTTGTGTGAGTCCGGTCAGGGGGTTGGTGCGAGTGATCGGTTCACCGGTCAGCAATGACACGGCTTGGCCTTGCGTGATGATCGTCTCGCCGCGCAGCAGGCAGGGCCCGCTGTAGGCCAGTTTCTTGTCCCAGCGGATCTTTCCGGACCGGGCCTGGTAGACGATCATCCGGTCGTCGGGTTCGCTGGTGAGCATGTCGCGTGCGGGGCGGCCGCATTGCAACAGCAGGTTGTGTTGTGTGGAGAGTCCCAGCCAGGTGCCAAAGACATTCTCGGTGGTGCTCCAGGCCTCGCGGCCGGTCCTGGCGTTGAAGGCAACCAGGCGGGGTTTGCCCGTCGGCTTGCGACCGCGGCGAGCCATCAGCGCGATGATGGTCTCGGGCAACCGATCGATCACGTACAGCAGGTCCTTGCTGGCGACAATCGCGTTGTGGCCGAAGGCGTGGTGGGCCTCTCGGGTCCAGAGCACCTTGCCGTTGTGGCGATTCATCACAACCAGGAAGCGGCTCGTGGTGCCGTCGTGGGTGTTGCTGCCGATCCGCTTCCCCTCGTTCACCAGCGGTTCGGCCCCGGCGATCAGCAGGTCACCGGTGACGGCGATGTAGCCCCATTTCGGTTTGGGCCCGCTGCCCAGCGGCGGCAGGGGAAACTCGGCGATCACTTCCCCCGTCGCCGAATCCAGTTTGACGCACCGGGATTGGTAGGCGACGTAGACGGCGTCTTCGGTGCTGACGTAGTTGCTGCCGGTGGCGTTGGCTCCGGGCTGGTGGCCGGTGAAATTGAAAGCTTGCCCGACACCCGGCAGCGAGACCTCCCAGAGCACTCGTCCGGTGTAGACATCGACGGCTCGCATCAGGTCGGGGCCCTCGATGAACAACCGGCCCCCGACCACCTGTTCGGTCGGGCCGTGGCCGTGCCGTGGCAGGATGCCGTGGTTGGAGCTTCCTCCGAACCACAGCAGTCCCAGCGGTGCCTTGACCAGGTCGTCGTTGGAGACCGAGGTGTTGCCCACGTCGGCGTACTGGTGAGTCCAGGCGGCCGATCCGGGAAGCGGTCCCGGACGGGACAGGATGGTCTGGCCCTGGGAGGAAGCCAGGCGGTGTCCGGGGCAGCGTTGACTGGCCAACGCGACGGCCAGACTCTCGTTCTGTGTGTTGGAGAGTGGCAGCAGGGCACGGCCGCCATAGGGACGCAGTACGCCGAAGACCCGTGCGGCGAATCGCTCGGTCTTGTCGAAACCGGACGCCTCGAGATTCTCGGTGGTGACCAGGTGGGCCAGGTAGGGGGGCAATCCGATGGTGAGTGGGTCGGCGTGGTGCACCGCCACCCGGTTCCGTGGGACGCCGGCGGCGTCCAGGCTGTGACGGATCTTCTCGACCCGCCGGGCATCGCCGTCGATGCCGATCACCTGCCACCTTGGGTGATGTGCCAGTCCCCGCATCAGGTTGCCGTCGTCCAGGCCCAGCACCACGGCGATGCCACCGGTCGGGGACGACAGCGTTTCGATCATGGCTTCGGCGGCCTGGACCGAGGGGTCGTCGTTGGCCAGTGACGTGGGAGCCGGCAGGCCGAACTCGACAGGGCTCTCAACCTTGTCAGCCCCGTAGCAGGAGATCGCTCCCTCGGTGGTCACCACGACCAGGCGGCCGTCAGCGACCAGCATCCCGGCGACCGAACCCTTGGCCGAGACCCCTTCAAGTGGCTGGGACCAGGCGAGTTTCGCCGCCCGCGTGTTCGTCGGCGGATCGATCGCCAGTAGCGTGCGGTCGTGGCTGCCGTAGAGTCGAGACCCAGCTTTCAGGAACAGTCTGCACTTGATTGGTGTCGTCCACTTTTCCGGGAAACTCACCTTGGTCTGCTGGACGCCTTTTTTGTTCACGGTGGAGGACACCTCGGGATGGTCCACGTCGATCGCGGTCACCCGGTTGCCACTGGTGTAGGCCAGTCCGTCGGCGAGCACCGGACAACCGGTCGCCTCCAGCTGGATGATTCCGAGGCCGGTCTTCAGGTCGAACGCAGCGCCGCCATTGAGAAACACATTGCCGGAGATGGCGACTTGATCCCCGCCGCTGCTTCGGTGCAGCGACAGGCGAAAATATTCGAGTTGTCCCGTCTTGCGGTTCAGTCGGGCGGGCACGCTGCGACCGTTGGGAACGATCAACGCATCTCCGGACGCGGCCAGGTACCCCTGTGGGGCCAGGCCGGCGAAGGCGGGGCTGTTGTGTGGCTGCAGGATGTACGTCGAGCCCGTGCCGTCGTTTCGCCAGGTCACCGTCCCGGTTTGTGCATCGACGGCCTGGATGAAGATGCCCATGAAAGGCCAGATGCTGGCGGCGAAGTAGACCTGTCCGTCGGCCAGCACCGGTCCACCTCGGGCCGGCCAGGCCGAAATCAACCGGCTGTTGCCCAGCACCCGTTGATCACGCGGGGCTGCGCAGACTCGGAACAGCTGTCTGCCGCTGGCCAGCTCCAGGCAGTACAGGCACCCGTCATCGGCAACCAGGTAGACACGGCCGTTTGCGGCGGCCGGGGCGTAGCGGATCGGCCCGTCGGTGTAGAACCGCCAGCGGAGGGTGCCGGTGGCCAAATCCCAGGCGGACAGGCTGTCGTCGTGGGAGGAACCGATCAGCAGCAGGCCGCCGGCGGCGATCGGCTGGTAGACGGCGTCGGTGGTCAGGGTGTCCTGGTCGAGCCAGGCTCCCTGGAGCTTGGGCAGGTGCCGTGTCCATTGCCGATGAAGGATGGGAGCAAGTGATTCGGGGGTACTGGCTGAACGACGTGCGTCGTGACGCCACATCGGCCAGTCGGCCGCGACGGCCGGCCGAGTCAGCAACGACATCATCATCAGCAGAATTTGGTAGCGACCGGTGGATCGCACTGGTAGTTTCCCCAATCCGTTCTTAGCTCTCCGAAGAGGCCAGCTGGCCTCCCTGCAGCACGACCTGTCGTCCGGCAAATGCCACGGCATCAGGATCGTGTGTCACCAGCAGCACGGCACCGCCTTCGTCAGCAAACGTCTTCAGGGCCTGAAGCACCTGTTCACTGTTGTCGCCATCGAGGTTTCCGGTCGGTTCATCTGCCAGGATCACGCGGGGTTCGTTCAACAGGGCCCGCGCCAACGCGACTCGTTGCCGCTCACCGGTGCTCAGCTGTCCCGGTCGATGTCCCAGACGGTCGGCCAGGCCGAATCGTTCCACGAGAATCCCGGCGCGTTCGCGGGCCGATGTTTCGCCTGTCACCAGGGCCGGCGCCATCACGTTGTCCAGGATGTTGAGATAGGGGACCAGGTGGAATTGCTGGAAGACGAACCCGATTTGTTCGGCCCGAAAGCGGGCCCGTTGCTCGCCGGAAAGAGAGTAGGGATCGGTGCCGTCGATGCTCACCTCACCGTTCTCGGGTCGCAGCAGTCCGCCGGCGACCAGCAGCAGGGTGGTCTTGCCGCAGCCACTTGGGCCCACCACCGCCACGAATTCGCCTGCCTCGACCGACACGCTGACGTCGTCGACAGCCACGATCGGACCGGCGTCGCCGGTGTAGGTCTTGGTGATGTGGTCGAGAGAAATCAGCATGTGGTGCCGAATGGAAATGGTACGGGTTTATTGTTCTTGCAGCACGACGGCCGGGTCCTGGCCTGCGGCGACCAGGGCGGGCAGCCAGGTGGCTGCAGCCGAGAGGGCCGGAGCCATCAGCAGTGCGGTCAGCAGCCAGTTGAGGTCGAAGAGGCTCTGGTCGATCGGGCCGCTGTACCCAGTGCCGACCAGGTACCCGACGATGTATCCGATGGCTCCGCCGGCCAGTCCCACCAGCAGGGCTTTGCCAAGAAACAGCACCAGCACATCCCGACTGCCCATGCCGATGGCCCGCAGAATGCCGATCTCGCCGCGGCGCTGTCGGGCGTTACCCACGGCCAGCAACACGATCCAGGCGAAGCTGCCAACCACCGCCAGGGGAACGAGCACGTTGGCCTGGGCCTTGCGGCTGGCGATCATCTGGTCGGCGTTGGCCTGGCGGCTGGCGATCATCTGCTCGCCGGATGTCCGCGCGGCTTTCAGTGACGCCTCGGCCGTTTTTTTGGCCTTGTTGCGGGCCTCGGCTCGCGCCAGGGCCTTGCGGCCGCGTTCCAGGATCTGGGTTCCCGGCAGCACCTTGGCGATCTCACCACGGATCTCCGCGATTCGGTCCACTGTCGCGCAGTTGCACTCCAGCGCCAGAATCGCGTTGACCAGGTTCTCCATGTCCAGCATCTGCTGGGCCTCCTCGAGATTGACCCAGGCGGTGACATCGTCGACCGAACCGCGTTCGGGATGGCACTTGACCACCTCCAGTTCACGGCCGTTGATCGTCAGCTTGCTGCCCGGCTTCAGCTTCCGTGGGTGATGCAGCCGGTAACCCAGCACGACCTTGCCCTTGGGGACCAGGTCCAGCAGCGGTTTCTTCGGGTCGCGGTGAGCCTGCGGAACCTCACCCCTGGTCCCGGTCAGAACGATGGTCTGTTTCTCCTCGGCCCACTCGACTTTCTTGGTGACAATCGGCAGCAAGTGATTGATGACGACGATCGGCGACTTGGCCAGCCGGTCGACGTACTCCTGAGGCATCGTCCGCGTCGGCGTTCCTTCGGCGTGGAATGCCGCGATGTCCTCGTCCTCGGCCAGCACGACGATGTTGAAGCCCAGCCCCTTCGTGATTTTCCGCATCTCGTCGTTGAGTTGTTTTCCGGCGTCCTTGACCTCCTTTTCCCGCTTGGCCACCAGCCGCTCAGATTCGGTTTTCCCCTCGGCCACCAGTTTTTGTGACTGGATCTCGCCGGCGTCGATCATCGTGACCGAGGCAACCAGGCAGGCGACGGCGATCGAGACGCCGATGACGGCGAGGACGAAATTGACGAAACGATGAGCGATTTCCTGGACGACCAGTCGTGAGATCTTCATCGGGCAGGTTCCGGTGGAGGAGTCCGCAGGCCGGAGAGCCTGGGAAACGGGTGAGCACAATCGGACCGGTTGCGAGGTTTCGGCTTAGCTTCAACCTTTGCGGCCGATCACGAACCACGTGCCGAACAGGACCACGCCGGCGATCAAGATTATCGGCAACAGGAGGAAGTTGTTGGAAGAAACCGAGGTGGTGGTCCCGGCGGCGACGGGGGTTGTTTCTTCGACAGCCGGAACCGCGGATGCGGCCGGAGGATCGTCGGTCGGAGTGGCCGGCTGGGACGATGTCTCGGCGGGCTCGTCGTTCTTGTCGGTGGCCGAACCCTGTTGGTTGGTTGCGGGCTCCTCTCCGAAACCGGTCAGGCCGACCAGCGGAGGCAACGGCTTGTCCGCCTCGGGCAGCCGCTCGACCAGTTCGTCCCAGGCCACCGGCATCAACATGTCGATCCCGGGGTTCTGTTCCTTGACCGTGCACGTGCAGGGGCCGGTCAGATCGGTGCCGGCTGCATCGATCGTGTCGTTGTTGATCCCCTTGCCGATCAATGCGTACAGGGCGCGACCCCGTCCGAAGATCGGGAAGGCCATCGGCAGGGGCTTGTCCTGGCGGAGATCCTCTTCGCTGGAGAGCAGCATCTCGACGAACATCGCCTCGGGGACGGTCTTCCTAGAGAGCCGGACCAGCGAGAATTTGACCTTGAGATCCTCGGGATCGATCAGCACCAGTCCCTGGGCAATGTCCTCCTCGGAGATCTCCGGCAGCTTGAGGTTCGTCTCGAGGTGAGCCAATCGTGTGGTGAGCGTGGCGGCGGCCTTGTCGTCGGCGGCCTTGTCCCCGCTTTCCAGCAGCACCCAAACCGCCGTGTGGCCCTTGACCAGGCGGTCGGCGATCGTCTTTCTCAGCGGCGACCCCAGTAGCGAGGTGATGTTGGAGTCTTCCAGCGGGCCCTTCCAGACCGGGGTGGGATTTCGAGAGGCGACCGGGTAATGCACGACCATCCACGGGGTCGTTTCGGTCTGCTGGGCCTTCCAGAGTTGCAGCAGATCGGGGTCGGGCTCGTTGTCGAGGTCGCAGGTAGTGACACGCACGTTGGCAAATGTCTTGCCGGCTTCTCCCTCTCGGGTCAGCCGGTCGACCTGGCCCTGTTGTGGAGCGGTCAACGGTCCACGGTGAAACACGAACACCTCGTACGGGTCGGCCTGCCAGCGTTCCAGGGCATAGCGGAACACCGGGACCGAACAGGCTTCGGCCACAACGGCCACCAGGACCAATGCGACGGCGGTCTTCAATAACCGGTCGACAGTGCCACCGTGATTGCGACGCATGAAAAATCCTCCGGGTGAATCAACCCACAGACTAAAATGCCCGGCCATCGCCTGCAACAAGAACCGGGTGGGCCAGGCCCGCCGTTGTTGCGGCTGGACCAGTGTTCCCGGAACGTTCTGCGAGCTTCGGGTCCCGTTCCCCAGGTCCGGAGGATGCTCGGTCCGGTGTCCGGTGCACGGGAAAAGTCCTCGCCTGGTGGAAAAAACCTCGTCGATGGATGTCCGGATCGACTGATTTCTTCGGGCAACGAGCGTGCTGGCTGGGGCACAAACCGTCCGAAGTCCACCCGCTGAGTGGCTCACACTGTTCTATTCACCCCGACATGCCGACTAAGATAGAAGGCTCGAGTAGAGCTGGTCGCAGGGGGACGCCAGCAGAAGGGAAGATCAAGATGGAGTTGGCAGCTGAGATCCGTGATCTCCACAAGTACTACGACCTCGGCGCAGTCATCGTGAAGGCGTTGCGAGGCGTGAGTGCCGAGTTTCCCAAGGGTGACTTCGTTGCGATCATGGGGGCATCGGGAAGTGGCAAGAGTACCCTGTTGAACATCCTCGGTGCTCTCGACCGTCCGACTCACGGTCAGTACATCCTCGGTGGAGCTGACACCTCGGTTCTCTCCGATGACGATCTCTCGGCCATCCGCAACGAGATGATCGGGTTCATCTTCCAGTCCTACAACCTGATCCCGCAGTTCACTGTGCTGGAGAACATCGCCGTACCGCTGCAGTACCAGCGGAACGGAAAGGGCGTGGGCGTTTCGGAGATGAACTGGTGTACCGAACTGGCCGAACGTGTCGGGTTGTCCGACCGGCTCGACCACCGGCCCACGCAGTTGTCCGGTGGCCAGCAGCAGCGGGTGGCGATTGCCCGGGCGTTGGTCAACGATCCACAGATCATCCTGGCTGATGAGCCGACCGGTAATCTCGATACCGAGACCGAAGCGGAAATCATGCAGGTCCTGATCGACCTGAACAATGAAGGCCGGACGATCCTGATGGTCACGCACGAGACGTCGGTGGCCGGCCTGGCCAAGCGGCAGTTGCACCTTTCCGATGGTCAGAAGGTCTTTGACGGTGTTGCCACCAGTCAGACGGTGATGCCCGGGTCCTTGCCGGGCGCCGGAATCTCCTCGCCTCCGACCAGTTCGGTTTCCGACGGTGGCGATGTCTACTCGGTTGATGGCGCGGACGGCGACGACGGCTCGGGCAATGACTGGGACAGCTAGGACGAGGGACGGCGGGCCATGAGCACCGAGTCTTCGGCCAGCGATGCACTCGGCGGTGTGCAGATCGTCTTCCAGCTGCCCTACCACGTGGACGAGTCGATCGATTTCGACACTCTGGGACTCGAGATCGACCACGTCTTTGCTGCCGGCGCCGACGGGCTGGTGATGGCGATGGTGACCGAGGTGTTGAGACTCACCGAGGCCGAACGCCACGAGGTGGCTGGTTTCACCTGTCAGGCGGCGGCCGGACGTGGGCCGGTGGTTGTCAGCGTGGGCGCTGAGAGCACGCGGGGAGCCTGTGGGCTGGCCGAGCAGGCCGAGTCGGCCGGGGCATCGGCGGTGATGGCCATCCCCCCGGTTTCGATTGGTGTCGACGAGGACCAGTTGCGGAACTACTACGAACGGATCCTGCAGTCGATCTCGCTGCCGGTGATCGTGCAGGACGCCAGCGGCTACGTCGGTCGGCCGATGTCGATTGAACTGCAGGCGGGGTTGATGAACCAATGGGGTCCGGACCGGGTGCTGTTCAAGCCCGAAGCCAACCCGATCGGCCCGCGGTTGACGGCGTTGCGTGAGGCGACCGACGCGCGAGCCCGCGTTTTCGAGGGCAGCGGAGGAATCGCGCTGTTGGACAGCTATCGCAGGGGAGTGGTTGGCACGATGCCCGGGGCCGACCTGGTCGAACCGCTGGTGGCTCTGTGGAACGCCCTGGAGGGCGGCGACTGGGATCGTGCCACGGACATCTCGGAACCGCTCACCGCGCTGGTCATGCTGCAGGAAAGCCTCGATTCGTTCATCGCGGTCGAGAAGCACATCCTGGTTCGCAAGGGAGTCTTCTGCAACGAGGTGATCCGCGGACCGGTCGGGTTCGTGCTTGATGCGGAAACCCGTGCCGAGGTCGACCGGCGATACGACAGGTTGATGGCGGTCGTGGGATGAGCCGTCAGGCCAATCCCTCGGCGGCGGCCACCAGCGTGCGGACCATACACCCGGTCGCACCACCCTCGCGGTGAGGCTTGTTGCTCGAGGCGAAGCTCGGGCCGGCGATGTCCATGTGGACCCAGGGTGTCGAGTCGACGAAATTCTCGAGGAATTTTGCCGCGGTGATGGCGCCGCCCCAGCGGGGCCCGACGTTCTTGATGTCGGCCACGTCGCTCTTGAGCAAGTCACCGAACAGGTCGTCCATCGGCATCGGCCAGGCGAGTTCCCCCGCTTGTTTGGCGGCCGATCCCACCGCCTGGCTCCAATCGTCACAGTTGGAGAATGTCCCGGTCACTTCCTCACCAAGTGCCACCACGCAGGCTCCCGTCAGGGTGGCCAGATCGATCAGGCGTTCGGCTCCCAGGTCGACCGCGTAGGCCAGGACGTCTGCCAGGACCAACCGTCCCTCGGCGTCGGTGTTGAGCACCTCGATCGTTTTTCCGTTTCTGGCGGTCAGCACGTCGCCGAGCTTGAATGAGTTGCCGTCGGGCATGTTCTCGACCAGTCCTGCCAGCCCGATCACGTTGACCGGCAGACCGAGTTTTGCGATGGCCGTCATTGCGCCCAGCATGGTGGCTGCGCCGGCCATGTCGCATTTCATCGACTTCATGCCCTCGTTGCTCTTCAGGGACAGCCCTCCCGAGTCGAAGGTCACGCCCTTGCCGACGATTGCCAGGGCCGGGGCCCCCTCGCCGCCGCCGTTGTGCCTGAGCACCACCACCCGTGGTGGTCTCACGCTGCCCTGGGCCACAGCCATCAGTGAACCCATTCGCTCGTCCCGCAGACGGTTTTCGTCGAGCACTTCGCATTCGAGTCCGCATTCGGTTGCCGCCGCCGTCGCCCGGTCGGCAAACGTTTCGGGGTAGACCTCCATCGCCCCCCGGTTGACCAGTTCACGGGTCAGATTCATCGCCTGCCCCAGCACGCTGCCACGAGCCACCGCCTCGGCAGAACCCTCGACATCGCTGACCACCGTGGCTGCCGAAAATGCGTGCCGGCCCGGTTTGGCCCGGTACAACCCCTGTCCGACGCAGCCGACCTGCAGGGCAACGGCTGCCAGGCTCATTGCCTCGGTGTCACTGATCGTTTCGCTGTTGAGCTGTGGCAGTGCGATGGCCGCGCTGACCTCCGCTGACTTCGAGGCGCGGCGGGTAGCCGAGACGAGGGCTTTTTCGAGTTTTCGCGACGTGAGTTTCCCAGGCGCGCCCAGGCCGACCAGCAACAACCGCCCGGCGGCGAGCCCCGGCACGTCCGCCAGGAGGTGTGATTCGGAGAGCTTGCCGGTGAGGTCGCCAGCGGCGACCAACCGGGAGACGGCACCACCGAGGGCCTCGTCGAGATCGGACAAAGGAGCGTCGAGTTCGCCGGAGGAATCGGTTGCGGTGTAACCGACGATCAGCCAGTCGGCTTCGATTGTTGTCAGCGGGCCGCTTGTCGAGGAGATGTCCATTTCGAGGTCTTCTTGGGGTCGAAGGATTTACCGCCGCAATTGGACTGGAAGCGATAGGAAGCCGCAAGCCGTCCCGAACTGCAACCCGGCTTCCCCGCTGGAAATGCGTCACCGTGACTCATATCATCATGGGCACGCTGTTTCTCCAGACGTGCACTCGAGACTCCACGATGCCGACGATCAAGTTCACACGGGAAAAGAAGTCCGTCGAAGTCGAGTCGGGCCAGAAGATCCGCAACGTGGCTTTGCAGGAGGGCATCGAGGTCTACCCGTGGATGCACCGCGTGCTGCACTGTCCGGGGCTGGGCATGTGCACAAGTTGTCGCGTGAGGATCAAGAAGGAAGACAACGCTCACTGCGCCAAGCCGTCGTTGTGGGAGAAGCTCAACATGTTCCTGAACCCGTTGAGCTTCTTCGCTCGGCTGGATTCCGGCGACCCCAACACGCTCCGGTTGAGTTGTCAGACCAAGGTGCACGGGGACGGTGAGATCGAGGTTGAGACGCAGCCTGAGTTCAACTGGCACGGCGAGAATTTCTGGAGCTAGCCGGAGTGGGCGGCCATGCGTGACATCCGGATTGCCGCTGCGCAATTCGAACACCGCGACGGCGACAAGGCCTTCAACCTGGATCGAATTGATCACCTGGCCGGTCTCGCGGTTGCAGCCGGTGCCGAGGTGGTCAGTTTCCACGAGGGAGCCATCACCGCCTACAGTTTTCTGCAGGCGGCGACGCGAGACGAGTTGCTGGAGGTGGCCGAGCCGGTTCCCGACGGACCCAGTTGCCGAACCCTGGCAGACATCTCGGCCCGACATGGTGTGCCGGTGTTGGCCGGGCTGGTCGAACGCGATGGCGACAGCATCTACAACACCTACGTCTGCATGACCCCCGACGGGCTCGCTGCCCGGTTTCGAAAGATCCACGCGTTCCTCAACCCTCACCTCTCCAGTGGCAGCGAGTACTGTGTTTTTGACCTGCTGGGTTGCCGGGTCGGGATCCTGATCTGCTACGACAACAACTTGGTCGAGAACGTTCGGATCACGGCACTGATGGGGGCCGAGATCATTTTCATGCCGCACGTGACCGGTTGCCTGCCGTCGGTGATGCCCGGCCGGGGGCTGGTTGATCCTGAACTGTGGGCCAATCGGGACAACGATCCGGTCAGCCTGCGTCAGGAACTCGACGGCCCCAAGGGGCGGGGATGGTTGATGAGATGGCTGCCGGCCCGGGCTTACGAGAATGGCGTCTACGCGGTCTTCACCAACCCGATCGGGATGGATGGCGGCGAGGTTCGAAATGGCAACGCGATGGTGCTTGATCCATTTGGCGAGGTGATTGCCGAGTGTCGACGGCTGGGAGACGACATCTGTGTGGGCCTGTGTACCGACGAGAAGATCGGCGTATCAAGCGGCCAGCGGTACCTGCGAGCAAGACGACCCGAGATGTATGGGAAACTGGTTGAACCGCCGGAGGTGCCGCCGGAAACGGCACCGGGATGGGAGCGGAAACGGCCTGCCGACGGTTGAATTCCGAGACGGTGATCCCCGTTTTCCCGGGGTGGAAAGGCCTGTTTTCTCAGTCAGAAGACCGGGGTGGCGAGGCGACCGGTGCGCGACTAGACTGGATTGTTCGTCCGGGTGACGGCATTCGGGCGGCGAATTTTGGACTCGAGGTGTGCGCCGATGCGACCTGTTACGTGGAAAGCCGCCGTGTTGCTGGCCGCGGCTGTGCTCTGGCCGCTGAACGGTTGGGCACAGGACGACGCTGACAAGACGGCCGAAGGCAAAACGAAGCCGGTCAGTTTTTACCGTCAGGTGCGGCCGATTCTCCAGCGGCACTGTTCGGGATGCCACTTCCCCGCCAAGAAGAGCGGAAAGTTGTTGCTGACCAGTTATGCCGATTTCAAGAAGGGCGGCGAGAACGGCGCAACGTTCGCACCAGGCAATCCGACCGAGAGCCTGATCCTGGATTACATCTCCGGTGATGATCCGGCGATGCCCCTGGGAGCCGATCCGCTTGACCCGCGACAGATCGACGTGATTTCCAGGTGGATTGCCCAAGGGGGCAAGGACGACACTCCGCCGGCTGTCAAAGACAACATCAGCGCCGAGAATCCCCCCAAGTACTCGCTGCCGCCAGTCATCACCGCGTTGGCCTACACGCCTGACAGCAAGACGCTGGTGATCAGCGGTTACCGTGAAATCCTGCTGTACGCCGCCGACGGCAGCGCTCCGGTCGGGCGGATGGTCGGCCGCTCGCAGCGGATCGAATCCGTGGCGGTCTCGCCGGACGGCAAGCTGATCGCTGCCACCGGAGGAACGCCGGCGTTGTTCGGCGAAGTGCAGTTCTGGGATGCGGCCACCAGGAAACTGGTTCGCTCGATCACCGTCAGCTATGACACGCTCTTCGGTGCCAGCTTCTCGGCAGATAGCAAGAAGTTTGCTTTCGGAGGAGCCGACAACGGCGTGCGGGTGCTCAATGTTGCCGATGGCAAACAGGTGATGCGAATGGATGCCCACTCCGACTGGTCGTTTGCGGCCACGTTCTCGGTCAAAGGCACGCACGTGGTCTCGGTCAGCCGTGACCGCGCGATGAAGCTCTCGATCGTGGAAAGCGGACAGTTCGTCGACAATGTGACCAGCATCACCCCCGGGGCACTGAAGGGCGGACTGATGGCCGTTCAACTTCGTCCCGGACAGGAGCAGGTGCTGACGGGAGGTTCCGACGGCACCCCCAAGCTGTACAAGATCTTCCGCACACGCAAGCGGGTCATCGGTGACGATTTCAATCACATCCGCAGTTTCAAGCCGATGCCCGGACGCATTTTTGATCTGCAGTTCAGTCCCGACGGCAAGCAGTTTGTGGCCGTTTCGAGCACGGGCATCAGCGGGGCGGCTCGAGTCTACTCTGTTGGTGACTACGACACCCCGAACATCAACAACAAGGGCGGCCTGGGTGATGTCCGCAAACAGATTGCCGCCCGGTCGGCCAAGTCGAGGCTGTTGCACGAACTGTCCGGCATCGATTCGCCGGTTTTCGCCGTGGCCTACAGGCCGGATGGCCAGCAGATTGCCTTGGGCGGATTCGACGGCAAGATCCGACTCTATGACGTCAAGACCGGAAAACAGGTCAAGACTTTCGTTCCGGTCAAGGTGACGCCGGCGGTTGCCGCGACGAAATAGTCAGCTGCGTTTCCCACACAAATTCTCAATTTCCAGACACTACGTTCGGTCCCCACGACTCTCCGGGTACCGGGACCCACGACACGCAAATGGTGAGACGAAACATGTCGACAGTCTCCGGACTTTTCCGATCTATCCCCCGTCACTTCCCGGCCGTGTTGGCCCTGGCCGTGTTGGCTTCTCCTGCGTTGTCGGCCGAGAAGACCAAGCCCGCTGCGGGCAAGACGCCCGCCGTTCCCGTCGTCGAGAAGCTGACCGTCTACCCGTCTCGCCTGGAACTTTCGGGCAACCGCGACAGCCGACGACTGATTGTCAGCGGCACCGCCGCCGACGGGCGGGCGTTCGATCTCACCGCCTTCGTCAAGCTCGCCGCGGGCAGCGACCATGTCGCGATCGATCGCGACGGGTTCGTTGTGCCGAAGAAGGCGGGCAAGACCACGGTCAAGGTCACTGTCGGAGCGAAGTCTGTCGACGTGCCGGTTGAGATCAAGCATGTGACCAATCGTCCGGTCAGTTTTATCCGTGATGTGATCCCGGCGATGAGCAAGGTCGGCTGTAACGCCGGCACCTGTCACGGTGCGCAAAAGGGCAAGCGGGGCTTCAAGCTGTCGCTGCGGGGATACGATCCGCTGTACGACTACCGTGCCCTGGTCGATGACCTGTCGGGTCGCCGGTTCAACCGGTCACGTCCCGAGCAAAGCCTGATGCTCTTGAAGCCGACCCAGGGTGTTCCGCACGAAGGCGGATTCCTGTTTGACGAGAAATCCCGAACCTACTCGGTGTTGAAGCAGTGGATCGCCGAGGGTTGCCGTTTCGATACGGCCAAGCGGGTGGCCCGGATCGAGGTCTTTCCGAAGAAGCCGCTGCTGGAGACCACCGACAGCCAGCAGCAGTTGATCGTCATGGCGCATTTCCCCGATGGCACAAGCCGCGACGTGACTCGCGATGCGGTGTTCGAGACGAGCGATTTCGAGGTGGCGACGGTCAGCAAGACCGGTCGCATCGAGGCCGTGCGGCGGGGTGAAGCGGCCGCACTGGTTCGCTACGAGGGTCTCTACGCGGCGGCTCCGGTTGCGATCATTGGCAACCGGGAGGGCTTTGCCTGGAAGGCGGCCCCCGAACGCAACTACATCGACAAGCTGGTCAACGCCAAGCTGCAGCGAATGAAGATCCTGCCCTCGGGCACCTGCAGCGACGCAGAGTTTCTGCGGCGGGCATCGATCGATCTCACCGGCCTGCCGCCGACCGTCGAACAGGTCAAGTTGTTCCTGGCCGACAAGCGGCCGACGATCGAAAAACGCAACGCGAAGATTGACCAGTTGATCGGCAGCCCGCAGTTCATCGAGCATTGGACGCTGAAGTGGTCGGACCTGCTGCTTTCCAACAGCAAGTTCATCACCGAGAAGGGATCGTGGGCATTCCGCAACTGGATTCGGCGCGCGGTGGCCACCAACATGGCCTTCGACAAGTTCGTCTACCAGTTGATGACGGCCAACGGCAGCACCTTCGAAAATCCCGCGGCCAACTACTACCGCATCTCACGGGAACCGAAGGTGGTGATGGAGAACATGACACAGGTCTTCATCGGAACCCGTTTCCAGTGCAACCAGTGTCACGACCATCCATTCGAACGGTGGACGCAGCGGCAGTATTACGAGCTCTCGGCGTATTTTGCCGGAGTCGGCCGCAAGGCGGGGCCGGTCAAGGGTGAAGAGATCATCTACTCGCTGGCCACCCCGACCGACATCAAGCATCCCAGCACCGGCGAGACCATTCCCGCCGCGTTTCCGTTCTCCAGCGATCTCGACAAGAAGAACCCCGACCCGAGAGTCCGCCTGGCCGACTGGTTGACGTCGTCGAAGAATCCCTACTTCGCCAAGAGCATCGTCAACCGCTACTGGAGCTACCTGCATGGTCGCGGCATCATCGATCCGGTTGATGACATTCGGGCCAGCAACCCGCCGTCCAACCCGCCACTGCTTGATGAGTTGACCCGCCGGTTCATCGCCAACGGTTTCGATCTGAAGCGGCTCATCCGGGAAATGGCACGCAGCGAGACCTACCAGCGGTCGTTCCGGCCGAACAAGTGGAACGATGACGATTCGCTGAATTTCTCGCATGCGTCTCCGCGGCGACTGACCGCCGAGCAGTTGTTCGATGCCCTGCACGTGGCGACGGGTGCCCCGAGCCGGATCCCGGGTGTGCCGGTCGGATTTCGCGCCAGCCAGATTCCCGACCCGAAGGTCAAGATCGGGTTTCTTGACATGTTCGGTCGGCCGCCTCGTGAAAGTCCCTGCGAATGCGAACGCAGCAGCGATGTCAGTCTCAGCCAGACACTCAACATGATCAACGGGCCGACCGTCTCCGATGCGATCATTCATCCGGAAGGCCGCGTGGCAAAGCTGGTTGCCGCCAAGGCCGACGACAAGACGATCGTCGGTGATGTTTACCTGGCGGTGATCTGCCGTCCGCCGACCGAGGCCGAGTTGAAACAGGGCGTGGCGTACCTGGCCGGGGTGGGCAATCGCAGTGAGGCAGCCCAGGACCTGATGTGGGCGCTGGTCAACAGTCCCGCGTTCCTGTTCAACAGGTGACGCGGCCAGATGCTCCGCCAGCCGCTTGGCCGCACCGGCCTCGACGTCACCCGCCTGGGCTACGGCAGCATGGGACTGCGTGGCCCGAGGACGTGGGGGGTCCGGACGATCGATGACCGAACGGCCGAGATGATGCTGAACGCCGTGCTCGATGCCGGCATCAACTTCATCGACACGTCACCCGACTACGGAGTCAGCGAAGAACGGATCGGGCGGTACATCAGCTCCAGACGCAGCGAATTTCACCTGGCCACCAAGTGCGGGTGTGTCTACACGCAGTGCGACGATCACCTGGAACTCGATCACGTCTGGTCGAAGGAGGTGATTGAGCGAAACCTCGAGACCAGCCTGAGACGGTTGCAGACTGATACGATCGATGTCCTGCAGTTCCACGGCGGAGACGCGGAGACACTCGAGCGGGCCGGCCTGATCGATCTGCTGCGAGACTTCCGCGACCAGGGCGTTGTGCGGCACATCGGGTCCTCCAGCAAGTTGCCCGATTTGCCGGACCTGATCCAGCTGGGCGTCTTCGACACCTTCCAGGTTCCCTACTCGTGCCTGGCTCCCGAACACCACGACTGGATCACGCGCGCCGCCGAGGCCGGAGCGGGGATCATTGTCCGGGGTGGGATCGCTCACGGAGGCCCCGACGCGGTGATCAGGCGTCCCGCTCTCGAATCCGCCTGGGAACGCGCTGGGTTGGACGAGCTGCTTGACGACGACACGTCGCGAGCCGAGTTGATTCTGCGACAGACCCTCTCGCATCCGCACGCTCACACCATCATCGTCGGCACCTGTGACCCCGAACATCTCGCTGAAAACATTCGCGCCCTGGACCGTGGGCCGTTGGCCGCGGATCTGCAGGCCGAAATCGCCAGGCGGGTCTCGAACCTGGCAGACAGTTCCGCCTCCGGGTGAATCGGTGGTCGTGGATTGAACTCGGGCGTGTTGTGAGAGTCGTCTTGATCGAGGTGAGATCGGCCGATATCTTCCGCGCTCCGTGGACGTCGTCGTCAGGCGAGGGCGCAGGAGCAGAGGGTGATGGTGCGGTTGGTGATCGCCGTTCGAGTCGTCGCGCCAGTGGGTCGTCCCACCGAGACTGTTGATGCGCTGGTCGCCGATGGACTTCAGCCACTGCTGGAACAGTTTGATTCGTTTCCCGGGTTGTCTCTCGCGTTCTCTGCCGGTGTCCCCGTCTGGGAACAGCTTGACCGCAGGCATCCCGAAGTGGCGTCACGAGTCGGGGAACTGATCGGGACGGGACAGATCGAACCTCTGGGAGGACCGGCCTGCGACGTGGTGTTGGCCGCCGTGCCCGGCCGCGACAGGATCGGCCAGGTGAAGGCCCAGGGCGACTGGTTGGAGACGCGCTGGGGTGTGCGGCCCACCTGTGGCTGGGTGCCTCACCAAATCTGGGAACCGATGATGGCCGACGATCTGGTCGAGGCGGAGCTGGAGTCGGTCATCCTGTTGCCGGATCCGGCTGAGAAAAGTCGCTCGCGCCGTTCGATTCGGTCGGGATGGTTCTACACCGAATCCGACGGCCGACTGCTGGGCGTACTGCCGGCCGACGAGACCCTGGCGGAACTGGTTGCCGATGGCCGGGTGGATGATCTGCCTGACCGATTTGAAACGAGTCGCCAGCAACTCGGTGCAGGCCCCGTGGTCGTGGCAACGCTGTGGGGCGGTGATCGACCGAGTGGGCGTCCCCTGGTGCGGCTGTTGAAGTGGCTGGCCGCCGGGGATGGCTGGGACCTGGTGACCCCGTCGACCGCGCTGGAGCAGACAGAATCTCGCGGTCGCTACAGTCTGCCGGAGGTCGGAAAAACCGGTGGCCTTTGGAGGCTGGAGCGAGACCGAGACCCGGTCGCATCGAATCTCCACGCACGCCTGCTGGATGTCAGCCGGAGGATTGTTCGACCCGAGTCGGCGTCCGGAGATTTTCTGGATCCGGCACACCGCGCGGCCCGGTGGGGACTGTATCGGGCCCAGGGTGCCGCGGCATCGGAATTGAGCGGGGTGCCACGTCCCGAGTCGTTGGCTGAAGCAAGACGGTTGTTGCTCGAGGCCGAGCGGCTGGCTGATCGGCTCGAGGATCGTCAGGCGGGGTGGGTTGATGTGATGGCCGAGGACTTCAGCCTCGATGGGCGGACCGAGGTGAGGCTGCAGAGTGAGCGTTTGACGGCGTGGATAGATCCTGTTGCCGGACGTGGTCTGCACGAACTGGAGCTGCGAGATATCGGTTTGTCGTTGCCTTTACTGACCGGACATGCTGGAGATGGCACGTCGGGTGGACCACCCGCATGGTTGCTGAAACCCGGGGCAGATCGTGAGAGTTTCATTGACGGATCCAGTCGACTGGTTTCGGTGGCTCCCCGTGAAGGGCAGTTCACGCTGACACGTCCTGGCGGATCGGCTTGGTTGATCTGGGAGTCGGACGACGAGGCTGGCGGCCCACGGATGGACTGGCGGATCGGGATGGAAGCCGGCGAGGGTGGGCGATTGTTGTTCAAGGGGTGTGTGGCGGGCCTGGAACCACGTACGTTCCACCACCTGGCGATCGAGATGCCGCTGGGAACCGGCTCGAAAGACGATTGCTACGGTTACGACCGCCAGGGCCGATGTCACGACCTGGAATCGATCAACGAACTGTCCGAAGGTGACTGGGTGGGACTGATCGAAGAACAAACGGGTGTCGATTGGTCACTGGGCTGGTCTCCTGCCACACCGGCGTGGCGGGTGCGGGGTGCGGCCACCGAGCTGATCGTGCCGCACTGGACTTTCCAGGCTGATGAGGCAGGGCGATGGGAGTTCCGCGTCGAGTTGACCGTCGACACGTCGGCCGCCCAGGCAAGACAACTGGGCCGCGCAGCCTAGACGCACAACGGCACTCGGATCAGTCGCCTTCGATCTGTGAACTGTCGAATGCGACCTCGAAGATCGTGGTCACTCCCCGACCGGAATCGCTGAATCCCTTGCGGATGTGGACTCGCCAGAGCAGGGGTCCGGTCAGGTTGGCCAGGCCGTCAACGCCGGTTGGCACATACGTCTCGAATGATTCGCCCGGCTTCAGCACCTTGCCCTGGAGACCGTCAGAGGCCTGGCCTTTCCAGTTCCAGTTGCCGTCTTTTGGGTTGTCGTGCAACAGCGTGCAGATTGTGCTGCCGACGGGCCGGACGAAGTTGTTGGCCGCGACCCGGTCGTTGTCGTAGAGCCGTGAGAGCATCAACGTGCGGTCCAGGGGCGCGATTTTCTGGTCACCGGAAGCGTTCTCGAGTTTCAGCCACAATTTCAGGACCGGACCGATCGATTCACGGGTGGTTCCGGTGCCGAGTTGCTGGAACGGTTCGAACTCCAGCGGCTCGCGGCTGACTTTGAGTGGTGTCACATGGATGTGACCGAATTTTTGTCTTTGGCCCAGGGTCAACGTGTGTCCGGTTGGCATCGTGCTGTTGACGGCGACCAGTGTCAGTCTCCGTCCGCCAGCCGCCGCCGATTCCACCGGATCGGGCAGCCGTTCGAGGTTGTTCAGCGGAGCATTCTGCAGCTGGTAGAACAACCAGAAGCACGCCAGGGTGGCGGCACTGGCGTAGCTGAGGAGGAACAGAAAGGCCCTCTTTGAGACCGTTTCGTTTCGCCTCGGCCGACTCACCGGCTCATCGGCGGGCTCGCCTGCTCCAACCGGTTCCGCCTCCGAGGATGCGGGCTCGGCTACGGAAGCGACCGGATCGGCAACGGAAGCGACCGGATCGGGTACGAAAGCGATCGGTTCGGGCTCGACCACCTCGGGCGACGGGTCGGGGTCTGTCGGGCTCTCCAGCGGGTCCGGCAGAAGCACGTTGGAGCGTGCTTCGGTCGCGGTGGAGTCGTCCGGATTGACGGGTGTTTCATCAAAGATGCTGCTGGAGGCCGCGTCTTCAGAGGGATCCTTGTCGATGGGTGTGTCGGGTGAGGTGACCAGGGTGTCGTCGGTTGTCTCGACCGGGAAATCGGGAGTCGTCAGGTGGTGCCCACAGTGAGGGCAGGCGACGACAACACCGGGGGTTTCGACCACCAGTCGGCCCTGGCATGCTCCGCAGGCAACTTCGAGAGACATTGTGGTGATGTCAGATGGGTTGGGGACCTGAAACCGTTGAGCGAGAGCTCCCGGCGCGCCGCCCGCTCCGAAAATTGCCGAAACACCCGGCTATGTTCGACACCCGGCCAGTTCCGACCAATCGATTGTCGCGGTGCCGTTGGACGGACGCAAGGCGCGCTCTCCGTGAACGACATGTCCCAGAACATCGACGTTGCCGTAGTGTTCGATGGCCCGGGCGTTGGTTTCCAGCGAGCGATCCAACGGGTCGGATGGATCGGGATGATTGAGCACCACGCCGGCGATTTGCAGGTCCCGATTGCGGGCCGCCTCGATGGTCAACAGCGTGTGGTTGATTGTCCCCAGGCTGTTTCGGGCCACGATCACCAACGGCCAGGCCAGGTCCACTGCCAGGTCGACGATCGTCTCGGTGTCCGTCAGTGGGCACAGCAATCCGCCGACGCCTTCGACCAGCAGCACCTCGACCCGCTGTTCCCACCACTCGATCCCGGTCCTCAACAGCACGGGGTCGACCGTGAGGTTTTCCTGTCGAGCCGCTTCGGGAGGAGCCAGGGGGGCAGCGAAACGCTGTGGACAGATTCGCTCCTCGGGAAATCCGCCACCCACCGCTTCACTCAGCGACACGACATCGGCCCACCGTCCGTCGTCGACTCCGCTGGCCGCCGGTTTGTAGGCTCCCACGGCGATTCCCTGTGTCGACAGGTGTCGAGCGACTATTGACGTCACCCATGTTTTGCCGATATCCGTATCGGTTCCGGTAAAAAACAACCCCTTCATCGTCGAATTCCGCCCCTAATTGACCAGTTTCCGTCATTGGCATAAACTGAAATCCGCACGGCTGTCAAACCTTGTGGGGTTGCGTGTCCTGTTCGGAACGGCCTTTGAGGACCCTCGGCATGTCTACAGAATCTCTTCAGATCCGCGGGTGTGGGCGATTGGCTGCGTGCCTGCTCGCGTTGTCTGTTCTGGCTCAATCCGGGACGCTTCAGGCTCAGCAGGCCCGCAAGTCGACGGCCAAGGAGGATCACACGGTTGCCAGTGCCAGGGATCGCTGGCCAATTCATATGACCTATTACCCGTCGCGGCTGAAAGAGAAGGCCGCGGTTGTGGTGCTGTTGCACACCAAGGGCGGCAGCCGGCTGATCTGGACCCGCAAGGGAGGGCTGGCCGAGCGGCTGCAGAGCCAGGGATTTGCGGTGATTGCCGCTGACCTGCGAAAGCATGGACAGAGCAAGCCGACGGTTGGGGCTGGCGGTGCTGCCGCCAAGGCCGGCAAGAAAAATCGTCGCAAGAAAGGTTCGGGGACCAGCCTGACCAAGGGTGATTACGGCCTGATGATCACTGGCGACCTGGAAGCGATCAAGAAGTTTGTCTACACCGAGCACCAGAAGAAGCAGTTGAACATGAGGAAGCTGGCGGTGGTCGGGGCGGAAATGAGCGGCCCCTTGGCAGTGGTCTTTGCTGCCAACGACTGGGCCAAGAAGCCTCACCGCGACGCGCCCACAGTCTCCGCCCAGACCCCCCGTGGCCAGGATGTCAAGGCGTTGGTGTTGTTGAGCCCCGACGGAAGCTTGCCGGGGGTGACCATCAATCGCTCGATGAAGTTTCTCAAGGGCAAGGTCGCCTTCCTGATCTGTGTCGGCAACCGCAAGGCGAAGGGACCGCTGAAGAACGCCAACCAGGTCTACAACTACCTCAAGCCGATCTCCAAGGACGCCAACAAACGGATCAACTGGATGAACCCGTTCCCGGTGCAATTGCAGGGGACCGACCTGCTGGGCAAACAGCTCGGGGTCGAAAACGTGATCGTCGGGTTCTTGAAGAAGTACGTCGGCGAACTGAAGGATCCCTGGAGAGACCGCCGATCGAGGGCCGCCCGCTAGGCTTCGTGCCTACTGCACGGCCAGTTCGCTCTTCGCGTCGGTACCGACCGCCACCGCCTTCATCTCGACGGTTGTCTCGGTTCGCTTCTCGAACTTCTCCCTTGGATCGGTCTCGCGTTTTCTGGATCGCGTGATCTTGACGTTCCAGCGTGCCAGGCCGAAGGGCACCTCGCGGCTGAGCCAGATGGTCGAGGAGTGTTCCGAACGGCTGACCCGGCTCTGCAGTGCCTCGCCACCAAGCCACTTGATCGCGTTGACCGCCCCCAGGGCGGCGAGTTCCGGGTCCTCGGGCTGTCCCGTTTCGGGACGAAATGCCTTGTAGTGTTTCAGCAGAGAGATGGCCGGGTAGATCTGCAGGACCTTCGTCTTGATCGGTTCCTCCTTGCGGTTGCCCAGCTTGCGGTAGCCCCGGATGATCGGCAGGAACGACACGGGAATTCCGTCGGCGTCGACGCTGTTGTTGTTGATCAGGGTGCCGAAGATCCGTGCCTCGGGGATCAGTACCTTGTAGAGCCTGGCTCCGCCGGGTCCGGTGTCGAGACCCTGTTCGCCCGGTTTGCCCGTCTCGACCTTGATCTCGATCCACCGGCAGGTCACTTGTTTGCCCCGGTACATCGCTGTCTTGTGTGCGTCAGGCGTCACCAGGGACTTGATCGTCACGTTTCGCCGCCAGTTGAAGGTCTGGTCTCCGGTGGCGACGCCCGGACGGAACTCGACCTGCTTGTATTCTCCCTCGTAGCGCACCCACGTTCCTTCCTGTTCCGGCAGAGACCAGATCAGTCCCTGGGCTGACAGGATGGCGGGCGAGGCCAACAGGAACGCCAGGGCCAGCAGGACCTGCGTACGGATGATCATTCGCGGTGTGGAGATGGTCATGAGTTGTCGTCCTCGAGGGATCCACAGCCAAGATGTGCGGGTCGAATCTCGCACCGGGTCGTCAGCGATCCGGGGAGTTCCTGCCTGTCTGAAGTCTGCCACAACACCCGGGGGTGGGCAAGGTGCTTTCGGGTCCTCCGGGGGGCCTGGATCGGGGATCAACCGGACCGGTCGACCCAGATTCCCCTGCTTGCGGTACCGGAATCGGTCGGCTTATGCTGGTCGCACCGAATCTGCCACCCGTTCGGTCCCGGCTGACCCGTTGGTCGAGGCCGATCCCGTTGACAGGAGGATCTGGTGATGGTGCTGCAAGATGTGCTGCGGTCGTTTCTGGTGATCCTGAGCGGTCTGTGGGTGGTTTCGCCCGTGTTTGGCGAAAAGCCGTCGGTGGCCAAGCCGGCCAAGCCGCCGGTGGTGCCGACATCGGTCGCGGTCTTCGGATTGGGCGGTGCTGTGTCGGAGGGCCCCGGAGGAGGTGACCTGTCGTCGTTGCTGTCGGGGACGGCTCCCGAGAGCCTGCGGTCGCTGGTCAGCCGCATGGATCGGGCCGGCCGCGACAAGCAGGTCGCGGCCGTGGCCCTGCTGTACAACGGCCCGGTGGTCGGCTCGGCACAGCTCGAGGAACTGGTCTCGGCGGTTGATCGCCTGCGTGAGACGGGCAAACCGGTTTACCTGCTGGCGGAGTCGATGGGGACCGGTGGCTACGTGCTGGCCTCTCACTGTTCTCACCTCAGTGTTGTCCCCGGCGGGGAACTGGCGCTGGTCGGGCTGGCCACCGAGTCGCCCTACATTCGTGGGTTGCTGGACTGGCTTGGTGTCGAGCCCGACTTTCTGACCTGCGGAGATTTCAAGAGTGCCGGCGAGATGTACATGCGCGAGGGGCCCAGTCGCAATGCGGCCGCGATGGGTGACCGGTTGCTCGACAGTCAGTACAGGACGTACGTCGACCTGATCGCCAGTGGCCGGAACGTTGACAGGAAGCAGGTGCGTCACTGGATCGACCAGGGTCCGTACACGGCCTCACGAGCCAGGGCGGCCGGACTGATTGATGCGGTTGAGCACCGCCGTGAATTTTACGATCGGATGAGACGGGCTCACGGCCAGGCGAGCCGGCTGCTGACCCGTTACGGCCTGCCACCACGGCAGCAGGTCGACCTGTCGAGTCCCCTGGGCCTGATCCAGTTCTACTCGAAGCTGCTGCAGGGGCCCGGGCGGGTCGTCAATCGGGGTGATACGATCGCGATGGTTTACCTGGAAGGGACCATCGTCGGCGGGTCGATGCCGATCAGTCCTACCGGAGGTGCCGCGGCCTCGAGCGAAACGTTGAGAAAAACGCTCGCGGTGGTCGAACGGGACAAGGCGATCAAGGCGGTGGTGCTGCGAATCGATTCTCCGGGTGGTTCGGCGCTGGCCAGCGAGGTGATCCTCGACGCGGTCCGAAAGGTCCAGGCCAACAAGCCGGTGATCGTTTCGATGGGCAACGTCGCTGCCAGTGGCGGGTACTACGTCGCAAGTTACGCCGACGAAATTCTTGCCCAGCCGACGACGATCACCGGGTCGATCGGCGTCGTCGGCGGGAAGTTCGCCACCACCGGATTGTGGGACAAGCTGGGAATCAAGTGGGCCTCCCGTAGTCGCGGTGCCAATGCCACGTTGAATGGAACGGCCGCGGTCTTCACCGACGACCAGCGGGACCGGGTACAGGAACAGATGGACGAGATCTACGGCACGTTCAAGCGACACGTGGTCGATGGCCGTGGCAAGAAACTGAAGAAACCGATCGAACAGATCGCCGGTGGGCGGGTTTACACCGGGCGGCAAGCGCTGGAACTGGGCCTGGTTGACCGGATGGGGGGCCAGGTCGATGCGATTGCCGCGGCGGCAAAGCGGGCCGGAATCCGGAAATACACGATCCGAGAGTATCCTGAATCCCGGGGTCTGTTCGACTCGTTGATGGGCACACGCCAACCCGACCGGCCTGGGCCCCTGGTCGGAAGGAGACGCAGTCGGCGGGAGGGTGTCCGGTTGCTTGACCGGGTTGTTCCATTGCTGGGAACATTGGAGCCACAACGTGCCGAGGCGATCCGCCGGGTCGTCGGGCACCTGGAACGTCTGCAACACGAACGCGTGTTTCTGCTGGCGCCGGAGATTCGAATAGATGACGGACGATAAGACGATGAACACCACCAGGTTGTTGACCGCGTTTCTGCTGGCGTTGTGGGCCTTGGCGGGTGAGCCGACCCGTGCCCAGGAACTCCGCGGACCCTCACCCCTGGGCCAGTACTTTGGTTTTCGTCCGGTCGAGATCTTCAAGCTGGAGCGACGGTCGAGCAACTTGCTGGCCCGTGACCTCGATCGCGACGGGCTGGTTGATCTGGTCCTGGCTGACAACAGTCACAGCCGCATCGATTACCTTCGCCAACGGAAGAAGAAGCCCGACGTCGCGGCTGCCGCGGATTTCGACGAGGATATCAACCAGGTCAAGAACGACTGGCGTTTTGAGCATCGCAAGATCCCCGTGGACCGCCAGGTCGCCGCCTTGGTGGCCGGCGATTTCAACGGCGATGGTCGTCCGGACCTGGCTTACCTCGGTACACCCAATTACCTGGTGGTCCGGTTCCAGCCCAAGGACGGGGAATGGTCCGAGAAAGTCGAGTTCCGTATTCCGGACATCAACCCGATTCGTGGCAGCCTGGTGACCGGTGACCTGGACGGCAACGGTCGTTCCGACCTGGTGGTGCTGGGCAAGTTCGAGACCTTCATTTACTACCAGTCGAAGGACGGCAAGCTGGGCACACCGCGGTTGTTGATGAACACCTCGGCACAGCTCGGCCTGGCCATCGTCGGTGATCTGGACGGTGATGGCCGCGAGGACCTGTGTTACGCGACCGTCGAGTCCCAGAAGCGGTCATTTTGCGCGCGGCTGCAGGACAAGACGGGTCGTCTGGGTCCGGAAGTCCGTTTCGAACTGCCGGCCCACCGAGATGTCCGGTTGCAGGACATCGATGGTCGCCGCGGTCAGGAACTGGTTGTGGTGGAATCGTCGACCAACCGGGTCAAGCTGCTGAAGGTTCAGGGTCCGGCTGCCGACGGTGATGGACCGAAGACGAAACAGCGACTGATCCAGTACGGGTTCGGTCGCCAGGGTGCGGCTCGTACCGAGCAACTCCGCGATGTGGCGACCGGCGATGTCGACGGTGACGGTCGCACCGACGTGCTGGTGTCGGACCCTGCCGGAGCCAGGGTGATCGTCTTTCGCCAGCGTCCCACCGGTGGACTCGACCTGGGGACCGCCTTTCCGGGACTCGAGGACACGCGGCATGTGAAAATCGGCAACGTTGACGGGGCTGCGGGAAACGAGGTGATTGTCGTCAGCGTGAAGGAGAAGACCCTGGGGATCAGCCAGATGGCCAACGGTCGCCTTGGGTTCCCGAAACCGTTGGCCGTGACAGGGTCGCCACTGGCCTGTGAACTGGTCAACCTGGACGGCAAGCCTGGGCCGGAAATCGTCTACGTCGCCAAGCCGGCCAGCGGCAGGGGCTACGTGTTGGGCGCCCTGGCGAAGGGAAAGAACGGTCAACTCTCCGCCCGCTCCTTCGGAAAACTGGCGCAGGTACCGGTGCCGGTCAAGGGAACTCCCCAGTACCTGGTCGCCGTCGATGCCAACCTCGATGGGCGGCCTGACCTGCTGGTTTTCCAGGATCTCGAACAGCCACCGGCGCTGATGATCGGGCAGGCAGACGGCGGAATGAAAGCGGTGTCTGGCAGTGGCGGAATCCAGTTGGGGAGCATCGACCCGGGCCAGCTGTTTGTCGGCCGACTCGAGAAACAGTCGATCCTGGTGGCACAGCAGAAATTTGCCCGCAACCTCGCGCTGACAACGTCAGGTGGCTGGCAGGTGATTGACCAGTACAACGTGACCGAATCGAACGCCAAGATCGCCGGTGTTGCGGCCCTTGACCTGGATGCGACACCGGGCAAAGAGATCGTGCTGGTCGATACCGGTGTCCGCCAGCTGAGAATGATGCGGCAGGAAGGGAAGGGCAAGTTGTTCCGGCCGTGGCGCGAGGTCGAACTGGGGACACTGGCTTACCGGACCAACCGGATTGCCGATCTCGACGGCGACAAGCGAGAGGACCTGCTGCTGGTGGGGAACGGCAAGTTCGCGGTTCTCTACAACGGTCAAACGGGACCTCGGCTCAAGGAGCTGGCGTCGTTCGAACCGCGACGAAAGCAGGCGCTTTTCTCGACGACCGTCAGTGGAGATCTCAACGGTGACGGACGTGTCGACGTGGCGGCGATCGACAAGCGGTCCCATCGGATCAGCCTGCTGGACCATTCACCGGCCCGGGGACTTCGGCACGCACTGGACTTTCGCGTGTTCGAGCAGAAGTCGTTTCGCGGTGCGGCCGGAGGGGGCGCGGGCAGTGAACCTCGTGAGGTACTGATCGCCGACGTGACCGGCGACGATCGGCCTGACCTGGTGATGCTGGTCCACGACCGTGTCCTGGTTTACCCGCAGGATGCCGGTGACGCGGCGAAGCCGAAGAAGCCCAAGGCCAAATAGCCTATTGCTGGTCCCGCATGAGGACCCGCTCACCGCGTCGGCATCTTGCCAGCGAATTCCTTCTTGAGGGTGGCCAGCGGGAACAGCTTTCCGGGGCAGGCCGTCTTCTTGATCTCGCCGTGACCGATCAGCCCGGTCGTCGGAATTGCGTGTGCTGTCTTGAGATGAAAGACCAGGCGTCTTAGCGAAGCGAGTTGCGCGGGGCTGGGCGGCTGCTTGTCGAAGTGACCGATCAGGGCGATACCGATCCCATGTTGGTTCTGGGCCTGTTTTCCGGCATGGGCACCGTGCAACTGGTCTCGCCAGCGGAATGTCGCTTCGACCGCGCCGTCGGCCATGCCCTTGCCGTTGCCGATCACGAAATGATATCCGATTCCCAGCCACGGCTTGCCGTTGGTGATGCGCTTGCGATGTGCGGCGTGAATCGACTTGACGCTGCCGGCCTCGGTCGCCGTGTGGTGCAACACGATCGACTTCCATTTGCGGAGCGGCTTGGCTGGCTGCCAGGAGGCCGGGAAACCTGCGACGGCGGTGGGGGCCGGTCGGTTGATCGAATCGGACGTGACCCGAGGTGAGCCCAGGCATCCGCCGATCAGAATCGCCAGGGGCAGCCCGATGGCAGCGACGGACCAGGCGGGCCGCCGGGAAAACGGGCTTTGCGGGATCGTCATCGACACGAAGGACTCCGGGTGAGTCGTTGGAGTACAGCCACGCCAGCGGCCGGACTGTAGTGCCGGCTCCGTCGGCGTGTCAACGGACGGTGGGCCGGGGTGAATTGTCGACCCCCCGCAACCGCTCGACCGTGGTGACCACCTCCTCAACCGCTACCGCGATGTCCTCCTCGGTGTTGAACCGTCCGAGTCCGAACCGGAGACTGGCACGGCTGAGAGCTTCGGGAACTCCCATTGCCGCCAGCACGTGACTCGGTTCGGGATCGGCCGTGGTGCACGCCGACCCGCTGCTGACGGCAATCTGACGCAATCCCGCCAGCAACGCGTCTCCATCGACGCCCTCGAAGCCCAGGTGCACGTTGCCCGGCAGACGATCGGTCGCGTGGCCGTTGATTCGCACACCCGGCAGCCGCGACCGAATTCCCTCGACCAGGGTCCCGGCCAGTCCAGACAACCGGTTCGATTCGGATTCGAGTGCCTCCCGGGCGAGCCGACAGGCGGTGCCGAATCCGATCACCAGTGGGACTGGCAGCGTGCCGCTGCGAAGATGCGCCTCGTGGCCCCCGCCTTCGATCTGGGGGGCCAGGCGGATCCGTCTCGTGCCACGACGAACGATGAGTGCCCCGATGCCCTTGGGGCCGTAGATCTTGTGGGCTGACAGCGAGAGCAGATCCACGGCCAGGTTGCGGCAATTGACCGGCACACGACCGGCCGCCTGCACCGCATCGGTGTGGAAGATCACTCCTCGGTCATGGCACGCCTGGGCGCAGTCGATGACCGGATTGATGGTTCCCACCTCGTTGTTTGCCCACATCACGCTGACCAGCACGGTGTCGGGCGTGAGGGCGGAAATGACGGTTTCGGGATCGATCCGGCCGTCGGCGTCGCAGGGAATCCGAGTCAACTGGCAACCGTCGCGTTGCAGGCGTGCAGCCGGGTCAAGGATCGAGGGATGTTCAACCGTCGAAACGACCAGGTGGGCGTTGGTCGGGGATGTGCCGAGAACGCCCTTGAGTGCCAGGTTGTTCGCCTCGGTGGCTCCGCTGGTGAAGATCACCTCGACGGGCTCGGCCCCGAGAAGTTCGGCCACCTCGGCACGGGCTGTCTCGACCGCGGCGGCGGCATCATCGCCGAAGGCATGACCGGTACTGGCCGCGTTGCCGAAGCGTTCGCTGAAAAACGGCAGCATCGACTCGACTACCCGCGGGTCGGTGCGGGTGGTGGCGTGGTTGTCGAGGTAGCGGGCGGTTGGTTCGGCCGGCATGGTTGGTCCCATCCCGTTTGACCGGTCCGCGGCCCGGGTCACGTCAGGATGACGCGGTGGGATCGGGCAGGTCGGTTTGAATCGACAATTCGCGGAGCTGGCGGTCGTCAACCGGTGACGGGGCTCCGCTGAGCAGGTCGGCAGCCTTCTGCGTCTTGGGGAACGCGATCACGTCGCGGATGTTGTCGTGGCCGGCAAACATCATCACCCAGCGATCCAGTCCCAGGGCGATTCCTCCGTGGGGTGGGGCACCGTAGCGGAGAGCCTCGAGCAGGAAACCGAAACGCATCTCGGCTTCTTCCGAATTGATGCCCAGGAGATCAAAGACCTGTTGCTGGACGACGGGGTCGTGGATCCGGATGCTGCCGCTGCCCGCTTCGTAGCCGTTGCAGACCAGGTCGTAGGACTGTGCCCGCACGGCGCCCGGATCGCTGGCCAGGGACTCGAGATCCTCCTCGACCGGGAAGCAGAACGGGTGATGCTCGGCATCCCAACGCTGCTCATCCTCGTTCCAGCCCAGCAGGGGGAAATCGACAACCCAGGCGATCTTCAGTTCGCTGGGATCGTAGAGTTCCAGTTCCACGCCGAGCCGGTTCCGCAGCGCGGACAGGGCAGATGACGTGACCGAATCGGAATCGGCGACGAAGAACAGCAGGTCGCCCGGCTCGGCTGACAGGCTCTCGATGATCGCCTGGTGGTGCTCGTCGTCGAGGAACTTGGCGATGGGAGAATCGAGTGATCCGTCGGCGACACGGAAGAACGCCAGGCCCTTGGCGCCGTACTCGCTCACATAGTCGGTCAGTTCGTCGATCATTTTTCGACTGTAGGTCTCGGCGGCACCGCGGGCGTTGATCCCCCGAACCCGGCCGCCGGATTCGATCGTGTTCTTGAATACGCCGAATCCGCAGGCACCGGCAATTTCGCCGATGTCGATCAGTTCCATCCCGAACCGCAGATCGGGCTTGTCCGTGCCGTACCGCTCCATGACTTCGGCGTGGGTGAACCGGGGCAGGGGCAGGGCCAGTTCTTCTCCACGGAGTTCCTTGACCAGGTGAGCCATCAGTCCATCGATGATCTCCAGGATGTCGTCACGCTGGACGAAGGCCATCTCGACGTCAACCTGGGTGAACTCGGGCTGCCGGTCGGCTCGCAGATCCTCGTCTCGGAAGCAGCGGGCCATCTGCACGTAGCGGTCGTAGCCGGCGATCATCAGGATCTGCTTGTAGATCTGAGGGCTCTGTGGCAGAGCGTAGAAGCTGCCGGGGTGCACGCGGCTGGGTACCAGGTAGTCACGAGCCCCCTCGGGCGTGCTGCGGCCCAGCATCGGGGTCTCGATCTCAAGAAAATCGTTCTGATCGAAGAAGTCGCGGGCTGCCTTCGTCATCTTGTGCCGCAGCACGAGGTTCTTCTGGAGCTCGTCCCGCCGAAGATCCAGGAAACGGTACTTCAACCGCAGTTCCTCGTTGGGCAACTCGGCCGTGGTCGGCTCGAACGGCGGTGTCTTGCTCTTGCTGAAGACAACCAGCCCTGTCGACTTGATCTCGATCTCCCCGGTCGCCAGCTTCGGATTGACGTTCTCGGAACGGCTGATCACCTCGCCTTCGACCTGGATCACGTCCTCGCTGCGCAGGGCACGAGCCACTTCCTGCATCTGCTCGTCGTGCGAGAGATTGAAGACGATCTGGGTGATGCCGTAACGGTCCCGAAGATCGATGAAGACCAATCCGCGATGGTCACGGTAATTCTGGACCCAGCCGCCGAGTGTCACGGTCTGGCCGATGTCATCGGATCGAAGTTCGCCGCAGGTGTGGGAACGCAGCATGGGAGTGTGATGGAGAACGGGGGGAGGATCGCCCGTTGCGGACGCGAAGCGACTGATTATAGAGATTGCTGGTGGTACAGCGAAGGGAGAGTGGAAATCAGTCGAAGAGTCCCCCGAGGACCTTGCCGAGGGCTTTGGCGACGCCGGACAAAGGC
>MDTE01089674.1_pt1 | contig 100562 bp, 92 predicted proteins | sample 811231 | NCBI WGS metagenome assembly MDTE01 (sample SAMN05326651, study PRJNA326480) | marine metagenome | isolation source: seawater | place: Indian Ocean: Red Sea | collected 2010 | reverse complement strand
AGTCGCCGTAGCGTCTCAATCAGTGCGAAGCATTCTACCAGAGAACCTTTCGCTGTCAACCGTTAATTTTTAAAAAATCTTTTAAAATCAACAAGTTAAGAACCTAAACCAGAGTATTCCGAAGAGCGACTCTGCTGGATCAGGCGGCGCATTCTACAGTCTTTTCAGACTTGGTCAACACCTTTTTTTGACCCGTTTCCTGTTCGTTCTCAGCGCTGTGCTGGGTAACGATCAAGAGCGGCGCATTATAGAGATGCGGCGATTTGGGTCAACTACTTTCTGTAATAAATTTTAAGTAGTTACGCATACGCGTATACTCCCCCTGGTCCATTCAGAATGTGTTGTACCTATATATAGAAGAGAGTCTTGTGATGACAGAGAAGGCAGTCGTAATTTATTCCGGTGGCATGGATTCGTTCACCATACTTAACCGCGCTAAAAACGAAGGCTATGATCTATACGCTCTTACCTTTGACTATGGCCAGCGTCACAGCAAAGAGATTCAGTTCGCTAAGCGCGTCTGCGATGAACTGGAAATCAGCCACAAGATCATCGACATTACCGCGATCAATCAGTTACTCCAGAGTTCATCTCTCACGGCAGACATCGACATCCCTGAAGGGCATTACGAAGCCGCCAACATGAAGTCGACTGTCGTCCCTAACCGCAACATGATTTTGCTTTCTCTTGCGATCGGCTACGCCGTCGATATTGGAGCCAACAAGGTTTTCTATGGCGCACACTCCGGCGACCATGCTATTTATCCGGACTGCCGACCTGACTTTGTGCACGCTATGAACAGGGTCGCTAAACTCGCAAATTACGAACCTGTTGATATTGTTACGCCCTACCTCAATAGTGATAAAACCGAGATTCTGGCGGATGGTCTGAAGATGGGGCTCGACTACGGTAAAACCTGGACCTGCTATAACGGACGCGACAAAGCCTGTGGCAAATGCGGTTCATGCGTCGAGCGCCTGGAAGCGTTCGCAGCTAACCATGCAACCGACCCTCTGGCCTACGAGTAAGCCTGATGTCTAAGGGAACTTATCGCGTTAAAGAGATCTTTTATACACTTCAGGGGGAGGGTGCACAGGCTGGTCGCCCTGCCGTATTCTGCCGCTTCGCGAAATGTAATTTGTGGAATGGCAGAGAAGAAAGCCGGTCTGCTGCTGTGTGTAAGTTCTGCGACACCGACTTCATAGGTACCGATGGACACCTTGGCGGCGAATATTCAGCAGACGAGTTAGTGGCGATCATTGCTAAGCAATGGCCTGGCGAAACTGCGGGCGATTCAGTACAAGGCAAACCCTACGTTGTCTGTACTGGAGGCGAACCCGCGCTCCAGCTGGATGCACCATTAATCGGCGAACTACATAAAGCTGGCTTTGAGATAGCGATTGAGACAAACGGGACCTTGCCCTTACCCGAAGGCATTGACTGGGTTTGCCTGAGCCCTAAAGGAGAATCCGAGCTTGCCGTCATCGAATGCGACGAACTAAAACTCGTATACCCACAGGCTGATGCCTTACCTGAGCGCTTCGACTACATCACTGCCGATCACTTGTACCTGCAACCGATGGCGGATTTCGAGCCGGTTGTAATTGCCAGTGACAAGTTGGAAGGAGCTAAAGAAGGGCTCTCTGTCACCATTACCCGAAAAGCCGTGGATTACTGCATGAAGCACCCAAAATGGAAACTCAGCTTGCAGACCCACAAACTCCTCGGAATAGAATAACGCCTCTCAGCGTCACAGGGTAAAGGCGACCTTCGTCTTCAGTTTACCGGCTTCATAGCGCCGGTGAACATCGGCAACTGCACTCGCCGGTTGCACCTCCGTTTCAGACACTGTGATACTCCCAGCATCGACTTCTTTTGCTAACCAGCTGAGAAAGCGACCATGGGTCGCTCTGCCCTTGCCACTCAACAAAGGGAGCAACATAAATACCGCATGCAGCGTCAGGCCTTTGGCATGAGCTTGCGTGAGATCATAAGTATTGCGAGCATTGATGGTCGCAACCTGCCCACCCGGCGCCGCAGCCACCAGAGCCGTCTGCAAACTTTCTGCCCCATAAGTGTCGAGTACTTTGCTGAATTCACCAGCATGATCGGAAGCCTCTTGGTGCGACATAGGAGCCGCACCGTATGACGCGACCAGATCACAACGTAATGACGTTCCTGCGGTTGCTGAAATATTCACTCCCCGCAATTTAGCGAGTTGTATCGCCATCTGACCAACACCACCAGAACCTCCCATTATCAGGAGCGAGTCTTCACGCGTGAGATTGAGTCGTTCAAGAGCTTCGAATGCAGTAATTGCAACAAGTGGGAGTGTCCCGGCCTGTTCAAGGCAGATAGTTTCTGGTGCTCGCGCCATCAAATCGGCATCAACGGCAATATAACGACATAGCGTTCCGCTGCTTCCCTTCACGCCGCCGGCACAGCCATATACTCTGTCGCCAACAGCAAAACCAGACACGTCGTCGCCGATAGCCACGACCTCACCGGCGAGGTCACAACCGACAACGTGATTATCCGAAGCTATTGGCGCTAGTCCGGCGCGGATTTTGGTGTCGATCGGATTAAATCCTGACGCGGTCACTTGAACCAGCAGGTCTCCGGGAGATATTTCTGGCATATCGAGGGAAGTTTCCTCCAGTACCGAAGGTTCTCCAGGCTCACGGAAGTACCAACCACTGTTGCCCTGCTGCTTGTGATTACTCATGGTTACTGCTCCCCAATAGCTGGCTGATGATGTCTCCGATCAGCTCATCATCTTTTCGTGTGCTCAGATAGCTTGCAAAGACCTGGCGCGTCATCTCTGGCACATCGGAAACCTCATGCAACTCACCACTCTCCAGATAGGGAGCAACCATCGTCGCTGGCAGATACCCAGCGCCGCCATGCATCAGGATGCTATCGAGTGCAATACGCCCAGTATTGGTTTTAAGCACAGGCGCCGCCATGCCTTTGAATTCCTGGGCATGCTGTATTCTGAATGACGTTCCCCAGTCAACCATGACGTAGCCAAGTTCTGCTGCCTGGGCCCACTCTGAGCACTCTTCTGAAGCGACCATAACCAGAGGTACAGACATAACTTCGCGAGTCACCAGTTCATCCGCCTTGGGCGCGTCAAAGACCAGCGCAAGATCTAGCGAGCGTTCGAGAATCTGACGAACCAAAGCACTGCTACTATGGGCCATAGCACTTACGGCCATGCCCGGTCGCCTCAGGAGTGCCGGCAGCTTTTGCTGCAGCACTGCGTCCCATAGATTAGGGGTCGCACCAAGAGCAAACTGATAATGGCGATCATCCGCGATAGCCACTTCGTGCCGGATGCGTTGTTCAAGAAGCACACTACTCTCTGCCAATGGAATCAGCTTCTCACCCGCTGGCGTCAACTGAATGTTATTCCGCTGACGAGAAAACAGCTCAACCCCGAGCAGCCCCTCGAGCTGACGAATGCGAAAACTCACCGCAGATTGTGTGAGATAGAGATTTTCAGCCGCACGCCCGAAGTGCCGGGTGCGTGAGACTTCCATAAATGTTTTTAGTAGATCCGTATCCATTTCAACCAGAAAACTTTCACGTAACGAGAAGATTTTTTCGTTTTACCACAGACACGCCCCTGACCATACTCCGCCCAACACAAAAGAGGCATTTCTTTTGTGATCGACAACTTTGATGATGGCAGGTGCTTTATGAGTCAAATTCAGGCGAAAAGCTTTGAAACTTCAAAGAAATTCTTTGACGATGCTAACTTTCCACGTGGTTTTCAGCGCTCAGGTGACTTTACGCGCCAGCAGGCTGACATCCTAGAAAATATGGGCGATGCTCTGAAGTCTCTGCACGAAGGAACTCGTGAAGCAGAGACTGATGAAGAAGTCCGCTTCGTTGACTTCTGCCAGCAGAAACTTGAGCCTATTAATGCGGTCGAACGCGCATGGGCGGCCTATTGCAAAGCGCTAGCCCGAAAGCAGATTTATTTTACAGCCTCCTCCTCAGCATCGGAGGCAGACTATGAGAACACAGAAACAGATGACTGATCATGTACTCGGCTTCATTGAAGCCGTAGAACTCCCGGACCTTGGCATCGGCTGCGATGCTAAGGTTGATACCGGTGCGGCAACCAGTAGCCTGCATGCTGATCATATTGAAGAGTTCAAGCGCGATGGCGATCTCTGGGTGCGGTTTCATGTCAAATTTAACAAGCAGTCAGCCCGGATTGATCAAACCTGTGAAGCGCCCGTTGTCGAACAACGAGTCATCACCAGTTCGAATGGGCACAGCTCACAGCGATATATTATCGGCACAGAAATGAACGTCGGTGGTCTGAGTTTCAAAACTGAAATCAGCCTCAGCCATCGTGGCAGTATGAAGTACCCCATGTTGATCGGCCGCAAGGCCATCAAGGGACGCTTCCTTGTGGATGTCAGTCGCGGCTGAGCGAACCATCTTATTCTTTTAATTTTTCAGTCGTTGCTTTAACCCATCAGGAACCCGTTATGAAAATTGCCATACTGTCACGCAGTGCCAGCCTCTACTCAACCCGCCGTCTGATTGAGGCTGCCGAGGCCCGCGGACATGAAGTGCATGTACTGGATACGCTGCATTGCTACATGAACATCAACAGCGTTGATCCGAAAATGCACTACAAAGGTGAGCAATTGGAGGGCTTTGATGCCGTGATTCCGCGTATTGGCGCCTCGATCACGTTCTATGGGACTGCAGTATTACGCCAGTTTGAGATGATGGGCGTATATCCATTGAACGAATCAGTAGCCATCAGCCGTTCACGCGACAAGCTTCGCTCAATGCAACTGATGTCACGCAAAGGTATCGGCATGCCTGTGACTGGCTTTGCTCACAGCCCCGATGATATTCCTGACCTGATTCAGATGGTGGGCGGCGCCCCTCTCGTGATTAAACTTCTTGAAGGAACACAGGGCATCGGTGTTGTACTCGCGGAAACCAAGAAAGCAGCAGAAAGCGTCATCGAAGCCTTTCTAGGCCTCAAAGCGAACATCATGGTTCAGGAATACATCAAAGAAGCATCTGGCGCAGACATCCGCTGCCTGGTTGTCGGTGATAAAGTTGTTGCGTCCATGAAGCGTCAGGCAGCAGAGGGAGAATTCCGCTCTAACCTGCACCGTGGCGGAACGGCAACGGTGGTAAGAATCACCCCTGAAGAGCGCGCTACTGCCGTGCGCGCTGCAAAAACAATGGGGCTGAACGTGGCCGGTGTGGACATCCTGCGTTCTAACCATGGCCCTGTTGTCATGGAGGTAAACTCGTCACCGGGTATTGAAGGCATTGAATCTTCTACCGGTATCGATGTGGCAACCAAAATCGTGTTGCACATTGAGAAACATGCGCGCGTCAACAACACCAAAACGAAGGGCAAGGGGTAAGCGTTTACAAACAGCATCCCCTCTCGTATAGTTCGACTGCGCCTTGCTGAAACGGGCGCGGTATTTATCTGGGCAGCCATGGCTGCCCTTTTGCGTTCTGAGGAAGAAACACATATGCACGCCATCATGAATACCTATGGCCGTTTACCTGTCACCTTTACCCACGGTAAGGGTTGCTGGTTATACGACACAGAAGGCCGTAAGTATCTGGACGCTCTGACCGGTATCGCTGTTTGTGGACTGGGTCATGCACACCCAGCTGTCACTGCTGCGATTCAGGAGCAAGCCGGCCAACTTGTTCATACGTCGAACCTGTACGGCATTGGTCGACAACAAGAGCTGGCTGAAAATCTGACCCGAATCTCCGGGATGGACAATGTGTTTTTCTCTAATTCAGGCGCGGAAGCAAATGAAGCGGCTATCAAGATTGCGAGAAAATACGGACATCAGAAAGGCATCTCTGAGCCTGTTATTGTCGTGATGACAAAAGCGTTTCATGGTCGCACCATGGCAACACTGACAGCCACGGGCAACACCAAAGCACAGGAGGGTTTCGGCCCGCTGCTTAATGGCTTTGTACGTGTCCCCTATATGGATGCAGATGCCATCACGGCAGTTGTGCGTGCCAACCCGAATATCGTCGCCGTACTGCTTGAACCGGTACAGGGCGAAGGCGGACTGGCCACCGCGGGCGAAGATTACATCAAAGCCGTGCGCGATATCTGTGATCAGAATGACTTACTGATGCTGGTTGATGAGATTCAGACTGGTAACGGTCGTACAGGCACCTACTTCTGCTATCAACAGTTTGGTATTACGCCTGATGTTGTTACAACAGCCAAAGGGCTCGGCAACGGTGTGCCTATAGGCGCCTGCCTTGCTCGTGGTAAAGCCGCAGACGTTCTGCAACCAGGCAGTCATGGTTCAACCTACGGCGGCAACCCACTGGCATGTGCCGCCGCGAATGCGGTTGTGACGACCATAGAGAATGACAAGCTGGCCGAAAACGCCGCGCACATGGGCAACTACCTTGCCAGCGCTTTCAACGTGCGATTGCAGGACAACCCTCTATTCTCCGAAATTCGGGGACGTGGTTTGATGATGGGGATTGTTCTGAAAAAAGACTGCACAGAATTAATGGCGAAAGGCACTGCGAAGGGCCTTCTGCTTAACGTTACCTCAGGCAATGTTATCCGTCTTCTACCACCACTGACACTGACAGAAGAAGAAGCAGATCTGATCGTAGAGGGAGTCATGGAACTGATCCATGAACTCAATGAATGAAAAAATGGAAAAGACAGTGAGACACTTTCTGACGCTCTCGGACACCTCTCCGGATGAGCTCAACTGGATAATTGAACGGGCTATTGAGCTCAAGAAGAAGCAGCACGCAGGAGAGATCTACGAGCCGCTGAAAAACCGGGTACTGGGCATGATTTTCGAGAAGTCATCCACCCGTACCCGCGTCTCTTTTGAGGCCGGTATGAGTCAACTGGGTGGCAGCGCGATCTTCCTGTCACCGCGTGATACTCAGCTAGGCCGCGGTGAACCCGTAGAAGATTCAGCACGAGTGCTATCACGAATGGTCGATGTGGTGATGATTCGCACCTTCGACCATGACATCATCGAGCGCTTCGCTGCGTTTTCCTCCGTACCGGTTATTAACGCCCTGACCGATGACTTCCACCCATGCCAGCTACTCGCTGACATGCAGACCTATGTTGAGCATCGCGGCTCTATCGCCGGTAAGACCGTCGCCTGGGTCGGTGATGGCAACAATATGTGTCATTCCTATATCAAGGCTGCTGTGCAATTCGGGTTCAATCTGCGCATCGCTACACCAGAAGGGTTTGAACCGGACGCCCGTATCGTCAGCGAAGGCGGAGATCGTATTCAGCTGTTCAAAACCCCAGAGGAAGCTGTAGCAGGCGCAAACCTGGTTGTAACTGACGTCTGGGCCTCAATGGGCCAGGAAGAAGAGCAGGATGAACGCATCCGCAAATTCCAGGCATTTCAGGTCTCTCCTGCTCTGCTGGATAAAGCGGCCAGTGATGTTATTTTCATGCACTGTTTACCGGCTCACCGTGGTGAGGAAGTGACCGATGAAGTCATGGAAGATCCACGAGCTGTCGTCTGGGATGAAGCCGAGAATCGCCTGCACGCACAAAAAGCTCTATTAGAGTTTTTGCTGTGTCAGGAAGAAGAGGACTGATACTGTTCTCTGTGGCGCTCAATGCAGAGGCAACTGCTGAGCGCCCTCCAGATACACCCGATTTCTCCCCAGACGCTTCGCTTCATACAGCATCCGGTCTGCCCGGTTAAGAACATCCTCAGAAGCCTCGTCGGGATGATACTCAGCTCCTCCAATGGACACTCGTTGTTCGAGTTCCACCTCAGAGAACCTGTGATTTTCGACAGAAACGCGTATCCGCTCCAGAACACCCGATGCGGCCTCAAGATTCAGGCCTGACAGCAGCAAAACAAACTCTTCGCCACCGTAACGAGCTGCCAAGTCAATTTCCCGGACAGATACTCTGAGCAGGTGTGCAAGCTCTGCAAGCACCTGGTCACCAATCCTATGACCGTATTCATCATTTACACGTTTAAAGTAGTCAATGTCTATGAAGGCCACCACAAACGGGATTTCCTGTCGAATCGACAACGCCCTCTGTTTCTCGAGAGTTTTAAGGAGATACCGTCGATTGTTCAACCCGGTTAACTCATCAGTAACCGCCAACTCCTCAATGCGGGCGAGCGCACGACGTAATTCAGAGTTCTTCTCGCCATAGGCTTTACGCAAAATGAAAAACTCTCGGCCAATAAAGGCATACACCAGCAGGCTCGTCATCAGAGCCACACCAATAACGACTTCGAATTCTGGTACAAGGAGTTCGCTGGCACTGTAATGCGTAGAGAAGATGACCAGTGAATAACAAAAAACGGTAAAGAGGGATATACCAATGAAGCCCCGCCCTGATAGGCGGAATACACCAAATGGCATGATATTCAGATAACCCAGAATCATTACGCCGCGAAGTTCAGGTGCCAGAATCATAAGCCCAGACATATACAGGATAACGAGTGCCATCACTGGCATTGTCATACTGGGATCGGCAGTCTCCATCGCCCTGCCAGAATAGATATACCAGACAGTAACGCCATGAACGGCCAGGTAGAAAAGCACCATGGCACCAAACCACGCATTCGGCGACGTCCCGTACTCAATACCAAAACCAGCGTAATATAAAATGCTGAATAGAAGCACACCCGCGGCAGCCAGGCTGTGCCGGCGTAAAATGTCCTTTCTTAGCTGCCCCATAAAGGCTTCCTAAAGTATCTTACCTTCCAGAATAATGGGTGACGGCGCACCCCGCCAGACCCTTTTACATAAGGACAACAATTCCGGCCCGATTCCATCCTGCTGTCCGTTATAGCCAGTTCAGGTCGGGCGACACAAGCGCCCTACCGCATCTTTCCAACCATCGTACAGTTTGTCCCTTTTTGCTTTCGAGATTTTAGGTACAAAAACTCTCTCGGTCTGCCACAGGCCAGCGACCTCTTCCAGGCCCGAATACACCCCGGATTGAATCCCGGCAAGATAGGCGACACCCAGTGCGGTTGTCTCTGTAATCTGAGGTCGGGTAACACGCACCCCGAGCACATCACATAAGAACTGAACCAACCAATCGTTCTTCACCATACCGCCATCTACCCGCAGTTCAGCAGCTTTCGTGCCGTCGCCCTCCATGGCTGAAAGCAGATCACGCGTCTGGTAGCAGACCGCCTGCAGCCCCGCCGTGACCAACTCCTTAATTCCGCTATCGCGACTAAGACCAAAAATAGCGCCCCGCGCATCCGGGTCCCAATAGGGAGCACCTAACCCTGCGAACGCCGGAACCATATAGACAGGATTCTCATAACCGGTTTTTTCCGCCAGTGACTGGCTCTCTTTCGCATCCTTAATCAGCTGCAAACCATCACGAATCCACTGAATAGTGGCACCGGCCATAAAGATGGAGCCCTCAAGAGCGTATGTTGTCTCGCCATTGATACGGTAGGCAATCGTCGTGAGGAGGCGGTGCTTCGAAGTTACCGGCTCGCGCCCTGTATTCAGCACCATAAAACAGCCGGTTCCGTAAGTACTTTTGATCATACCTTCAGAGAAGCATCCCTGACCGATCAGTGCGGCTTGCTGATCTCCCGCAACGCCCCCTATCTGAACCGCTCCGCCGAGCCATCCGCTTAACGTTTTACCAAAATCAGAGGCACTGTCCTGAACCTCAGGGAGCAAAGACGCCGGGATATCAAACAAAGAAAGAAGGTCTGCGTCCCAACACTCTTCATGGATGTTGTATAGCATCGTACGACAGGCATTGGTTGAATCTGTCAGGTGCGAACGTCCTCCCGTCAGCTGCCAGATCAACCAGGTGTCGACCGTTCCGAACGCAAGTTCACCTGCTTCAGCACGTGCTCTCACGCCTTCTACATTATCAAGAATCCAACGGATTTTGGTTGCCGAAAAATAAGGATCCAGAAGAAGTCCGGTACGTGCCGATATTTCGTTTTTCTGTTCTTCCCACTGACGACAAAGATCTGCGGTCCGTCTGTCTTGCCAGACAATAGCAGGGTGTACAGGCTCGCCTGTTTGCCTGTCCCAGATCAACGTCGTCTCGCGTTGATTAGTAATCCCAATAGAGACGATGTCCGACGCTTTAGCCCCCACCTTTTTAAGAACATTGCGTGCGCACTTCAGCGACGTTTGCCACAAGTCGGCCGGGGCATGCTCGACCCAGCCGGGATGAGGAAAATGCTGCTCAAACTCTTCTTGCGACTGCGCAATCACCTCGCCCGAAAGACCGAATAGAATGGCGCGGCTACTGGTTGTTCCCTGATCAAAGCTAAGCAGATACTTCGACATACACTGAGATCCAATCTAACTAAAACTCCAGACTAACTGCTGCGCCGGGTGGCTTCCAGACATGTCGAAAAAAATGCAACATATATGAATAAATTCACGGATAGCGCTAAGATGTCATGAAATATTTTCAAGAAGATCGCTATGCTTGATATACGCCACCTGAAAACGCTTATCGCATTGAGAGACAGCGGTAGCCTCGTCGATGCAGCACGTCGCCTTCACCTGACGCAATCAGCGTTATCGCATCAACTGAAAGATCTTGAGTCACGTCTGAATACACGTCTCTTCGAGCGAAAATCCCGTCCTATCCGCTTCACCCGCGCAGGCCTAGAAGTACTCCAACTTGCTGACAACGTTCTACCTATGATTCAGCGCACAGAGCAGACCTTAAAGAAGATCGAAGCCGGTCACGATGGCCGGCTGCACATGGCAATCGAGTGTCATAGTTGCTTTGAGTGGCTGATGCCAGCAATCAACCACTTCCGGGATCACTGGCCTGACGTCGAAATTGACCTCACCACGAGCTTTCATTTTCAACCACTTGAAGCTCTGCGGCGGGGGGATATCGACCTTGTCATCACCTCGGACCCAGCGGACGATCCGATAGTGACGCACATACCACTTTTCAGGTATCAGTCCGTGCTGGCACTCGCTAATCAACACCCCCTAACCCGACACGACTGGATAGACCCGGAGCACCTGAGTGAGGAAACCCTGATTCACTACCCGGTTGATCGTCGACGCCTGGATATTTTCGAGCGCTTCCTGCAGCCGCATGGTATCGAGCCCTCAGCAACCCGCGAAACAGAACTAACGCTGATGATGATTCAATTGGTAGCCAGTGGTCGTGGCGTCGCCTGCCTCCCGAATTGGGCGCTTCAGGCGTACCTCGATGCAGGGTTGATAGCTGTACGACCGTTAGGGAAAAACGGAGTGTGGCCGGTGCTTTACGCAGCCATCAGGAAGGAACAGTCAGGAACACAATATCTGAAAGATTTCGTTAATACAGCCGCAGAGAGCTCATTTGCGACTTTAAAAGGAATCGCTAAGGCGGAAGGCTGATGTAACAATATCGGCCAGATAGGCCAGACAAAAAAAGGGCCTCAACAAAGGAGGCCCATCAAAGCGACACAGTGTGTCGCAACATTCTCACCACGTCTCCAAAGGATACGTACGTTTATACTGACCTGTATGAAGTAAGTAATCTATAGCTGGAAGGTGACTATTTGTAACGTTATGTTACAGGTGTCTGAAAACGTACCGATTACCAGCTTTATTTGTCCCGCATTGCAAGTCGGTACCAGACACATTGTCAGTCTGTGTGAACACGAGGCCAAATCAAACTGAAGCGCGCACCACCTAACTCGTCACTGCGCCCCACCATCGCCTGTCCACCGTGCCAGTACATAATCCGGCGCACAATCGACAAGCCAAGACCATACCCCCCGGATGCCCGGGTGCGGCTATCATCCAGGCGAGCAAATGCGCTGAATACGCGATCCCAGTCTTCTTCCGGAATCCCTGGTCCATCGTCCTCGACATCTACCCGGCAAATGTCGTCTGCCACACTGCAACGCACTTTAACCCGTCCTTTAGCGTAACGGCCAGCATTACCCACCAGGTTCTGAATAGCCCTGTGTACGTATCTGGGTTCGACTTCAGAGAACGGGAAACCTTCTGGGCCGCTGCCCTCAAAAGAGACCGCAACATGCTCTGGTGGCCGAGCTTCACCAACAACCTGCTCAGCAACCTCAGCAACGTTGATCTTTTGAAAATCGAGAATTGGCCCACCCTCTTCGAGTCGGGCATACGTCAGAATTTCATCAATCAGCTCATCAAGCTCCTGAATATCGGCATCCATGCCTGCCAGTTGCTTGAAAACAAACGGATCATCTAACACTGAATCTTCAATAATCTGTGCACCAAAACGGATGCGGGCAACCGGCGTGCGTAACTCGTGAGACACCGCTCTTACCATTTCACGCTGAATAGAAATCAGACGTTGAATGTGCTCAGCCATTTTATTGAATGAATGCCCAAGACGACCAACGGCATCTTCACCAGAGGTGCTAACGCGCGCATTCAGGTGGCCTTGCGATAAACGGCTGGTCGCCTGCTCCAGCTTTCGCAAACGTGTCTCAAAGGTATTAACTACCCAGTAGACGCCGAGACCAATCAGTAACACACCTATAGTGCCGATAACGAAGACAGCACGCAGTGAATACGGATTAAATTTCTCGACTGGGCCCAGGCGAACCACCTGCTCTGCGCCGGGAATTTTTATATACGCGTCCGCACCGGCACCATCAACAGCCAGCTGCACCAATACATCACCGTATTGCATGCGCGACAGATCGGTGGCCGATATCTCGAGATCAACAATGTCCTCGACAGAAAGCGGATAGCCAAAGCGGCTCTGAAGATCCGCCAGAAAGCTCTCTATTGGCTCGCCGCTGCGTTGCCATAATTCAACCAGTAAACGAGCGGTAGCGCGTGCCTGGAGCTCTGACAGCTTGTTAAAGTCAACGTAAAGCCATTGCCCGTCGGGCATCATGCTACGCATCGAAGCAGTCTTGCCATCAGGTGATACAGTCACAATCACCTGCCCACGAAGCAAACGTGAACGTTCGTATTCGTCATCAGGCCCTTCATCTTGCGGGCGAATAGCAATAGATGCATCGAATGCGGCTTCGAGACGTTGTAAAGCCCCCTTGTCGGTCGCAAGGCGCTCACCAATCAAATACAGACTGCCGCGGGAAACTTCTTCGTAGAACTGTGCAGAACGCACAAGGTTAACGAGCTGCAGGGCAGCTGAGCACAAGACTGCAACCGCCAGCAGAGCACCAAGGAGCCCGAAATATACCCGGATAAAAATAGCCGTTTACTCCTGTAACGGATCAGAGCTCTTTGACGAACAGATAGCCTTTGCTACGTACCGTCTTAATACGCTTAGGGTTCATAGGATCATCGCCCACCTTAGGACGAATGCGCGATACACGCACGTCGATAGAGCGATCCTGACCATCGTACTCAATGCCACGCAACTGATTGAAAATCTCTTCCCGGGTCAAAACCCGCCCAGCATTGCTGCTCAGCAGCCAGAGCAGATCAAACTCAGCACTGGTGAGATCAATACTCTCGCCTTCCAACCAAGCTTCCCGCATTGAGCTGTCGACGACCAGATTGCCGAAGGTCAGGCGTGAGGAGGAGCTGCCCTCTTCTTCAACCTCTTCCACACCATCGCCAACACGACGCAACAGAGCGCGGATACGTGCCAACAAAACACGTGGACGGACTGGCTTGGCGACATAGTCATCAGCCCCCATCTCAAGCCCCAGAACCTGATCCAGATCCTCCGTTCGTGCTGTCAGCATAAGGATAGGTCCTTTGTAATGCGGACGGACAATGCGACACACCGCTAAGCCATCTTCACCCGGCAACATAAGATCAAGCACAACCAGGTCGGGTTGTTCAGACTTGATGCGGTCAATAGCACGGCTACCATCGCCCTCTACTGTCACAATCAGGCCATTGCTTTCAAGGTAATCCTTGGTCAGGGCTGCGAGTCGCTCATCGTCTTCAACGATAAGGATTCGCCAGTTTTCCTCGGGGCTCTGTGTATTTTCGTGCTTTAACATGAAGACCTACCATTCCTAACAATCGAATGTTCCGCTCAGGGAACCTGTGCTCAGCTGAACCAGCCACAGCAACGCCTCTATCATAACTATAGATAACTTTAGACGCTGTTACGCTTTGTTGCACAGTAACAGTCGACATTTATATCAGAACCCCCGTTTTCACACTCAGAAAAACCGCCCACCAGATGGTGACTGGGCTGGCGTAGGTTACCCCCTTCATGTCCACCACATACGCACAACTTATCCACAATACGAGCTGTCCAATAGTGCCGAAACAACACAAGATATGGGGTTGAATTCACCCACTGGGCGCATTATCTTGTGGCGAAGTAAAAAACCTACATGACGTCAGAGACTTAGCGCGCTTCCGCAGTTAAAACAACCGGAATGTCAAGCATTAAGACACCGGCGCCGTCAGGGAAAGATGGAGTAGATTCCCCTTGAATACAGGCACAGAAAACATGAACGCTACCCTCAGAGTCACCAAACGCGACGGCAGTCAGGAACCGATTGATCTCGATAAGATCCACAAAGTTGTCACCTGGGCTGCAGAAGGGCTTGAAAAGGTATCTGTGTCAGAAGTTGAGCTTCGCGCTCACCTCCAGTTTTTCGATGGCATTCAGACCTCAGAAATCCACGAAACTCTGATCAAAGCAGCAGCCGACCTGATTTCCGAAGAGGCGCCAGATTACCAGTATCTGGCTGCCCGACTGAACATCTTCCACCTGCGCAAGAAATCGTACGGCCGCTTCGAACCACCAGCGCTGCTGGACCATGTGAAAGCGATGGTCGAAGACGAGCGCTATGATAAGCACCTGCTTGAGGATTACACCGACGAAGAATTCGCAGCGATGGATGCCTTTATTGATCATTCTCGCGATATGAACTTCAGCTACGCCGCGGTAAAACAGCTCGAAGGCAAGTACCTTGTTCAGAACCGTGTAACAGGCAAAGTCTATGAAAGTGCTCAGTTCCTCTATGTTCTGATCGCTGCCTGCCTGTTCTCTTCGTACGACAAAGAACGTCGTCTCGACTACATCAAGCGCTTCTATGATGCCGTCTCTACATTCAAGCTTTCACTGCCAACACCGATTATGGCAGGCGTGCGTACACCGACCCGCCAGTTCAGCTCCTGTGTCCTGATCGAAGCGGGCGACAGCCTCGACTCCATCAACGCAACGGCAGGCGCTATCGTAAAATACGTGTCGCAGCGTGCTGGCATTGGCATCAATGGCGGTCGCATCCGCGCACTCGGCAGTCCAATCCGTGGCGGTGAAGCATTTCATACTGGCTGCATCCCGTTCTATAAGCACTTCCAGACGGCAGTGAAGTCTTGTTCTCAAGGCGGTGTGCGCGGTGGTGCAGCGACTCTGTTCTATCCTATCTGGCACTACGAAGTAGAAAACCTGCTGGTTCTCAAGAACAACCGGGGTGTTGAAGAAAACCGGGTACGTCATCTGGATTACGGTGTGCAGCTGAACAAGCTGATGTACGAGCGCATGATCAAGAATGGCAATATCACCCTGTTCTCACCAAGCGATGTGCCAGGACTGTACGACGCCTTCTTTGAAGATCAGGTACTGTTTGAGCAGCTTTACAGCAAGTACGAAGCTGACGACAGCATCCGCAAAAAGACCATCAAAGCGGTCGACCTTTTCTCAATGATGATGCAGGAGCGTGCCAGCACGGGTCGTATCTACATTCAGAATGTTGACCACTGTAATACCCACAGCCCGTTTAACCCGAAGAAAGCACCAGTTCGTCAGTCAAACCTGTGTCTTGAGATTGCTCTGCCAACCAAGCCGCTGAATGACATCAATGATGAGAGTGGTGAGATCGCCTTGTGTACTCTCGCGGCGTTCAACCTGGGTAAGATTGACGATCTGAACGAACTGGAAGATCTCTCCGACCTGATCGTGCGTGCACTCGACAGCCTGCTCAGCTATCAGGACTACCCGGTGCCTGCAGCCCAACGCGCCAGCATCGCGCGTCGTACTCTGGGTGTTGGCGTTATTAACTTTGCCTACTTCCTCGCTAAGAACGGAGTTAAGTACTCAGACGGTTCAGCCAATGGCCTGACTCACCGTGCATTTGAAGCGATTCAGTATTGGCTGCTGCGCGCGTCAAACCAACTGGCAAAAGAGCAAGGTGCGTGTGATGCGTTCGGCGATACTACCTACGCTCAGGGCATTCTCCCGATCGACTCATACAAGAAAGACATCGACAAGTTCTGTGAAGAGCCGCTGCAATACGACTGGGAAACTCTGCGTAAAGACATCGTTGACACCGGCCTGCGTAACTCTACCCTGACTGCACTGATGCCATCAGAGACGTCATCGCAGATCAGTAACGCAACCAACGGTATTGAACCGCCGCGTGGCTACATCAGCGTTAAGCAGAGCAAAGACGGCATCCTCAAACAGGTTGTGCCTGATTACGAAAACCTGAAGAAGAACTACGAACTCCTGTGGCAGATTCCGGATAACCAAGGCTATCTGCAGCTGGTTGGTATCATGCAGAAGTTCGTCGATCAGGCGATCTCAGCGAATACCAACTACGACCCTTCCCGCTTCCCGGGCAACAAGGTACCTATGCAGCAGCTGCTTAAAGACCTGCTGACGGCGTACCGTAACGGTGTTAAGACTCTGTACTACCACAACACCCGTGACGGTATGGAAGACCCACAGAAAGAAGTTGCACAAGAAGATGACGACTGCGCCGGCGGTGCGTGTAAAATCTGATTTATTAAGGGGCGCGGCTATGGGGCTGCGCCCATAGCACGAGACTAAAACAGCGAATGGCTTACACAACTTTTAACCGTAACGAGTTTGATACTTTTGAGCAGCCGATGTTTTTCGGCGAGCCCGTCAACGTCGCACGTTACGACCAGCAAAAGCACAAGATCTTTGAGAACCTGATCGAGAAGCAGCTGTCCTTTTTCTGGCGCCCGGAAGAAGTTGACCTGACAAACGATCGCAAAGATTTCATGGATCTGCCTGAGCACGAGAAGCACATTTTCGTGTCTAATCTTAAATACCAGACCTTGCTGGATTCTGTTCAGGGCCGCTCTCCTAACGTCGCTTTGCTTCCCGTCGTGTCGCTGCCAGAGCTGGAAACCTGGATCGAGACCTGGTCGTTCAGTGAGACGATTCACAGCCGTTCGTACACGCACATTGTGCGTAATATCGTTCCGAATCCAGCGGTCGTATTCGATGACATCACTAAAAACGAATACATCGTCCGCCGTGCAATTTCGGTGACCAAGTACTACGACGACTTTATCGAACTGAGTAACTACTATCAGCAGCTCGGCGAAGGCAAGCACACAGTGAATGGCGAAACCATTGATGTGAACCTGCACGAACTGAAGCGCCGTCTGTACCTGACAATGGTCTCGGTGAACGTACTCGAAGCTATTCGTTTCTATGTCAGTTTTGCCTGTTCTTTTGCGTTCGCTGAGCGTGCCAAAATGGAAGGCAACGCCAAGATCATTAAATTGATCGCCCGCGATGAAGCCCTGCACCTGACCGGCACCCAACACATGCTGCAAATCATGGCGCGTGGTAAAGACGATGCTGAGTTCGCTCAGATCGCTGAAGAGTGTCGAGATGATGTTGTGGCCATCTTCCACGAAGCCGCGGAGCAGGAAAAAGAATGGGCCGACTATCTGTTCAAAGACGGCTCTATGATTGGTCTGAACAAAGATATCCTGAGCCAGTATGTTGAGTACATCACCAACCAGCGTATCGGTGCTCTGGGTTTCGAACCAATCTTCGATGTACGTAACAACCCACTCCCATGGATCAATGCCTGGCTGAACAGTGATAACGTTCAGGTAGCCCCACAGGAAGCTGAGATCAGTTCATACCTCGTCGGCGCGATTGATAGCGAAGTTGATACCGCAGACTTCGGTGACTTTGACCTGTAACCTCTGACCTGATGACCAACGCACGCAGGGCGGCCCGCATAGGCCGCCGTCGCTGGGCTAGCTCGAAGACATTTCATTCTGATGCTCAGACCGAAATGGAGCTGACCGGTGGCAGCACCACTCAGCTGGAAATGGACCTGGGTGAACTGCCCCTACCCTCTTATGCCCGACCGGCTCCCAAAGAAGATAATGTGCTTGAGCAGGGTGATCTGTTTGATCTGCTGGCAGAATCCCCGGAGCCAACACCGCAAACCATTTTCGAAGGCATGGAGAAACCCATCTTTGAAGTGGCATTCGCGGACGGTCGTAACGCGCGCTTCCAGCACGCGAATACCTTGTTGGAATCCCTGGAAGCTCAGGACATTCATATTGAATACCAATGCCGCGAAGGCTACTGTGGCAGTTGTCGGGTGCGTCTTGTAGAGGGCGACGTTCACTATATTGAAGAGCCAATGGCATGGATTGATGACGATGAAATTCTGCCCTGTTGCTGTATCCCGAAATCAGCCCTGAAACTTCAATAGTTCAAAGTCTTGCATTCAATCGCTGCCTTCCGGTAGCCTTCTAAGATTCTTATACACTTTTTGTACAGAGGACATTATGGCACTCGATTTTCCAGAACTTGGTCAACCCGCTCCAGACTTCACGACACAGAATCAACGCGAAGAAGATGTTTCTCTAAGCGACCTGAAAGGTAAAAAAGTCGTTCTCTACTTCTACCCAAAAGCAATGACGCCGGGTTGTACTGTTCAGGCCTGTGGCCTGCGTGATACCCAGAAAGAGCTCGAAGACCGAAATGTCGTCGTACTCGGGCTAAGCCCTGATGCACCTAAACGCCTGCAGAAGTTCATTGATCGCGACGAGCTTAATTTTGACCTTCTGTCAGATGAAGATCACGCGATTGCCGAGAAATACGGCGTGTGGGCCATGAAAAAGTTTATGGGGCGCGAGTTCATGGGCGTTCATCGCATCACCTTCATCATTGATGAAGATGGCAAGCTAGTACACATTATGGAGAAGGTGAAAACCAAAACCCACCACGACGACCTGCTCGCCGCACTGGATGCTCTCTGATCCTAAACTTCAGGTACTCTGACGATACTGCAGGGGAGACATCCCCTGCCAACGTTTGAATGCTTTGCTGAAGGCACTGCCATCTGCAAAGCCCAGCAAACCACTGATGTCGGAAATCGGCAGATCAGTCCCTCTGAGTAGCTGTGTCGCCCGACGTTCACGCTCAGTATCCAACAGTTGCTGAAAACTGGTGCCGGCCTCACCAAGACGTCGCTGTAAGGTGCTGACACTCATATACAGACGTGACGCAATGTCCTCACGATCGGTTGCCAGATGTACGGCTTCCTGCAAGCAACGCTCTACCCGCGTCCGTACTTCTGGTTGCTGGACACGCTTTAACTGCGCATCAAGTAACTGCTGATGCATTCCTGCAAGCGCAGGCTCCCCACCAGGCAAAGGTCTCTGAAACCACTCCGTTTCAAACACCAAAACATTCTTATCTGCACCAAACTCAGGGAGGCACCCATAAGCTCGCTGATACTCATCGACTTCTGAATCAGCCACAGTGAAGTTCAGCATCACCCTGACAGGCGGTACCGAGCGACAGTAAAGCCACTCGCCAAATTTTTTCAGAAGTAAAAGAACGGTATCTATCTGATCACGACTGAACGACCTGTCACCCGGCAGATACGTCAAATGCATCAAACCGTGATGCTGACTCACAGAGAAACGCCCGCCCTCACTGATCACCGATGAATATCGTTCCGCTGTGCCCAGAGCTTCAAGCAAGCTCCGGCTATGCATCAGATTCATGGCCAATAGCGGAAAATGAAGCGGTGTCAGATAGTCTCCCAAACGCAGTCCCAGTGGCTGATCTGTCGCTGCCGCTGCGGCTTTCCAGAGCAACAGGGTGCGCTCCAGATCGATACGTGCGTCGGGCTCTGCCAATTCACCCGCTGACAGGCGTGCCTGCTGCAATACCTGTTCTGGATTGATCCCGAGAGAGCGAAAGCCCTGAAGCAAAACCGTCAGCCAATGCGCCGATACCCGTAAGTGTGATGTATTGTTTTCTGTCGTCATAATGATTGCTTAGAACAAACCTCTGACCTGCAAGGACAAGATAAAACCCGAGGGCTGACGTAGACTGAACATCATAACAACAAACGGAGACTGCAATGAGTCGTAAAACTGTTGACCAATGGTTCGCTGAATACGGAGAGAGCCATCAAAACCCGATGAACAAATTGATTCACTGGTTCTGTGTTCCTCTTATTTACCTGGTTATTTTTTCTTTGCTCTGGGAGATTCCGCAGCCTGACTGGCTGGCCTCTGTACCACTGGTCAACTGGGCAGTACTCGGCGCTGCAGTCACCATGACTTTCTATGTACGCTTGTCTAAGCCGCTGGCGAAAGGCCTGGGGATATTTACTCTGCTATGCCTTCTGTTTCCTCTTGTCTATGAGCAGATGACAGACACCCCACTGTGGCTTTCCAGTGTTATCGCTTTCGTCATTCTTTGGATCATGCAGTTCGTGGGGCACCACATTGAAGGTAAAAAACCGTCCTTCTTTAAAGATATTCAGTTTCTCCTTATAGGCCCCGCCTGGGTGATAGGCTTCATCTACGATCGTCTTGGTATCAACTATCGCTAAACTGACTAACCTGACATGCAGGCCGCCCGGCCTGCATGCGCCATTGGCCACCCGTGTGATATCCGTTAAGGTCGGATAACTGGAATTACAACGACTTCACTTCACGGACGGTCAACTTGCGCTTTTCACTTCGTGCCTCTGCCGGATTTTCAACCTTACAGACCACCGCCGGAATAATTATCAGCGGCGTACTTACGGGTACCGCAATGCACTATTTTCCAGACATCCTCGATCAGGCAGACCGGGAAGTGACCCGATACGCTGCATCAGCTGAAGCAGTTCATCAGGAAATATGGGATATCTATGAAGAAACACAAGGCATAAACGCCAAACCTCGACGGGAATCGGTTCGCCACGGCTTCTCTGCCGCAAATGACCTTGTCGCGTCGCCACTCGGTGGCTACTGTTTTGATCCGGGCGCCCCTGGAGAAACCCTCCAGAATTGTCCTGTCGCGGCTTCAGACTAGACCCTGTTTACACTGCGTGAATACGGCTAGCTGAGAGCCAATCATTCTCTGAACAAGGAAATACTATGACTCTCGCCTACTGGTGCGTGCTCGCCGCCGCATTGATGCCGTTTCTGTTTACCGGGATCGCTAAATTCAGCGGAGGACGCTACAACAATTACTCACCACGTGAGTTTCTGGAAAAACAGGAAGGTTTTCGCAAACGTGCCCACTGGGCTCAGCTGAATAGCTTTGAAGCATTTCCAATGTTCGCTGCAGCCGTCATCATTGCTCACCTGACAGGTGCTGAGCAGGATTACATCAACACTCTGGCCATCGCATTTATCGGTATCCGTATCGTGTACGGTGCTATGTATCTGGCTAATCTGGCAGCACTGCGGACGCTGGTCTGGTCAGCAGGTCTGGCGTGCGTGATCGCTTTGTTTGCTGCGGGCGCATAAAACCCGGGGCAATGCCTGGCTGCCGGGCAATTCAGTACTACGCAGTCAGGTGGTGGCCCCTAAGTTTGTAACAATACGAAGGATTGCAATAGATAACGATCTGACGGCCTTTGTCAGGCGTCTCGATCATATACAGGTCATTAAATCCCGGAGTGTGCTCAGAAAACATCGTGTTCTTCAGCACCTGTGCGTGCCATTGAACCGAACTGTCATACTCGTGTACAGCAGGTTGATCAGACACAACAATAATTGCCAGTGCCATAATCGCCGATAGCAGGTATTTCATTGATACCCCTCCTCGCTGACGCATACACCTTTCCGTTTATCAAAAAGGCTGTAACACTAAGTATAGAAGAGCTTTCTGAGCTGGTATGGCCTTTCACGTTGAGATTCGTAACCGGTTCACAGATTCAAAGTGTGAAAAGCCAGAAGTGTTATCGGCGTCTCATCTGTCAGGCGCTTACACTCTGACGCATGGATACAAGAAGCTCGGCTTCTGCTCTTGCCACACCCAATGAGTCAACGAGATCTTCAGCTGACGCTCCCATGCCCGCAAGCCGTGACGCCTGTTCAAAACGCGCATCCGGTGCCGCCGCTGCCGGTCGCTTATCTGCCGCTGCCGCCCTCGCCTCCACCTGCTTCATCCGACGCCCGAGACCAATCGCACTTTTGCTGATCGCGTCCTGCCCTTGCTGTAACTGAAGAATTTTATCCTCCAGTATCTGAGTTTCTCTGCTTTGCTGTTTACGCAGCGCAACTATAAAGCCCGCTGCGGCCAGCAAAACAGTGAAATTTCCGATAAGTAACCAGTGAACCAGCGTCAGTGTTGGCATGACAGACCCCTATAGACCGTGAAGTTCTGTCCACTCCTCGTCTGTCATCAGTTTCTCAAGGTCTACCAGAATAAGAAGTTCATCATTCTTATGGCAGACACCCTGAATAAACTTGGCGCTCTCTTCGTTGCCGACATTCGGAGTGGTTTCGATTTCTGACTGACGTAGATAAACCACTTCAGCCACCGCATCCACGAGAATGCCCACGACCTGATTCTCTGCCTCGATAATAACGATGCGAGTCTGGTCCGTGGTGTCTGATGTCGGCAAGCCAAAACGCTGCCGGGTGTCGATCACAGTGACGACATTACCCCGCAGATTTATGATCCCCAATACATAAGGGGGCGCACCGGGTACCGGTGCAATTTCGGTATAACGCAAGACTTCCTGAACCTGCATTACGTTAATACCGTAACTCTCGTTTTCAAGCCGGAAGGTTACCCATTGGAGTACCGGATCTTCCGCACTTTTAGCGGCAATTGCTGACATAAAACATCCTCGCTAAGAAAGGCCGATGCCTGACAGTGTCAAAAACACTACAAACCTCTCTTAACTATAGATCAGAGCACAAAGTGTACCAGCCGAAATGAAGGAAATTTTGTAACTTAGAAAGAGACCGGCAATAGCGCGGAAAAACTCCGCACTGCTGCAGCTTCTATGGGAATAAAGTGTTCGATCAGGCTTGTGTCTGCTTAAGGTGTGACTCAAGAAGATCCACCAGGCTGGGCACGTCCAGTAAGGCGCACATCTCAGAAATGACGGTTCCGGCTAACCAGGGGCGCTTACTTGAGTCCCCCCGCCATTTAATTGACTCAGAAACCAATGTAATGGTGTCACAAATACCTTCACACGCCAGCGCCCAGGGCGTCCGATCCAGCTGAATAAGGTATTCGTAGCCAGAGTCGCGTAATGACGCCCCCCGCTCCGGCATAATCAATCGGGCGCTGTCGACGACAGTCAGTTTATCCGTATCACTTTGCCATACACCCAGTGACCAGTCAGACTGACCAAACAAAGGTGTTACTTTCATATTTTCAGCAGGATGAACGCCCCCAAGTTGCGAAAGAGGGATCGCAAGCTTAAGGCCAGCAACGCTGAATAGAAGACACTCAACGCCCTGACTCGAATCCCACAGCAGCTTTTTAGACTCAGCCGCCAGGGGCGTAACCTGCGCCACTGCCGTATCGGCCTCCTGCAACGGTTCATTATCAGTGCTCATGTCAGACGGTCTTTCTACTACCTGAACATGAGGATCGAGGGCGTACGGGTCCCAATCCTGAATTTCTTCCGTTTTTGTTTCCGGCTGAAGCGTCAGAGAAGCTTCTTCCATCAGAGTGCCGGTAATTTCCGACGTATCGACCTCAGTAATCGTATCGGTGACAACATCGATGGCGGTTTCAGCAAGCGCAGGGGCTTCCGTAGCCACTGGAACTTCGGTCGTGACGGCGGCTTCTGTAGCGACGATTAAAAGTTGATCAAGGTAATTCTGAAGAACACCATCGACCTGGTTTTCTTTCGTCAGCGTACTGGCTTCCTGCGCAGTGACTTTGTTATCCGTCAGCTGGCTTTCAGACATCGAGAACACCTGCACAACACGATAAAATATGAAGCTTCAGGCGACTGGGCGGAATCGTCTTAACGACAGTTAATAACTGCAGCGCAGTGATCCGGTTAATCGCACCACCATTGACCTTCGCCGGTGGCTTCAGCGGGATAACCCGCATCCCCAGAGCAATGGTATCTGTTGCAACCGGCGTATAGTCATCGTCAGGCACCTGAGCCGCAGCGCCTGCAAGCAGATCACTGACAATCGTTTTTCTTGGGTCCTCTTCAAGCGTCGTCAGCAGACTGTCGAAGTAGCCCATCAGAACATCAGTATTACCCGACATATCAGCGCTTCTCTCCACACAGTTGAGCAAGCAAATGACGATACGCCCGAACACCACGGGTGTTCGGGTCTAACTGATGCGGAAAAACTCCCTCATGGCTGGCATCCCGCAGCCGCGTATCCACCGGAATGGCTTCATCCCATAAAGCCCCCTGATACGTCCGTCGCATTTCTTTGAGACTGGTGAGTGATGCAGATGTGCGACGGTCGAAAAGTGTTGGGACGATGGTGTACGGCAACTCCCGCTTTTGCGACTTCATTACCATTTTAAGAGTGTGCACCATGCGCTCCAATCCTTTGAGAGCAAGGTGTTCTGTCTGTGTTGGAATAACAAGTTGCTGACAAGCAGCCAGTGCATTCACCAGTAACACGCCGAGAATAGGCGGTGTATCCAGCAGTGCATAATCGTAGTCATCCCAGAGTTGGGCCAGACTTCTCGCAAGCACAAGGCCCATTCCGTCCTGCCCACTGACTTGCCGTTCCAGTGTCGCAAGCGAAGTGGTCGCGGGCAGCATAGAGACATTTGCGAGACTGGTTGGCTTCAGCGTATCGCGGATGTAATCCACGTTACGCCAGCGTTGCTCAAAAAATAAGTGATACAGACTTCTTTCTAATCCGTCAGGGTCCTGGCCAAAGTAACTGGTAAGAGAGCCATGGGGGTCGAGGTCAACCAGAAGCACACGGTGCCCCTGGTCAGCCAGCAAGCCGCCCAGAGAAACAACCGATGTCGTTTTACCCACACCACCCTTCTGATTGGATATCGACCAGATTTTCACAATAGTATTCCTCTCCGCTCAGAGCAGACCACCCACTCATCGCATGAATCTCAATGCCATACCTGAGTCTAAGCAAATATCATGTCAGTTTTTAAATAAATAGGTATTTACGGTCATAAACACGGCTATCTTCCATGGCCGAGCGCGTTGAAAGCGATTTTTGAAACAATAAAAACGCAGAGTGCAGAAGGAAGCGGCAAAAGCGTGCCGGGCAGGAAGAATTCAGAGCAGAGTCAGAGCTGGCTCATATGTTTACTGACGTCGTTGAGCGGCAGTATTCGATCAGCTAATCCCGCATTGATTACAGCCATAGGCATTCCGTAAATAACACAGCTCTGTTCATCCTGCGCCCACAAGTGTCCTCCTGACTGCTTGAGCAAGCGGGCTCCTTCCCGCCCATCTGCCCCCATTCCTGTCAGTACAATACCGAGCGCTTTATTGCCGTAATGCTTCGCCACCGACGCCAGTGCAATATCAACGCTAGGTCGATAGCTAACCCGCTCATCGCTTTCTAATATATGTATAGAACCACCGTGACGTTTATCAACAATCAGTTGTTTTCCGCCTGGAGCTACATAGACATGACCAGGCTTTAATACGTCGCCCTCTTCAGCCTCCTTCACACTTAACGCGCTAAGATTATTCAGTCGCTCGGCAAACGCGGCAGTAAAAGAGGCAGGCATGTGCTGAACGATAATAATGGGCTTATTAAACCCCGCAGGCAGGCTCTTAAAGATGCTCTGCAACGCCGCCGGGCCGCCAGTAGATGTGCCGATAACAACAATTTCAAGGTGGCGTGGAGTCGGCTCATTGGTGGCTGTAGCCGACGTTGCTTTAGAAGCAGGTTTCGAAGAAGGTGTTACCGGCTGTGATGAGCTTTTCAGTTGCCCCTTCGCTACAGCAAGAATCTTTTCAGCTAACAGCTTACGGATGGATGCTGCATTACGGGCAATAGCGTCAAAGTTTTTAGGTAAAAAGTCGACAGCGCCAGCGTCCAGCGCATCCAGAGTTACCCGGGCGCCTTCGAAAGTTAAAGAAGAAAACATCAGAACAGGCACCGGATTTGATGCCATTATTTTACGTACGGCCGTGATGCCATCCATCACTGGCATCTCGTAATCCATGGTGATGACGTCAGGTTTGAGTTTCTCGTTCAGCTCAATAGCCTGAAGTCCGTTCTCAGCAACACCGATAACCTCGAGACGAGGGTCAGCATTGATAATATCTGTTACCCGGCGGCGGAAAAAACCCGAATCATCCACCACCAGAACTTTTAAAGCCATATTACTTCCTGTGTCAGGCTGCGCTGGATTGTCGCGTCGCGTAGCGCGTCAACATACTCGGAATATCAAGAATCAACGCTATGCGGCCATCACCTGTAATTGTTGCTCCTGCCATTCCAGCAGTACCGTGAAGCATTTTTCCAAGCGGCTTAATCACCACCTCTTCCTGACCGATCAACTGGTCTACGACAAATCCAACTTTGTTAGTACCGACCGAGACTACTACGACATGAGCAGATTCGTCGGCTTTGGCAAACTGCTCGCCCTTAACCAACCAGCGTTTCAGATGAAACAGTGGGATCGCACGCTCGCGTACAACCACAACTTCCTGCCCATCAACCACATTAGTTTGAGTAAGATCCAGATGAAAAATTTCATTCACATTAACGAGAGGGAAAGCAAATGCCTGATCTTTCAGCATCACCATTAATGTCGGCATAATAGCGAGCGTCAAAGGTACTTTAATACTGATCGTAGTGCCTTCGCCCTTGAACGAATCGATAGATATCGTGCCATTTAGCTGGGTGATCTTTGTCTTAACAACATCCATCCCGACACCACGACCAGACACATCAGATATCTGTTCTTTGGTTGAGAAACCCGGTGCAAAAATAAGATTAAAACACTCATTGTCGGTCAGGCGGTCGGCAGCATCCTGATCCATGACGCCTTTCTCTACAGCTTTACGTCGCAGTACATCGGCGTCCATTCCAGCGCCGTCATCCTGGATTCGCAGCAGAATATGATCGCCTTCCTGTTCTGCAGAGAGAATGACGGTACCAACACGGCTCTTACCACTTTCTTCGCGAACCTCTGGCTGCTCAACGCCATGGTCTACCGAGTTACGCACAAGGTGAACCAGAGGATCGGCGAGCGCTTCCACCAGGTTTTTATCAAGATCGGTTTCTTCACCGCGCAACTCGAGATTAATTTCTTTCTTCAGCTGGCGGGCAAGATCCCGGACGACTCGAGGGAAGCGACCGAATACTTTCTTGATCGGCTGCATACGCGTTTTCATCACAGACGACTGGAGATCACCTGTCACAACATCCAGATTCGCCACGGCCTTCGCCATGGATTCATCGCTGCTCTTCAGCCCCAGACGAACCAGACGGTTACGCACAAGTACCAGCTCACCCACCATGTTCATGATGTCATCAAGACGCTTGGTATCGACACGCACGGTGGCTTCGGCCATCGCTTCTTTTTCGTTTTTACGCGCCTCTGGTTTCGCTTTTGCTGCAGCGGGAGCCGCAGCGGGTTTGGGCGCGGCTGACTTAGCTGAGGAGGCTGCAGCCGGTTTGGCGACAGCGGGTTCTGGCTTCTTATCTTCAGGCGTTACTGCTGCTTTAGAATCAGACGCTTTAGACTCCGGAGCTTTTGATTCTGAAGACGTTGTTTCTGCAGCCGTACTGACTGGCGCTTCTGACGCCGGTGCGACACTGTCTGTAGCACCAGGCTTTCCCTTACCATGCAGACGATCAAGCAGTTCCTCAAATTCAGAATCCGTGATCAGATCACTGTCACCTCCACCCGCAGGTGGAGCGGAAGCCGCTGGAGCTTCTGTTTTTTCAGGCTCTGCGGGAGGGGGAGTTTCCGCATTAGCCGATTCCGAGGAAGCACCGGGTTTGCCCTTGCCGTGAATCTGATCCAATAAGGCTTCAAATTCATCCTCAGTGATTTCATCATCGGAAGCTGAGGCAGCTGGCGCGCTGTCGGTATCAAACAAATCATCGCCACCAAACAGATCGTCATCGCCACTGGCCTGAGGCGCAACTTCATCAGTAGGAGCAGAGCCTGCCTTGTCGTCTAACGCATCCAGCAGTTGCTCAAATTCATCGTCGGTGATGTCGCCATTATCTGCATCTGAAGCGCTTTCCGACGCCGTATCAGCTTCTTGCGCTGGAGCTTCGATGACGGCCTCTGCAGCGGGAGCTTCAACTGCTGGAGTTTCGTCTTCCGGCAGTGCCAGATGATGCAAATTGTCGAGCAAACTTTGTTCTGCGGGCTCTGGCATATCCCCAGAACGTACGCAATCAAACATTTCGTTCACGGTATCCAGTGCACTGAGAACCACGTCCATCAGGTCTGCATTCACTGAACGTTTACCATTACGAAGCGTATCGAACACGTTCTCAGCCGCGTGGCAACAATCCACCAAAGGGTTCAACTGTAAAAAGCCAGCACCACCCTTTACCGTATGAAATCCACGGAAGATTGCATTCAGGAGATCCTTATCGTCTGGGCTATTTTCCAGATCCACCAGCTGCTCTGAAAGCAGTTCCAGTATTTCTCCCGCCTCTACGAGAAAGTCCTGGAGAATCTCTTCATCAGCATCGAAACTCATTCAACCGCTCCTCTAAAACCCTAAGCTCGACAACAGATCATCGACATCATCCTGGCTACCTACTACACCATCGGCTTTGCTGTCGGTCTGTGGGCCTTCAGGGTTAATATCCGGGCCACTGTCTGGCGCCGGTGTGCTTTTTTCAAATTCATGATTAATGCCAGTAATCTGGTCGACCTGGCCAGCCATTGAGACCAGAGTGACCAGTCTCCCTTCCACATCACGAATCAGATTAATCACTTTATGGATGACCTGGCCGGTCAGATCCTGAAAGTCCTGAGCCAGAACAATTTCAGAAAACTGTTTTTTAATTTCCGATGAATCTTTAACGCTGCTGGTAAGATAGGCATCGATATCACGACTGAGTTCGCGAAATTCGGAGGTATTCATTTCGCGCTTCATAAATCGCTTCCAACGTGCCGACAGCTCTGAAGCCCGATCTCCCATAGCACCCGCAAGAGGACCACCAGCATCGGCAATATCCATCGTGCGGTTGGCTGACTTATCGGTCATTTCAAGGACATACGTCAGCTTGTCGGTTGTCTCGGTGATGTCAGAAGCGGCACCTACCGTATCGACATTCAGATTCTTAATCGACTCATGCAATGCACGGGTCAGTCGTCCGATCTCGTTATACAGTGTGCGATCCCGCAACTGATTGAGGTCGTCGACCAGAGCGACTGCTTTGCCGAGATCACCTTGCTCGAGCTGTTCGAGCATATTCTCGGCAAGCGAACGAATCTCCGAGCCGACCTGGTTGTCCTTATTATCCAGGTTTACATCCACCATGGTGCTACCTTCACTCAGCCTTCGACGCGTTCAAAAATCTTATCGATTTTTTCTTTAAGTACTGCGGCGGTAAAAGGCTTAACTACGTAACCATTCACCCCTGCCTGCGCCGCTGCAACGATCTGATCGCGCTTGGCTTCTGCAGTGACCATCAGTACTGGCAGAGTTTTCAGACGTTCGTCTTCCCTTACGTGCTTGAGAAGATCCAGGCCTGTCATCCCCGGCATATTCCAGTCAGTGACCAGAAAATCGAAGTCGCCATTCTGCAGCATCGGCAACGCTGTTGTGCCATCGTCGGCCTCCTGAGTGTTGGTAAAACCAAGATCACGCAGCAGGTTCTTGACGATACGTCTCATTGTTGAAAAATCATCGACAATGAGAATTTTCATGTTCTTGTCCAAAACGACCTCCAATATACGACTTTTACAAACCAAGCCGGTCCTGAATTCAGTTTAGACCCAGTTAGCGGTTTATCCAGAAAGAAAGAGAGAGAAAGAATAGAAAAGAATAATGATGGCGTCTGAGATGAGCGTATGACGCTGTCCGCGCCGAAGGGAATAATTCAGGCCCAATCGCTCAGACGCGCACGTAAACGGTGTGTCGCTTGCGAATGCAGCTGACTCACCCGGGACTCACTGACCCCGAGCACGGCACCAATTTCTTTGAGGTTAAGTTCCTCGTCATAATACAAAGCCAGCACCAGTTGTTCCCGCTCTGGCAAGCCAGAAATAGCCTCCGCAAGCTGACGACGGAATGCATCCCGCTCCATGCCTTTACCTGGCCCCGGCGTCGACTCATCCATAAAGTCCGGAGTGCTGTCGTTTTCCAGAAGCTCCTCATAACTAAAGAGGCGACAACCGGCACTGTCTTTGAGAATCTGATGGTACTCGTCCTGACTGATACCGAGGACAGCAGCGACTTCACTGTCGTCAGCATCACGACCTTTAACGGCTTCAACCTGCTTAATCGCATCCTGAATACGTCGTGCATTACGATGCACTGAGCGCGGCGCCCAGTCACCTTTGCGAATTTCGTCGAGCATCGCTCCGCGGATACGGATACCTGCGTAGGTCTCGAAACTTGCGCCTTTACCGCCGTCGTATTTACGCGCAGCTTCCAGCAAGCCAATCATGCCCGACTGAATCAGATCATCCACCTGAACACTGTCCGGTAAACGTCCCATCAGGTGGTGGGCTATCCGCTTTACCAGTCCCGCGTGTTCACGGACCAGATCGTCGAAATTAGTATTCTGAACGTCGGAGTACACCAGACAACTTCCCGTCGACACCCGTCATGCTCCTACCTGATCAACCAGCCGGTCCACGAAGAACTCAAGATGGCCGCGTGGCGTCGATGGCAACGGCCAGCTGTCTACTTTCTTCGCTAATGCTCTGAAAGACGTTGCTGCCTTCGAACGTGGATAGGCTTCAATGACCGCCTTCTGACGCTGAACCGCACGCTTAACCGCATCATCAGAAGGTACCGCGCCAACATACTGCATTGCCACATCAAGGAAGCGGTCGGTCACCTTGGTCAGCTTGGCGAATAATGCCATACCGTCCTGCGGAGACCTCACCATGTTGGCAACGACACGGAAACGGAACAGGCCGTAATCCCGGTTCAACAATTTAATCTGTGCATACGCATCCGTGATTGACGTCGGTTCGTCAGTCACGACGACCAGCACTTCCTGCGATGCCCGCACGAAACTCAATACCGTATCGGAGATACCTGCAGCCGTATCGATGATCAACACATCAATATCATCACCAATGTCACTGAAGGCCTGGATAAGACCCGCATGCTCCATCGGATTGAGTTGCGACAACTTCTGAGTTCCCGACGACGCGGGAACGATCTTTATTCCACCAGGGCCCTTAACCATCACTTCTCGCAGATCACACTCGCCCTGCAAGACGTTTTCGATCGTTTTATTTGAGCTGATACCCAGAAGAATATCGATATTTGCCAGTCCGAGGTCGGCGTCCAGAATGACCACTCGCCGGCCCATTTCAGACAGAGCAATACCAAGATTTACGGAGACATTGCTTTTGCCAACACCGCCTTTGCCGCCAGTGACTGCTATGACCTGTACAGGATGACTCGCCATCTTCAATTAAACTCCGTGTTGAAAGCTTTGCTGTTGTGTTGCCATATTCATTGCTTCTGCCGCCTGCCAGCGCGTTCGCGCCATCCGCGCCATCTGTTCCGCCAGGTTGACCAGTCTCGACGCATCCGGGTAATGCAGATCATCAGGAATGTGTGGCCCGTCCGTAATCAGAGTCAGCGGCAACCGGGTCAGGGCGGCAACACTGAGGCCAGCACCAAGGCTGAAACACTCATCCAGTTTGGTAAAAATACAACCATCCAGCCCTGCTGGTTTGAAGTGCTCGTAGTTTTCCTGAAGGCACCTTGCCTGACTTGTCAGAGGCAGCACGAGAAACTTACGAACATCACGACCAGTCTGTTTAAGCATAGACAACTGTGACGAAAAATGTGGGTCCTGACTGGCAAGTCCGGCACTGTCGATCAATACCAGTTTCTTCTTCCGCAGGGTGCTGAGCGTTTTCACCAGATCGCCATTCTGCAGCACGACTTTCATTTCTACGCCGAGAATACGTGCGAACGCCTGCAACTGGTCATGAGCGGCCATGCGATAGTTATCCAGCGTCACGAAAGCCACAGAGTCCGGGCCATGGCGCTGTACAAACCGAGCCGCTATTTTGCCGAGTGTTGTTGTTTTACCTGCACCTGTCGGCCCGACCAGAGCGATGGTGCCACCCTTTTCAAGCACACCTTGCGGTAAAATCGGCAAATCATTCTGAATAACGCCGAGCGCAGATTTCCAGGCCTGCTCGAGATCGCCACTCTGGTCACTCATGCTGACGACCCGATCAGCCCACGCTGGCTCAAGCCCGATGTCCTGACAACGCTGCCACAATTGTGACTGTTGCCACGTCAGAGGGCGACGCGTATCCCAGGCACTGCCCTGATGACTGACCAGCCAGTCTTTCAGTTCACGCAGCTCACCCTGCATTTCCTGCAGGCGGGTCTGGTAGGTTTCGTCTGATTTTTTACGCTCTTCGGCAGCCTGCTCCGCCAGTCGGGTAGCGGCTGCTACATCCGCTTCAGTGCGACTCACCTGAGCTGAAGCTTGTTGAGAATCTCTTTGCTGAGGTGCATAACGCGCAGCAGTATCCGCTGCATATTCCTGACGCTGTGCTGCACTCGCACGCGCTGCCTGCTTGGCCGCTTCCAGCTCACGCTGAAGTCGCAACTGGCGATTCAGCTCACCCTGTTTTGCGTTATCAATCTCACCCAGCATTTCGCTACTGGCCACGACTTCCATGCCGTTATCCAGGCGTCGGCTGGATACGATAACCGCATCCGGGCCGAGCTCAGCCGACACCATTTTCAGTGCCAGCTGCATATTGTCTGCGACGAAACGTTTTACCTTCATAATTCAGCCTCGTTACGACTTGCCGCCAACGGCAGCAACAATCGTAATGCTCTTATTGTCCGGCACTTCCTGGTAGGCCAGTACGTGCAGTTGCGGAATGCTGTTCCTGACAAACTGCGACATCGCCGGACGTAATTGCGAAGTCACCAGCAGCACCGCAGGGCGGCCTGCTGCTTCTTGTGTCTGCACCGATTCATTCAGTGAGCGCTGCAAGGTATCTGCCATACCTGGTTCAAGCACCAGACCTTGCTGGCTACCCTGTTGCGCACTCTGCTGTAAGCTTTTCAGCAATAATTGTTCCAGCCCTGGATCGAGCGTCATCACCGGCAGTTCATCGGTATTTCCGAAGATATTCTGAGTAATCATGCGGGCCAGAGACAACCGGGCAGCAGAAACGAGAGCGGCAATATCTTGACTCTGAGCAGGTGAGTTCGCCAAAGACTCGGCGATAGAGCGCAGATCACGAATAGGCACCTGCTCACGCAGCAGGTTTTGCAGTACAGCAAGAAGCTGGCTGATACTGACTTTATTGGGCACCAGTTCTTCGGCCAGTTTTGGCGATGTTTTCGCCAGCATGTCTACCAGGTGCTGCGCATCCTCGTGACCAATCAGTTCATGGGCGTGGCTCTGTAATTTCTGATTCATATGCGTCGCGACCACCGTACTGGCATCCACCACGGTGTAACCCAGCGTCTGCGCGCGATCTTTCAGATCAGCCGTGATCCAGTAGGCTTCCATCCCAAAGGCAGGATCGGTGGTCGCCATTCCCTCGATCTTGCCGTACACCTGACCCGGATTAATCGCTAGCTCGCGCTCAGGGTGAATCTCTGCCTCAGCCAGCGTCACCCCCATCAGGGTTATGCGGTACTGGTTTGGCAACAGATCGAGGTTATCGCGAATATGAACAGACGGGATAAGAAAACCGAGTTCCTGAGAGAGTTTGCGACGAACCCCTTTGATGCGACTGAGCAGCTGCCCACCCTGATTCTTATCCACCAGCGGAATCAGACGGTAACCCACTTCCAGACCAACGCGATCGACGGGTTCTACGTCATCCCACCCCAGCTCTTTGACCTCAAGCTGTTTCATCGCCTCGGCAGCTTTTTCCTGTGGGGCTGCCAGGGCATTACCCGCACCGGCTCCAGCGCCCTCAAGCGCAGGCGTATCCTTTGGCTTGCCACCAAGCCGCCGTACGACCGCATCCCCCAGTTCTCCACCTTCCTTCTTCCAGCGAATAACATACGCCGCCAACCCAGCGACCAGTGCGGCACTGATAAACACGGTATGTGGCATGCCCGGAACAACACCCATCAATAAAAGCAGGCCCGCAGACACCGCCAGTGCGCGCGAAGAGCCGAACATCTGCCCGAACACCTGCTGCCCCATGTCTTCGTCACCGCCATTACGAGTAACCATAATCGCCGTCGCCGTCGACAGCAGCAACGAAGGGATCTGAGCAACCAGACCATCACCAATTGCCAGAAGCGTATAAGCGGATACCGCGTCACCGAATGTGAGATTGTGCTGAGCCATACCAATAGCAAAGCCACCGATGACGTTAATCAGAAGAATGAGAATACCGGCTATCGCATCGCCTTTTACAAATTTACTGGCACCGTCCATAGCACCATAGAAGTCGGCTTCTGCGGCAATATCAGAGCGACGCTTCTTCGCCTCTTCCGCCTCGATCAGGCCCGCATTGAGGTCGGCATCAATAGCCATCTGTTTACCGGGCATTGCATCCAGGGTGAAACGCGCACTGACTTCTGAAACACGGCCAGCACCTTTGGTGACCACCACAAAGTTAATGATCATCAGAATCATAAAGACCACGAGACCGACGGCATAGTTACCACCAATCAGTACTTCACCAAAGGCTTCAATCACCTTACCCGCGGCGTCTCCGCCCTCGTGACCATAAAGTAATACAACACGGGTAGAGGCTACGTTCAGCGCGAGCCGTAATAACGTCGCAATCAACAGGATGGTCGGGAAAATGGCGAAATCCAAGGGACGCTTTGAATAGACACTGACCAGCAGTACGACAATGGATAAAGCGATATTAAAGGTGAAAAAAGTATCCAACAGAAAGGGCGGCAAAGGCAGCGTCATCATGCCCAGTAACACCAGCAGCATCACAGGAATGCCCAGGTTGCCCTGCAAGAGTATTGAGGCTCCGCTCTTCAGTTGTCCGACTACGTTGCTTCCGGAGGCCGCTGCCATTTAGATACCCGTCAAAAAAATGTTCTACCGACTGGGTATCGCAAGAAGTGTTCCCGTTTTAATTAAGGGAAGCATTTTTATCGAATTTTTTCGGGTTATGACGGGTCCGGGTCCACTCTCAGGTCACGAGGAATTGGCATGTCAGGCTTACGTTCAGGCTTCGGCCCTTTACCCTTGGCGAACTGATCCATCTGATAGATATATGCCAGTACCTGCGCCACGGCGACATAGAGCCCTTCCGGAATTTCATCGCCGACTTTGGTGTGTGTGAAGAGCGCTCGGGCCAACGGCGGAGCCTGCATCTGAGGTACGTTATTTTCTTTGGCGATTTCGCGTATTTTCAACGCCACCCGATCTGAACCTTTTGCCAGTAGTACAGGCGCTGCACTGGCCCCAGCGTCATAGCGCAGAGCAACGGAATAGTGAGTCGGGTTGGTGATTACAACATCAGCCTCGGGCACGTCTGCCATCATCCGGCGTTGAGCGACCTCACGCTGCAACTGGCGAACCTTGCTTTTGACTTCGGGCTTACCCTCGGTTTCTTTGTATTCGTCTTTGATCTCCTGCATCGACATACGCATCTTTTTCGTGAAGCTGTATATCTGCCACGGCACATCGACAATGGCGATCAATGCCGTAGAAGCACACAAGGCTAGTACGCTCCAGATGATGATAGTCACCGCGTGATCGATCGCCGACTCGGTACTTTCATATTGAATACGCATCGCATCCTGGAAAAAGAACATCAGTGTCAACCACGCGACCGTACCGACCACCAGAACCTTTGCCCAGGCTTTAAACAATTCAACCAGAGAATTAGCGGAGAACATCCGCTTGAGACCACTGAGCGGATTTAAGCGATCAAGCTTGGGGGTGATCGCTTTACCCGAAAACAACCAACCGCCAACCAACAGCGGGCCGGCGAACGCAGCAATCAATACAACAACTAACCACGGAGCAAGCGCCACCGCAGCCTCCAGTGCAGAAGCATCGAGATACGACGTCATCATACCGGTATCAAACGCAGTATCCCGATCGAACGAGAAAGAATGCTTCGCCATTGCCGCGATACGCTCGGACATAAAAGGGCCGAACATCAATAAGCCAGCGGCACCCATGACCAGCACCATGGTCGTACCCAGCTCTTTCGATCGGGGAACCTGACCCTCGTCGCGCGCTTTCTGGAGGCGTCGGGGGGTGGGTTCTTCTGTTTTTTCCTGACTACTGTCCTGCTCTGCCATAACGACCTCTAGAGAGTGATCAGTTTCTTCAGAAACTCAAATAGTACATCCATGTAGCCATGGAAGCTGGTTGCCATTTCGTCAATGTTCAACCACATAATCAACAGACCAACGATCATGGTCACCGGAAAACCTAGTGCAAAGATATTCAACTGAGGGGCCGCACGGGTCATGACACCAAATGCTAAGTTAACGATCAGCAAGGCCGTCATGGCTGGCAAAGAAATCACCACCGCAGCGGCAATCATCCAGCCACTCCAATTCACCAGCAATCCAAATTGTTCCGCAGAAAAACTCGCCATACCAATGGGGATAGAACGGAAGCTATCGACCAGAATTTCGATGAGTACCAGATGCCCGTTCAACGACAAAAAAACGAGGCTGACCATAAACAAAAACCACTGCGAGATAACCACCACAGATGCCCCCTGACTGGGATCTACGGTGGTGGCAATACCGAGGCCGGTCTGCATCGCAATCAACTGCCCCGCAATCACAAACACCTGCATGAGTAATTCGGTCACGAATCCGAGTAAGATTCCTATCAACAATTGCTGCAGAATAATGATCACAGAAGCAAGAGAGATGGCTTCGACCTTAGGGATCGGCGGTAATAGCGGTACGACAACCAGGGTAACTGCAACGGCAAGAAGCAGGCGCACCCTCATTGAGACCATGCGAGTACCGATCAAAGGCATCACCATTAGAAGACCGGATATCCGCGCAAAGGGATACACATAGCGGGTAATCCAGTGGCTGATATCCAGTGCTTCGACCTCAATCACAGCTCACCCGATCAGAAACGGAATATTGAGGTAGATTTCACGCGTAAAATCGAGCACAGCACTGACGGCCCAGGGGCCAAACATAATCATCGCCAGCAAAGTCACCACCAAACGCGGAAGAAAGCTCAGCGTCTGCTCATTGATCTGAGTTGCCGCCTGAAACGTACTTACCATCAGACCAATAATCAAACTTGGGACAATGATCACCACAACAATGGCCAGCACGATATAGAGCGCGCTGGTAAAAATATCACCGATTATCGCTTCAGACATCACGGCCTCCCGAGTGCGTATTTGTGACCATGTTTCCCTTTCTAAATCGTTCCGAAACTGTTCGCCAGAGTACCCATGATTAATGCCCAGCCATCAATCAATACGAACAACATGATTTTAAATGGCAACGATATAATGATGGGCGACAGCATCATCATACCCATGGCCATCAGGATACTGGCCACCACAAGGTCAATGATCAGGAACGGAATAAATATCAGGAAGCCAATCTGAAAAGCCGTTTTCAGTTCACTGGTGATAAATGCTGGAATCAGAATATGAATCGGCGTTTCTGCCGGGCCTGCAATATCAGTACGGCCGCTAATGCGTACGAAAAGATCAAGATCCGTTTCCCGTGTCTGCGCTAGCATAAACTCATGCATAGGAACCGCTGCTCGCTCCAGCGCCTCCAGCGGAGCAATCTCTTCGGCAAGATATGGCTGTATCGCATCGGCATTAACGATACGAAATACCGGCATCATAATAAACAAAGTAAGAAACAGAGAAAGTCCCAGCAGTACCTGATTGGATGGCGTCTGCTGTAAACCAATGGCCTGACGAAGAATTGCCAACACAACAATAATGCGGGTAAACGAGGTCATCATAATGAGCAACGACGGTAACACCGTCAGCAGCGTCATTAATACAAGAATCTGAATAGTCACCGAGTACTGACCACCATTATCATTGGCGGTGTACACAACAGCAGGAATGCCGCCCGGCCCAGTTACGGGCGTCGCGGGATCAGCACCGAAAGCAACCATCGGCATAAAAAACAGGATGGGTAACCAGCGCATCAGAGTCATCATTTGCGCACGGCCTTTTTCAGAATGTCGGCAAAATCGGCAGGCTTACTTTCAGCGACATCAATCGGTTGATCAAGGGTCGCCAGTGTATTAATGCCATGCGGTGTAATACCAATCACCAGCTGCTGCTCACCGGCTTGAATAATGGCTACTTTTTCACGCTGTCCAAGAGGCAACACTGCCAATGTCTTAAGATGTTGAGCGCCGCCAGTCCACTGACCAACCCGGGTTTTATTGACCAGCCAGGCCAAGCCAACGATGAGCCCGAGGATAAGCACCAGAAACAGTACGACTTTTCCAGCGCTTGCCATCGGTGTCGCCTGCAACATTGGCGCGACCTGCTCTTCAGCGGCTGCCAGCCCGGGCAGAAACAACAATAAACTAGCGCAGACGGTGTATACGTTCACTCTGACTCACCACATCCGTCAGGCGGATACCAAACTTATCGTTAACCATGACCACCTCACCATGTGCAATCAGAGTTCCATTCACCAGAACGTCCAATGGCTCACCAGCCAAACGATCCAGCTCAACGACTGACCCCTGATTTAATTGCAACAGGTTTCGGATAGGTATTTTGGTCGCGCCTACTTCCATTGATATACGAACCGGAATATCCAGAATGACTTCAAGCTCGGGATTATCACCATTACCTCCAGGGCGACCTTCGTCCTGCAGCTCATCAAGCTCGACCTGTTTTACGGGGTCAGGCTCAGGTTCTTCATCTTCAGTTTCACCAGCCTCTTCCATTGCCGCCGCCCACTCATCTGCAAGCGCCTGACTATCTTCCTCGCCTTCTGTCGCACTGTCGTCGCCACTGGCTTCTTCGATACCACCCGCCACTTCATCAGCAAGTTTCTGAGGATCTAATTCTTCTTCGGGTGACTGATCCTGATCTTTTTCGTCACTCATAACCTGCTCCTGTCAGCGTTTTCTGTGAGAAATCTGTTCTTTTATTTTGACGGCCAGATTCTCATTGGATATGCCCATTTTCCCGGTAAAAATTGGAATGCCATTCGCTTCCAATACAAAGTCTTCGGGAATTTCTATTGGTATTACATCGCCGGTTTTCAGCGCGGCAACTTCTCGTAACGTAATGTCTCTCTGCGCCAGCGTTCCGTGTATCTCAACCGGCGCTTCGAGAATATCTTCGCGAAGAGACTGCTGCCAACGCTCATCCACGTCGTCAACATCGCTCTGAAAACCTGCATCCAGAACCTCGCGCATCGGTTCAATCATGGAATAAGGAATCGTCAGGTGAAGATCCCCCCCGCCACCGTCGAGTTCAATATGAAAAGTACTGACGACCACGACTTCACTCGGGCTGACGATATTCGCCATCGCAGGGTTTACTTCAGAGCCGACGTATTCAAACTCAACAGGAATCACCGGTGACCAGGCTTCCATCATGTCGTTGAAGACCTGCGTCAGAATTAACTGCACCACTCGTACTTCGGTCGGAGTAAATTCACGACCTTCAATCTTAGCGTGACGACCATCGCCACCAAAAAAGTTATCCACCAGCTTAAAAACCAGCTTCGCATCAAGGATAAACAACGCTGTACCACGCAAAGGACGCATCTTCACGAGGTTCAGGCTGGTAGGTACATACAAGGTATGTATGTACTCACCAAATTTCATAATCTGAACACCACCGGAGGCAACATCGGCACTTCGGCGCAGAAAATTAAACATGCTGATGCGGGTATAGCGGGCAAATCGCTCATTGATCATCTCCAGCGTCGGCATACGTCCGCGGACGATACGGTCGTTACTGGTCAGATCGTAGGATTTGATTCCGGCCGCATCGACCTCTTCTTCGGGGCCAATGTCGCCGTCGTCTACACCATGCAATAAGGCATCGATTTCATCTTGCGACAGTAAATCCTGCACAACTCATTCCTACTGCATTACAAAGTTGGTAAACAGCACAGCTTCGACACCGTCAGAGCCTGCTTCCCGTTCCATCATTTCCGTGATTGCGCTTTTTAAAGCGTTCTGCAGAGCAACCCGTCCTTCGGCTGTTCGTAATGTCGCAAACTCCTGGCGGCTAACAATATTGATTACTTCGTTTCTCACCATCGGCTCGTGCAACTCGAGTGCATCAACGATGGACTGCTGACGCGTCATAATTTCGATACTCGCCTGGACGTATCTCTGACGCGTACCGACCTGAAAACTGATCACAAATTCGGGTTTCAGTTTGACGTACACTGCCGGAATTTCCGGTTCCTCGACGACCTCTTCTACCACTTCTTCATCGGTCGCTTCTTCGTCTTCTCCACCGAGTAAGAAGAAGGCCGCAGCACCACCACCCGCCAGCAAGACAACCACCACAATGCCGATGATGATAATGAGTTTCTTCTTACCACCACCCGACTGTTCTTCTTCGCCTTCCTGACCTTCGAGCTTCAGGTCCTGTTCTTTTGCCATTCGGATATCTCCTTTATGAAGTCAAATTTGCAAAGCTTGTGCCACGTTTTTTCGCCAAAAAAATGACATCAAACTTAAATGCTCAGCCTGATTTCAGTGTAGAAGTAAATCACTGGGGCTACTGGCGGATTTCACCAACAGTCGAAGGAACAGCAACAAAAACAAAGAATCGAGCCACCAGAGCGGCAGCTCTCAGAATAAAATGAGGACAAAAGCGTCGAGTGCGTAGCCTCAGATAAGCAACTCAGACCAGAAGCATGGTCTTACAGTCTGAGCTGAGTTCAGAAGGCTAAGCGAACGTATCCAGCAGCGAATCTGGCGCAGGAACATGAACCTCATTTCCCCCGACGAGCTCATCACCCTCAACACCTGAGCCGCCGGCATAGCCGTTGTCTCCGCCATCAGAGCCATCGGAACCGCTGTCCCGGCCCTGGCCGCCACTGTCAGCTGAAACACTGAACTCATTCAATTCGATGCCTTCAGCAGCCAACGCATCCCGCAATCGCTGCGCACTGCTATCAAGAACATCTTTCACCTGATGGCTTTGTGCAGACACCTGAACACTGGCCTGATCGTTCTGAACCTGCATTCGGATTTCAAGACTGCCCAGCTCGGGAGGGTCCAGCTGAATGCGAGCGTGCTGCACATCATTGGCCACCATGGTCATCAGACGAGCGCCCAGAGCTGGCGTCCACTCGCGACGATCCTGACCAAAATCTAACCGCTCGCGGAACTGGCGCTGAAGCTTCTGCTCGAAACCTTCCTCGAAGCTGTAGTCTTCCGTGGCAATTTCTTCACCGGTGCTCTCGGCGTTGATCAGGTCAGATGCGGCAGTAACATTTATAGCAGTGGCCGTCTGAGACTGGGCAGGCGTCGCTGAGGCTGACTGTAACTGAGCGGGTGCGTTGTTCTGCATTCCCGTCAGGTTGTCACGGTAGCCAGACGTTTCAACCGGGCTGTCTTCAGCCGTGACCGGCTTAAATACGCCACTGACCAGCTCTGCTTCGGCATCTTCTGCAGCGGCATCGACACCATCAGTTAATGGCACTGATGCTTGTGGTTTACCTGACGTTTTCTGATCAGTTTGCAAACGACCCTCGGCTGCGTTCTGACTTCGTACAGCAGCTGCAACAGGAGAAACAGACGCAACAGCGAGTGGCGAAGCTACTTCGACCGCCGCATCCACAGAAGTATCACTATCCACAAGCGCGGCATCTGGGTCCGCATTATCAGTCACGCCTTCCTGATCGGTGTAGCGTACTGAAATATCTTTTCCTTTCTGAATCTGAGCCATCAGGGTGTCTCCCATCAACTCGCGACCAGAATCATCCAGCGGCTTTTCAACTGCAACGAGTGACAACTGGCCTTCAGGAATAATCTGAGCGCCATCTGTTGCAGAGTCCAACGGCAAACTAAGCGGCAAGTCCAGCGGCAGACTTTGCCCCTCTGGCATTGCCGCCAGAGCCGGGGATATACCGCTCTTTTCTAATGATTCGAGCGGTTGAAGTTGCATCTGGTCAAGTAAATTCGAGAAGTCACTTAAGCCAGAGGCCCCGTCACCACTGAGTTTCAGGCCCTGGAAATCAATATTGCCCCCAAGTGACATCAACAGTGATGCCATTGGGCTGTTTGGAAGAGAAGGGTTCATCCCGGTCTCCTGTTATCTGGGTTACCGGTGATATCGCAAAAGGTGGGCCAGTTTTCAGATCAGGGGAATGCGCGGAGCCTATAGGAGAGAATTCAATTGCTGACGAACCCGCAGATAGGACTGCTCAAGTTCGTCAATTGCACCTCTAAGGTGAGCGGTATCGCCGGCGATCGCCATTTTTTCAACCGAATACGCCTGCTCGGCTAATTCAACAGCGCACACATTACTGCTTGCGCCTTTGAAACTATGCACCGTCATGCGGACACTTTCGCAATCGCCCTCTTGCAATGCCTGACGCATTTCGGGGAAACGTCTGTCACTATCACGTATATACAATTCAATGAGAGGCTGAAACTCTTCTTCCATAATGTCTTTCAGCATATTCAACGAATCAAGGTCGATCATGTCTCCAGCTCCAATGGCCAGTGAATAACCACCGACACTTTGTTCCCCTTACCGTGATACTCAATTGAATCACAGATGCTCTCAATCAGGGGAATACCTCGGCCTGAGTAATTATTTCCAATGCTTATATCATGTTGTTGATAGTCGAACCCGTCACCACTGTCTTCCAGAGTCAGAGTCAGCTTACCGCTGTCACCGTCCCCCGTATGATGCATATTAATACGGACAAAACCTTCCTCAAGAGCAGCAACACGCTTTTCTCGCTGACGGTAATACTCCACGAAACCATCTGGCGATTGCTTCATCGAAGACTCCAATCCCAACACACCATGCTCAAAGGCATTTGAAAAAAGTTCAGCGACGACCGTATAGAGCTGACCGCCAATCGCGCGAAGCCCGGGGACCTCCATCATTATATGATTCATCAGTGGCACTGGGTTGAATGACTTCAGCGTAGAAGCTTCGAGACGATACTCCATATTCCAGTCTCGTGGGCCCTGTGAAATACCGGCCTTAGTAACTGCGCTTTCTTTATCTTCACGCAGTGCATCATCCATGACGACTTCAATCAGAGTAGTGTCATCATCCTGTTCCGAACCGTCAACAAATTCGTCCACCGCACGCTGGATATCTTCATACACTTCGCTCGCATGCGCAGAATCTCTTACTACGTTTAATAACCTCTCTTGTCCAAACATTTCACCGTCAGAATTACGGGCTTCGATGATTCCGTCCGACCAGAGAAATAGCCGGTCTCCGTTTGCCATCGGAAATTCGGTCATCTGATCATTGAACTTATCAGCGGACATCACACCCAGAGGAAGATGACGTGATGATAATGTTTCTATCATTTCACCGTCGTTACGCAACAGATAACAGTCTGGCACGCCGCCCATCCATACGCTGGCGGCTTGTCGGTCCGGGGCCAGGTCGACCGCAGCAGCACAACAGAAAAACCCTACCGGCAGAATACTTTTTAACTTCTGGTTGATCTCACGAAGTACCTCACGAAGACCAAAGCCTTTCGCCGTCATTCCGTAAAAGATATCGGCCATCGGCATTGCACCAATCGCAGCCGGAAGCCCATGCCCTGTAAAATCGCCCAGCAATACATGCATCCCACCACCCGGCTTGCGGGCGGCCAACAGAACATCACCGTTAAAAACGGCAAGTGGAGACAGTTCGTATCGGATATTCGGGGAGGTAAGACAGCCTGCGTGGGCAACGTTATCATACACAGCCTTAGCAACGCACTGCTCCTGCAGCATATGCCGGTTAACACGTGCGATTTCATCACGTTGATTTAGCAGCGTGCGATGCATTTCCGACATGCGGTGATAAGAAGCGATTTTTGCCTGCAGAACTACATGGTTATAAGGCTTGGTTAAAAAGTCATCACCACCTGACTCAAGACAATCGGCCAGGCTCTGTGCATCCGATAGCGATGTCAGAAAGATAACGGGGATAAAATCTTCGTCGGCGATCGTCTTAATCTGGCGGGTGGCCTCCTTTCCGTTGAGGCCAGGCATCATAACGTCCATCAAGACGATATCGGGGCGATGCTCCGTAAAGATATCTACCGCTTCAAATCCGTTTGTCGCTTCTATTACATCGTTTCCCTGGTTGCGGACAACGCGTGATAACACTTTGCGATCAACGCTGTTATCGTCCGCTATCAGGACCTTATAAGCGGTCATGATTACCTGTTACTGAATAGTGAAAAGTTGCTCGAAGTTTGAAATTGCCAGAATCTTACGAACGTCATCATTACAGTTCGTAATTGAAATTTCAGAGTGGTCTCCGCCCGCGTGATCGCGCAGCAGAAGCAGCATACCCAAAGCTGAGCTGTCGAGGTAAGTAGCACCGCCCAGGTCGACAATATATTTCCGCACCTGCGATGCACTTTCATAGGCATCCCGAAACTCCTGATGAGCACTGAAGTCAAAGCGTCCGTCAACCTGAATGACCAGTTCCTGGCCGTTACCCGCCAATGATGCACGTACAGACATGCGACTATCTCCTGAAATAAATCTCGTACAATAGGTTTAGCACAAGCCACAAAAAGTGGTCATATCAATCGTGCTTTTTTAATCATTTCTGACGCAATTCCTGTCAAAGGAATCAGTTCGTCAACCGCACCCAGCTCATAAGCTGATTTAGGCATGCCCCAAACAACGGAAGAGGCCTCATCCTGCGCCATGGTCAGGGCACCAGCGTCATGAAGCCGCTTCATGGCAACTGCGCCATCAGCGCCCATGCCCGTCAGCATCACAGCCACCAGGCGCTTACCACCCGCAACCTGTAGCAATGAATCAAACATTGCCTCAACCGAAGGTTTATGAAGATTCTGTTTCGGGCCATCGTCCACGATAGTGAACAACTGATCACCTTTCCGCCTGAAACGAAGATGACGCCCGCCCTGAGCAATGATCACCCGACCCGGAGTCACCTCAAGATCATTCCTCGCTTCGAGTACTTCCATCGGATAGCGGTTATCCAGACGTTTTGCCAGTGAGGCACTGAAGACCTCAGGAATATGCTGACTGATCACTATCGGCGGACAATTAACCGGTAATGATGAGAGGACCTCTGAAATGGCCTCTGTACCACCGGTTGATGACCCCACGGCAATAATGCGTTTGTAGTTATCGTTCGTTTCACGCGTCACGACTCGTGTCGTTTTCTGGCTTCTTGTCGTTTCAACAGCAACGACACGCGCCTGCGAAGCAATCCGGACTTTATCGCATAGTGCTTCTGCAAATTCGTAAAACTCGTCAGGGCTTTGCGCTTTGGGTTTACAGATGTAATCAACTGCGCCCATTTCCAGCGCCTCAAGCGTCTCGGGTGCCCCTTTTTCTGTAAGGGTCGATACCATCACTACCGGCATGGGTCGAAGGCGCATGAGGTTACTGAGAAACTGCAACCCGTCCATCCTCGGCATTTCAACGTCTAGCGTGATGACATCCGGATTCAACTGTTTAATTTTGTCGCGCGCGATCAATGGATCACTGGCCACTCCGACGACATCGATATCCTCTGTACTATCAAACACTTCGCGAAGCATTTTTCTAATGAGAGCGGAATCATCAATGATCAGGACTTTAATTTTACTCATACAACTTCCCCCTCAAAAGAGATCAATACCGCTGTCTCCCTGCTCCATATCTTCCATTTTAACTTTGCGGCTATATTCAGTTTCACGCTTCATCAATGTATCGTTCTTAACATTGGAGATACGGCGCATTTTCACGGACCCAGTATCGGGGAAGTAAAGAACCTTACGTGCGTAAACATCACCAACATCAGCACTGGCGATTTCAAGCCCCTCATTACGCAAATAGTTGTATACAAAAAGAATATTACGCTGACCAATATCACTCATAGACGCGATCATCTGACCGCCGCCGAAAAGCTTCACTTCTAAATTCTGTCGACGCCCACCGCGTTTAAGTATCTCGTTAATCAGAAACTCCATCGCCCAGGTCCCATAGCGTGAGTTCTGTGTTACCGGGTTGGATCCCCAGACATCGCTTGAGTGTTCATTCTGTTCTGGCAGCATAAAGTGATTCATTCCGCCAATACCTAGCTTACGGTCGCGTATGCAGGCGGAGACGCACGAACCCAACACGGTGGCAATCATCTCTCCCTGTGTCGAAACGTATAATTCACCAGGAAGGATTTTTGCGGCCCAGGTGTTGTGAACCCCATCCCAATATCGCGCGACATGCTCGAAACCACTGAGAGGTTTCGGCTCGGGTGGGCGCTGATGCATAGGCAGACCCCTTAATAGATTTTCTGGTAGATGGTATTACCCACCGACTTAAAGCGGTCTGTCAGACCGTTCAGCGACTCAGAATGACCAATAATCAGATACCCCCCCACCGGTAAATAATCGGCATAGCGGTTGAACAGGGTTTTCTGAGTCTCTCTGTTGAAATAGATTACGACATTACGGCAAAAAATAACGTCGAATTTTCCTTTCATGGGCCAACCTTCAAGAAGGTTCAGGCGCTTAAAGTGCACCAGGTCCCGCATGCTTTTCTTCACGCGAACCTGATTACCAGCCCGGTTCTTTTCAAAAAATCGTTCAACCGTATCATCAGGCACCGACATCAGGCTATCCGCAGGGTAAATGCCCTCAGCCCCGGTACTGACAACATTTGAATCAAGATCGGTCGCGAGAATTTTCACATCAAATGATGAAGCCAAATGCGCTTCAGCGAGGGTAAAGGCGATTGTGTACGCCTCTTGACCGATGGAACAACCAGAAGACCAGATTCTGACCTTCTTATCTGATTTTTTCTTTAATTCCGGGATGACCGTATCCCTCAAAAAATCAAAGTGATGAGGCTCCCGGTAAAAAGACGTCAGATTGGTTGTAATTAGGTTTATAAAATTTGTCGATTCGTCCCTAAAATTGTCTTTAAGATACGCCAGGTAATCTGCAAAGTTTCGATACCCCGTCTGACGCAGCCTGCGAGCTATACGTCCGTAAACCATATTCGCTTTATGGCGACCGAGAACAATCCCCGTATGTTTAAGAGCAAGAGCTGCGATCTCATCGAAATCGCGCTCTGTCATTAAAAACTCTTTGTCGGCTAACAGGGGCTTATCAGACACATGTGCGTTCATACCTGATCAGAACTCTTCCCAGTCATCATGAGAATTACTGACCGACAGCCCACCTTGATCAGCAGCTGGTGCGGACGGAGCTTTTGTCGCTGTAGGAGCCGCAGCTTGAGAAGGCGCTGCCGCGACTGGAGCATCCATCGCCATAGACCCCGATGCAAACGACGCATCAACGGTGAAGAATTCCATCAGCTGAGTCATACCCTGAGCCTGTCCGGCCATTGCCTCACCAGCCGCAGTTGCCTCCTCAACCAGAGCAGCATTCTGCTGGGTCATTTCGTCCATCTGGGCAACCGCGCTGTTCACCTGATCGATACCTGCAGACTGCTCAGCCGCCGCAGTGCTGATTTCCTGAATCATGGCCGATACACGATCAACCGCACCGATAATTTCGTTCAGAGTTTTACCCGATGCATTCACAAGTGACGTGCCAGCTTCAACTTTGTCTACGCTGTCGCGGATCAGATCCTTGATCTCTTTTGCTGCTCCGGCAGAACGCTGAGCCAGGTTTCTTACCTCACCGGCAACCACCGCAAAGCCCCGTCCCTGCTCTCCAGCTCTCGCTGCCTCAACGGCGGCATTCAGTGCCAGCAGGTTGGTCTGGAAGGCGATTTCATCAATTACACCGATAATGTCTGAGATTTTCTTACTGGCCTGATTAATTTCATCCATCGCAGTGACAGCTTTCTCAACGACTTCGCCGCCTTCTTCCGCTTTGTTCTTCGCCGAACTTGCCAGCTCGTTGGCGTGTACAGAATTTTCGCTGGTCTGTTTCACCGCACTGGTCATTTCTTCCATGCTGGAAGCGGTTTCTTCCAGACTCGAAGCCTGAGACTCAGTACGCTTACTCAGATCCGCGTTGCCCTGAGCAATTTCACTCGCGCCCGTAGCAACGGTCGAAGCAGACTCACGGATACGGGTCATGATTTCGGTCAGGCGCTCAACTGTTGAGTTCGCGTCCTGCTTGAGCTTGCCAAATGAGCCCATGTAGTCTGTTTCAATTTTGCGGGTCAGATTGCCATGCGCCAGAGCATCGAAGATACGTACGGTATCGTTAACAACATCATCCGCAATACCAAGCAAACGGTTGAGGCCTTCGGCCAGACCAAGGAAGAAACCTTGCTTACCGATAGTGTCGATCCGACGCGACAGATCTCCACCCGCGGCGGCTTCAACGATGGTATCGATCTCACGCTCAGCACGAACCTCAATGGTACGATCTGTCCACTCAACAACCGTACCCAGACGCTCATTACTTTCATTGATAATCGGGTTAGCGATCAACGAATAATGACGACCACCAACCTCGATCTGGGTTTTATAGGTCTGTGTTAAGGCAGCCAGCATAGAGCGCTGATGCGCAGGATTCTTATGGAATGTATCGATGTTCGCGCCCATCAAGGCCGAGGCATTGAATGAAGGCAGGTCCTTACGCAGATCCGCTTCAGAGTCCTTCATCATATTTTCAACGGCTTCGTTCATATAAATGATATTGCCGTCAGTGTCTGCAATCATGGCGTTCGTGCTGACAGAGTCGAGTGCCTGACGTACGCGAAGGTTCTCGTTTGCAATCCGCTTTTCTTCTTCACGGGCTTTTAGGATATCGGTCATATCAACCCACTCAACCACGGTACCAATGCGGTTACCATCGGCGTCGTACCAGGGAGATGCAGTCAGATCAAACTTGACGTCATCGAACGACAGCTGAGTTTCGATAGGCCCATCCAAAGACTGCAGAATGCCTCGCTGATGCGAAGGCTTTTTATGGAAGCTATCGACGTTGGTGCCGATCAACTCCGACACTTTAAAGTTACTGAGATGCTTCTGGATGTCTGCTTCACGATTCTGAAGCATTTTCACCATCTCATCGTTCATATAAACAATGTTGAGATCATTATCTGCCATCATCACCGTTGCCTGACACAACTTCAATGCACTGGCGATCTGAGCATTCTTCTCATTGACCACAGCCCTGGCTTTCTGCTCGGTAATATCTGAGGCAAATTTCACGACCTTAACGACATCACCATCATCATTGACGATAGGGTTATAAGTCGCCTGAATCCAGACTGAGCTACCATTTTTGGCTACACGCTCGAACTCATCGGCACTGAATTCACCTTGTCCCAGCTTCTTCCAGAATTCTGCGTATTCAGGGCTGTTTGCATACTCTGGTTTCACGAACATGCGATGATGCTTCCCCTGAATTTCGCTTAGCTGATATCCCAGAGTCTTCAGGAAGTTATCGTTCGCCGTCAGGATCTCACCTTCTGGCGTAAACTCGATCATGGCCTGGGCACGGCTGATCGCTTCTACTTTGCCCGCGAAATCAATATTCCGGCGTTTCTGCTCGGTAATATCAGTTGCGTACTTAATAACCTTCACCACTTTGCCTGTTTCATCAAAGATTGGGTTATACGTCGCCTGAATCCAGATACTCTCGCCAGCTTTATTAAAGCGCTCAAACTCCGCCGTCTGAAAATCTCCACGTGCCAAAGAATTCCAGAAGGCCGCGTATTCTGGAGTTTTAGCGTACTTAGCCGACACAAAAATACTGTGGTGCTGGCCCTGTATCTCCTCCAGGCGGTAGCCCATCGCATCCAAAAAATTCTGATTTGCTGTGACAATCGTTCCGTCCGGCTTGAATTCAATAGAAGCCTGACTTTTCTCAATCGCAGCCAGCTTCCCTTCCATTTCACGGATTTTATTAGGGTCGATGGCTGCGCCACCGGAAATGATATTGCGGAAAAAGCTCATAGTTACCTTCCTGTACCTTCTTCAGGCAAATACCTTACGGCAGTTAATCTTCATCAATAGAATAAGGAGTTGCAGCCATACCCATGCGTAGCATCAGTAGCTCTTCTACATCGAGCAGAATGACCATCTTCTCGTTCACGTTCACCAGACCTTTTATAAAATCTGAGTTGTCGTCCTCCGTAAGTTCTGGAGGTCGACGGGTATCTTCGTCGGCAATGGTATAAACATCGGATACAGCATCGACAACAATACCCATCACGCGCTCGCCATTGTCACTGTCAAATTTCAGAATAATGACAACAGTGGTTGCGGTATAATCTGCCTCATCGAGACCGAATCTCAGGCGCAAATCCATAATAGGAACGATGGTTCCCCGGAGGTTGATCACACCGCGGATGTACGAGGGCGCATTAGGGATCAAAGTGGGTTCTTCCCAGCCGCGAATCTCCTGAACAGCCAGAATATCTACACCGTACTCTTCACCTGACATGATGAACGTCAGGTATTGCTGCTCGTCGCCGATGTCGCCTTCGGGCAAAACTATTTCTTTCTTAAGCTCTTCCATCCCGGACCTCATGCAGCTCGTTCAGAGCGGTTCTGGTTTCGTTTAACAGGAACAATATTTTTACCGATACTGGAAATGTCGATTATTAAAGCAACGGTTCCATCACCCAGAATTGTGGCGCCCGAAATACCGGACACTTTCTGATAATTCTGTTCAAGACTCTTAATAACGACCTGCTGCTGGCCCAGAAGATCATCGACCACGATGCCAATTTTCTCGTTGTCACCTTCAACAACCACCAGCATCATTTCATCGACAACATCTTTGTCATCACGCAGTCCAAAGATCTGATCGAGTCTTACAATCGGAATATATTCATCGCGCAGCTGCATGACGTACTGGCTACCGGTGACATGATTCAGTGAAGATCTGTGAATCTGGATGGATTCAACAATCGATACCAGCGGGAAGATGTACGTTTCTTCGCAGACCTTAACGAGTTGTCCATCGAGAATAGCGAGTGTCAGTGGCAAGCGAATAATGAAAGTGGAACCCACGTTACGCTGAGACTTCACTTCAATACTGCCATTCAGCGCCTGAATATTCCGACGCACCACATCCATACCAACACCACGGCCAGAAATATCGCTCACCGCTTCTGCTGTTGAGAAACCCGGCAGGAAGATAAGGTTGTGAATTTCTTCTGGGGTCAGGTTGTTGTTCTCAGGTACCAGACCTTTTTCTATGGCTTTCGACAGAATCCGGTCTTCGTTCAGACCCGCGCCGTCATCTGCCACTTCAATAACGATATTTCCGCCCTGGTGGTACGCATTCAGGGTGATGGTTCCCTCTTCGGATTTACCGGCAGCGATACGCTTTTCTGTTGTCTCAAGCCCGTGATCCATTGAGTTACGAACGAGGTGCACAAGAGGATCGTTGATCTTTTCCATCACCGTTTTATCAAGTTCCGTCTGCTCACCGATGGTTTCGAGAATAACTTTCTTACCGAGCTGACCACCCAGATCCCGTACCAGACGCGGGAAGCGACTGAAGGCAAAACTGATCGGCATCATGCGTATTTTCATGACGCTTTCCTGCAGTTCGCGCGTATTCTGTTCCAGCTGAGACAAGCCTTCCTGTAATTTTGCAAGACGGCTCAGATCAAAGTCCTGTCCAAGCTGCCCCAGCATCGACTGGGTAATCACCAACTCACCGACCATATTAATCAGGCTATCGACTTTATCGATGGACACCCGTATTGATGAGCTTTCGGCGGCCTTCTTCGGAGCTTTTGCAGGCTTCGCAGCTTTCTGAGCCTCAGCGATCACAGGTGCTTTTTCCGCAACAACCTCTGGTGTCTCTTGAGATTGCTGTTCCTGCTCTTCAGGGGCTTTCTGATCCGGTATTGTGCTGTTATCCGCAGTGGTATCTGCATCACCCGTTAGAGGCGAATAGGTCAGATCACACTCATCCTCGACCCACTCAAAAATCGCTTTGATATCTTCGAGTGGCACTGAGGTCGTGACTTTGATCTGCCAGTTGATGATGCATTCTTCTGGCGTCAGACTGCTCAGTTCTGGGACATTGTCGATATCGGCGGTAACATCAAAGCTGTCTTCCCCGACCAGTTCGCGCAATTCACGGAACATACGGAAGGGTTCATTACCGGTCATCAGCAGATCGGTATGAGGGTGTACATCGATTAACCAACCATGATCTTTTTCGTCAGAGTCTGCGTCGGTATTTTCTGAAGCAGCACTCTCCTGCTCCATTCCAAGAATCACCTCGAATTCTTTACGCAACTCGGCAGGGCGTTCTGTCTCTGGATCGTTTCCATCCTGCATATCGGAAAGCATGCCACGCAGACAGTCGACCGACTGCAGAAAAAGGTCGACGTAGCGGGGCTCCATGGAGCGTTTTCCGGAGCGTATTTCGTCAAGCAAGGTTTCAAGAACGTGTGTGAACTCAGACACAGGCATAAAGCCAAATGTACCTGCGCCACCTTTAATAGAATGAGCCGCGCGAAAGATATTATTGACGGTCTCGTCATCGACATCTGCAGGGTCCATATCCAGCAGCTCACTTTCCATAACGTCCAGGCCTTCGAAACTTTCTTCGAAAAATACCTGATGAAATTGCGACAGATCGACACTCATGTGCTTACCCCAGAACGCGCTTGATCGTACTCAGCAATTGATCCGGATTAAACGGCTTCACGATCCAGCCGGTAGCACCTGCCTGTTTGCCCTGCATCTTCATGTCACCTGCCGATTCGGTGGTTAACATAAGCATCGGGGTAAACTTATAATTGTCGAGTTGACGAAGATTCTTCACCAACTCAATGCCATTCATGTTTGGCATATTTACGTCGGTCAGCACCAGGTCAAAACTCTCCGTTTTAGCGATTTCTAACGCCTCCACACCGTCAGTCGCTTCGCGTACGTCAAAGCCCGCACCTTTCAGTGTGAAACTCACCATCTGACGCATGGATGCCGAATCATCGACCGCTAAAATACTCGTCATAGGAGTACTCCCTCTTAGTAAACGAATAATTAATCTGGCAGGTTTATCGCCTGCTTGAGGCCAAGATAGCCCGTTATCTCCCGGATATTTTCAGAGACCGCATGCCATTGAATGCTGTTACCTGTGGTTTCCAGCGTTTTCCGGAGGCTGATCAGAAGCTGGTAACCCGCTGTATCCGAGTACTGCACCTCACTGCCATCAAGAACAACATCCCCACCTGCTTGCACTGCAGCCTCAAGCTTCTCTAGGAGAGCTTCAGCCTGATCAATGCTAAGGCGGTTACCACAGTTAACTGGGCTGGTGTCGGTCATGGTTTTATTCCGGTCATGGACATGACCTTAAGATTAGTAGGCAATCTGTGAGCTGCCACACAATGTGGTGTTTTTTTTATAGATCGCTAAATGAAGGTATGAAAGTCAGGAAATATGCGATTTGGATAATCAGCGACGACGGTTGGCCCACTCGTCCGCTTCACGCTGTTCAGCGCGGCTGATAGTCCGCTTGTGCTCGTCTTCAAGCTTATCGATCATGCTCTCCAATGCATCGGCTTTATGATGAATCTCAAGATAGGCATCCCGCGCACGCTGACTGAGAGCCTCAAGTTCCTTGAGTTGCGTATCCTGTTGCGCCAGAGCAGTCTCTATCTGACCGATAAATTCGAGAGAGTTATGTATTTGTCCGGCAGCGACACTCTGGTCCGCCGGGCTGGTGATCTGACGGCGGTACTCCTGAGCGTACGTGTCCAGCTGCGTTCGTTTGTCTCTCTCGGCGGTCAGACGCTGCTCAATATCACCCCAGCGCTGAAGCGCCTCTTTTTCTTCTCTTCGCTTAAGGTTAAGCACGACGGCCAATCGTTTAGAGCGAGGATGCTGATAGGTCACTTATCTGCACCTGGGAACAGATCATTGAGCGCCTTACGGCTGTTCGCAATATCAGCACCTTCGGTCAGCCCTTGCCTGAGCATGGCTTTGATCTGTGGCATACGATCTATCGCGACATCCAGCACCTGGTCCGTGCCAGCCTGATACGCCCCAACAGCGACGAGATCCTGATTCTGACGATAATGCGCCATAAGACGGCGGCACAGTTGCGATTGCTGTAGCCAGCCTTCGTCGACAACCTGAGGCATCACACGGCTGACGGAAGCCTCGACATCAATCGCTGGATAATGCCCTTCTTCCGCCAGTTTCCTGGACAGGACGATATGACCATCCAGAATTGCCCGACTGGCATCGGCAATCGGGTCCTGCATATCGTCGCCTTCACTCAATACCGTATAGAACGCCGTAATAGACCCACCACCTTGTTGACCATTACCCGTACGCTCGACCAACTTTGGAAGCTTATTAAATACTGAAGGTGGGTAGCCTTTCGTGGCTGGCGGTTCACCCACAGCCAGAGCGATCTCACGCTGCGCCTGTGCATAGCGCGTTAATGAATCCATCAACATAAGAACGTTAAGTCCCTGATCGCGAAAGAATTCAGCGACCGAGGTCGTGTACATGGCGGCTCTCAGACGCATCAAGGGCGAATCATCGGCAGGTGATGCAATCACAACGGCACGCTTAAGGCCCTCCGGCCCGAGAATCTCGTCGATAAATTCTTTAACTTCACGGCCACGCTCACCAATCAGACCAACCACGACGACATCAGCGTTGGTGAAGCGCGTCATCATACCGAGAAGCACACTTTTACCGACACCCGAACCCGCAAACAAACCGATACGCTGTCCGCGTCCTACTGTCAGCATGGAATTAATGGCGCGAATACCAACATCGAGCGTTTCACGGATGGGTGCGCGGTGCAGCGGGTTAATATAGCGCCCCTGAAGATTTCCGGATTCGGTATTGAGAAGCGGGCCATCAAGATCCAATGGCCGGCCGGCACCGTCAACAACCCGCCCCAGAAGAGAGAAACCAACCGGTACATCCGCACTGCCCTGCAACGGCCAGACCCGTGCCCCAGGACGCAGTCCATCAACCTGCTCAATCGGCATCAGAAAAATACGCTGTCCATCAAAGCCGACAACTTCTGCCTCAACATCACCGCCACCCGGACGCTCTACCCGGCAACGATCACCTGTACGGACATCGATACCGATAGCTTCCAGCGTAAGACCGACCATGCGCACAAGACGACCGGATGTACGCGGTTGATACACCGCCTCGGGTGTGAGATCACGCCAACGGCTGCTCAGAGTCATCGTCTGATTCCTCCGTCGTCAAATCCGGATTTGTGTCTGGTTCCGTGTCTGTTTGTGTGTTTTGTTCCGTGCTCTGTTCTAACCCTGCGCCGTTTTCAGTTTCAGGTTGCTCAACTTCGGACTGCTGAGTTTCAGACTGCTGAGTTTCGGGCTCCAGAGCTTCTGATGTTGATGCCGCCGGCTGCTGAACATCGCCCTGAGTGATCTCTTCAATATCATCGTAGCCATCCAGTTCATCATCTGCCTCTGTATCCTCTGATACATCAACCAGAACGAACTCACCAATGGAGTCGTCAGGATAACCGTCAGACGCCGTCAATAATTTATTCGCCAGTGCGACGATTGTTTGCTGAAGGCTTTCGCTGACTGAATACTCAACCAGGGTATTTTCACTTTCGACACGGCATTCGCCCGCATTCAACGTCTTATCGACAAGCAATTTATTCGCTGCAGAATGGGATGCCATCAGTTCAGAGTCGGCTTCGGAAACGTAAACCTTTGCCAACGCCTCACCTGAAGGTAAAGCAGCAATGGCCTTGTCGACAAACTGCGCGATACTATCGGCTCCAGAATTCAATTCGTGCTCTAGCACCTGTTCGGCGAGCCGGGTAAGAAGCATCAGCATAACATCAGGCAGTTCAGCGTCACGCTCTTTGAGTGTCGCCGTGAGCGTGGCACTAATCTGACGCAGGCGCTGTGCCTCGTCAGTGACTTCCTGACTGCCTAACGCTTTGCCTTCCTGAAAGCCCGCAGTCGAACCTTCTTTTTTACCAGCATCAAAGCCTTGAGCCTGACCATCGGCCTGACCTTCGGCGAAGCCAGCATCGTAGCCGTCTTTATGACCCTGTTGACGCCCTTCGACCAAGCCTTGCTCTAAACCGGCGTTGTAGGCTTCCCGGCGAATCGCTTCCAGTTCTTCGGCCGTCGGGAAATTAGGAGGGGATTCATTACTGTCAGCGTCTGCCTTACCGGTAGACTCGTCATCTGAATCTGCGGGATCGGGTTCACGCTCGACAGTATGAACAGGAGGCTCAGTCCAGAACGGCAGTCGCCACGGACGCGCTTCTTCCGCACTTTCAGCAGGAATCGGCGCATCACGTTTCTTCAGTTCGGTCATGGGTTACACCATGGCCTCACCACCACCGCCCAGCATAATTTCACCGGCATCAGCCAGACGACGGGCAATGGTAAGAATCTCTTTCTGAGCGCCTTCAACGTCACTGAGTTTGACCGGCCCTTTCGCATCCAGATCATCACGTAACAGCTCGGCAGCGCGTTTCGACATATTCTTGAATATCTTTTCCTGAACGCCCGGATCTGCCCCTTTTAATGCCAGCACCAGAAGGTCGGTCGACACTTCGCGCAGCAGGGTCTGAATACCCCGGTCATCAACGTCAACGAGGTTATCGAAGACAAACATGAGGTCTTCAATCTGGGTACCCAGATCTTCATCGACCTCTTTAATCTGCTCAAGCAGCTCAGAGGCAATCGTGCTATCCACGAAGTTAACAATACTGGCCGCGCATTTGATACCACCCATGGTCGTGGTTTGTGTGCCTGCCTTGCCAGAAAACTGGCGTTCAAGGATATCGTTAAGTTCCTGCAGTGCCGCTGGCTGAACGGCCTCGAGCGATGCAACACGCATGATGATGTCTAGGACGACTTTCTCATCAAATAAAGACAGCACTTCCGCCGACTGATCCGCGTCCAGGTATGACACAACAATAGCCTGAATCTGAGGGTGCTCGTGACGAATCAGGTCAGCAACCTGACGCGGCTCCATCCATTTCAATGAATCCAGGCCTGTGGTGTTACCGCCAAGAAGAATCCGGTCTATGAGTGCGCCCGCTTTATCCTGACCCAGAGCCTGCGTCAGCATATTACGGATGTAGTCATCAGCGCCAAGCCCCATGCCGGTCTGACCACTGACAGCATCAAGGAACTCTGATACCACGCCTTCAACCTGAGTCTGGTTCACACTCGCAAGAGTGGCCATGGCCGAACCTACACGCTGAACCTCTTTCGGGCCCATGTGTTTCAGGATTTCGGCAGCGTCTTTCTCGCCCAGAGACATCAACAGAATCGCAGCACGCTCTGTGCGGTTGAGATTAGCTAGTGCATTGCCCGCCTCGGGCATCGTATTATCCGGCATCGTCGTTTACCCACTGAATAACTACCTGAGCGACCCGGGCCGGATCTTCTGCGATCAGCCCTTTCAAGGCATCCAGCTGACGCTCATAACTTTCTGACGCACCGGGAAGTAGATATTCATCCATGCCCGCCAGTGTCACCTTATCATCATCCAGACCGGCTTCAGCATCTTCAAGCTCATCGAGCAGTAAGTCACTTTCTTCCCGACCTTTATTTGTAATGCTCTTAATAGTAGGACGGATAACACCGAATATGAGGATCAGAACGAACAATCCCGCCAGCACCTGTTTTACCAGTTCCCAGAACCAGGGCTGAGTCCAGATATCAGGTTCGCCCAGCGTCAGCGAATCATCACCCATGAATGGAGAGTTGATGACGTTCACACTGTCACCTCGAGCCGCATTAAAGCCAACGGCATCTTTCACCAGAGTTTCGAGGCGCTGCAGGTCATCCACAGTCCATGGCTGCGTCGTGGTGTTCCCATCCGCATCAAGCACCGCTTTGTCGTTAATTACTACCGCAACGGTCAGGCGACGGATATCTCCGACCGAATGCTGGCGATAGCTCAGTGTACGATCGACCTCGTAATTACGAGTTGCTTCTGAGCGACGCTTACCTGCCGCACCCGCACCGCCGGCCCCCGTGCCAATGGCTTCTTCCGGAGCAGCTGCTTCTGGCGGAGGCTGGTTAGAAAGCGCACCAGGAATGCCGCCACCAGCCTCTGACATGTTTTCTTCGTCGATGACCTGCTCACTGCGCAGCGCAATCAAATCAGGATTAAAGAGTTCAGAGCTTTCTTCTCTGATCGTAAAGTCGATGTCTGCCGACACTTCCGCTTTGTAGTTCGCAGAGCCCAGCACCGGCTGAAGAATATTATTCACCGCGTCAGAAATAGACGACTCAACTTTTTCGCGATATTCCAGCTGGCGGGCTGCCAGCATTTCTTCCGTGTCATCTTCAATTTTCGACAGCAGATTGCCGTGCTGATCAACCACTGACACATCAGACCGATCCATTTCACTGACACTGGTTGCGACCAGATTCACAACAGCCTCAACCTGATCTTTACTCAGGTTACTGCCGGGATATAACTCTACAAATACCGATGCACGGGGCTTACGTTGATCACGTACAAACACCGACTGACGGGGAATCGCCAGATGAACACGGGCATTGCGCACCGATTTAACACTGGCAACCGTACGTGCAAGTTCACCTTCCAGACCGCGGCGATAGCGTGCATTTTCAATAAACTGACTGGTACCGAGCGCGCTGTCCTGCTCAAGCACTTCCAGCCCGACGGTTTTATCATCGATCAGGCTGGCCGCAGCGAGTTTCATCCGTGCCTGGTGCACATCCCCCGCTTCGACCATCAGAACCTGGGTCGTCGGATCAATCTGGAATGGAATACCCTCACGATTCAGGATCTCGACAATATCCTGGGCGTTGTGATCCTGCATGCGGTGAATCAGAGGCTTGTAGGTGGGTTCGCCTGACCAGATCATGACCGCAATACCAATGGCGACGACCAGTGCGATACCACCAATCGCCATCACCTGACGCGTCATAGGAAGGCTGCTGAAACCAGCGAGTAGAGGATGTCCGGATGTCGGAGCGCTATTCTCGCTTAAGCCTTCGGCACCAGTATTCGTGCTACTTGCCTGAGGTTCCTGAGCGTTTGCGTTAGCGCCATCAGCGCCGGCGCCTGCTTGTGCGGGTACGTTTTCCATAGCTCAGCTCGTTATACAGGCATGTTCATGATGTCTTTATAGGCCTCGACAAGTTTGTTACGAACCTGTGTCATCGCCTGAAAAGAAACGCTGGATTTCTGCAGAGCAATCATGACCTCTGGCAGATCAATGGAAGGGTCGCCCTGTTCAAACCGTGTTGCCAGCTGTGCAGCCGTCTGCTGGTTTTCATTCACATTATCGATGGCATTTTTAAACATGGACTGGAAATCAGGAACCGTATTATCACCACTGACTTCGTTAATGCTGGTTGCTTGCTCGGCTTGCTTAGAGATCCGTGCAACGGCGTCCATTTCAGCATTTGGTCGCACTCCCTGGCTGGCCATTTCATTCTGCGAACGCAACTGATCTTTTACCTGTCGCATCTGCATCAGAACTGAACTTACATCAACACGATCAACCATTTTCTACACCCTCTTCTGCAACGCATCGGCAACTTATTTTTGACACTTTTTCTATATTTTTCCGATGCATTCTTTGACGTTGCAAACCCCTTGCCAGCTTCGCGCTTAAGACGCAGCCAGCACCATAGATTCAACATCAACACCCTCATCTCTTAAGCGCGCCACCTTGTAGCGTAGTGTTCGAGGGCTGATACCCAGCCGTTCAGCGGCTTCTTTTCTACTGGGTTCTTCTTTCAATGCGCGAACGATTAATTCAACCTCACGGGTACGTAAGTCAGAACCTAACTCGCCTTCATCCTGCGTAACATCCGCCACATCCACAGACACTGGTGCCGGGACCTGACGATGCTTTGGCACCGGAGTCAGAATAAAGTCATTTGCGTTCAGTTGATTTCCAGTCTGCATAATCAGTGCACGCTGGACTGTGTTATCCAGCTCACGAACGTTGCCGGGCCAGCTGTGCGTTACCAACTTACGTTCAGCATCGGCATGCAGTGATGGTGCTGGTCGTTTCATTTTATCGGCATGATGCGCGAGTAAGCGGCGCGCCAGAGGGAGGATGTCGTCGCGGCGTTCGCGCAGCGGTAGCCACTGCAGAGGGAATACGGTGAGGCGGTAATACAGATCTTCTCTGAAGTTACCTTCGGCTACGTAATCCGCCAGTTCACGGTTCGTCGTGGCAACAATACGAACATCAAGATCAATGGTTTTCTTACCGCCCAGACGTTCGACCTGACGCTCCTGCAGCACTCGCAGCAGTTTCGCCTGAAGCCCCATGTCCATTTCAGTAATTTCATCAAGCAGAATGGTGCCACCATCCGCCTGTTCAAACTTGCCCGGCATAGCACTGTAAGCCCCGGTAAATGCGCCCTTCTCATAGCCAAACAACATGGCTTCAAGCATATTTTCCGGAATAGCAGCACAGTTCAGTGCGATAAAAGGGCCACTTTTTCTTGGCGAATTCTGGTGAATATAACGGGCAAGAACTTCTTTGCCGGTACCGCTCTCACCACTGATCAACACCGTGGAATCTGTTGCCGCGACACGCATGGCCATCTGAAATAACTGCTGCGACGCGAAGGATTCACACACAGGTTGATCTTTATCCGATACCTCAGTTTCACCTTGCGTATAGGGCTTTAACAGAGCCTCAAGTTCACGCAATTCGAATGGCTTCATCAGGTAATCATCAGCACCTTTCTGCATCGCCTGAACTGCCTGAGAAACATCGCCATAGGCAGTCATTAACAATACAGGCAACCATGGGTGCTGCTGCTTTATGTGATTCAGCAACTCAAGACCGTCCATGCCAGGCATATTAATATCCGACAGAACAACGTCGAAATTATGGTGATTCAGCAAAGCCACAGCCTCGATGCCGTTCGGAGCTTCTTTGACGTCGTACCCTTTCATTTTCAGGGTATCTACGACTGCTTCACGTAGAGTCGGATCATCTTCAACAACGAGTAAGCGCATAATAATTCCTCTTAGATACCTGTTTGAATTAACCGCGTGCGAGCGGCAGGTACATTTCTGCAGACACCCCACCCAGTGGGCTGTCGGTTAATCTGAAATCACCGTGATGAGCACGAACAACCGCCTGCACAACGGCCAGACCCAGCCCGGTACCATTGCTTTTTGTTGTAAAGAAAGGCTCCATCATGCGGTTTTTCTTGTCATCCGGCAGGCCTGGACCGTTGTCCATGACGGCGATACACAGCCTGCCCTGCTCGTCACGACGGGCGACCAATTTGATCTCGATAGGGTGCTCACAGGACTCAAGGGCGTTATTAATCAGGTTCATTACGGCGCTGATTAAAGAGTCCCGATTACACATAAGGGAAGCTTCCCCCACTTGATTCTCAAGCGTGCAGACAGCGCCGCTCTGCGCAACAGCGACCTCCATGGCCGAGGCAATACCGTCCAACAGGGACGTTACTTTCACATCATCGTTTAATGGCGCCTCGCCACGGGCAAAAATCAACATATCGCGCACCTGGCTTTCCAGGTGATGAAGTCGCTCCTGCAACTTACCGGCAAAGCGAATACGGTGTTCTTCAGCGAGATCTTCGGAACTAAGATGGCCCGCGTAGAGTGTCGCCGCTGCCAGAGGTGTCCGAATCTGATGCGCCAGAGAAGCGACCATTTTTCCCATGGCCGACAAGCGCTCGTGTTGAGCCAACTGAGACTGCAACGCACGGGTTTCCGTCAGGTCGGTAAGAAGAATCAGCTGTCCACGCTCATTGGTCATGGCTGCGGTGCGCAGACTGACGCGGCGACCATCAACCAGTGAAATTTCATGACCGTCATCCCGGCGTGGTTTGAAACAACGCTTAATCACGTTGCGCCAGCGCTGGCCAAGCAAGGTGCCAGCACCCGAAGCTGCTAATAAAAGGTCTTCAGCGGCTGGGTTACTCTGAATAATGACGCCATTTTCATCGAGCAGCAGAACACCTGCAGGTAGCATCTGCAGCAGGCTTTCCAGGCGATCGGCCAGACGTTCTTTTTCGCCCAGCTCCTGCATACGCTGCGCAGACACCGTCGCCAGTTCGCCGCTGAGTTGCTCAACCTTGTTTTCGAGAAAGGCGTAAGAATCCGTCAGCTGCTGCGACATCTCATTGAACATGTTAAATGCGCGCTTGAGCTCACTGGGGTCCAGGGGCTGCTGATCGTCAGGAACTGAACTTAATGCCACACTCGCCATAAATACCTCACCAGAACACCACATTTGCGGCGGAAAAATGTCACTGATAGGTATTGGGCAATTAGCGTGCCAGCAACTGCAATAAACTTAGAGGGAGGATAATTTAAAAAAGAGAGGTTACGAAAGTCAGGTAGGATTGAAATCAACGGCCCGCCAATGCAGGCCGCTTCTGTGGCTGATCAGGCCATGTCTTTTTCTTTGCGGTTGATGTTGTACTTACGCATTTTCTCCACCAGTGTCGTACGGCGGATACTGAGTTTCTCGGCAGCGCGTGCGACAACGCCATTGGCATCATCAAGCGCTTGCTGAATCAACGAACACTCAAGGTCAGACAGATATTCACGCAGATCCAGACCATTCACCGGTAACAAGGCTGGGCTGTCGACACCCGCCAGACCTTCGTTCTGAGTGACGTCCGCAACAACCGGTGGTGTGTACTGCTCATCGTCTTCATCCACGTGACGGAACTTCTTCGGCAATTCATTTACACCAATAACACCGTACGGATGCAGAATTGCTAAACGCTCTACCAGGTTAGCCAGCTCACGAACATTCCCATGCCACTCATGACGGCACAGCGACATAATTGCAGCCGAGTTAAAGCGGATAGAACCGCGCTTTTCATTTTCCAGGCGGGAAATCAGTTCATTCAACAGCAGGGGCAGATCTTCGACACGCTCGCGCAGCGATGGCATATCGATGGGGAAAACATTCAGACGGTAGTACAGGTCTTCCCTGAATGAACCATCCTCAATCATTTTTTCGAGGTTCTTGTGCGTGGCTGCAATAACACGGACATTCGCTTTAAGGGTTTTATTACTGCCAACACGCTCAAACGTATGCTCCTGCAACACACGCAGGATTTTTACCTGCATATTGAGCGGCATGTCACCGATCTCATCCAGAAAGAGCGTACCACCCTCTGCCAGCTCAAAACGCCCCGGACGGCTGTTGATTGCACCGGTGAATGCGCCTTTCTCATGCCCGAACAGCTCACTCTCAAGCAGCTCAGCCGGAATAGCACCGCAGTTCACAGGCACGAAGGGTTTATTACGGCGATGCGAATGATAATGCAGGTTACGGGCAACCACTTCCTTACCCGTGCCGCTCTCGCCCTGAATCATAACGCTGACGTCTTTATCGGCCACCTGCATGATCAGCTCACGCACATGTTGAATCTGACGGCTGGTACCCACAAGGCTTCGGAAAAGTTGAACTTCGCGTCGCTCACCGCGACTGCGGTTGTGCGTATATTGTTCGCGGAACACCTGACAGCGGTGAAGGCTATCAAGCATTTTATTGTAACTTGGGGGCATCGCCAGGCTGGCTAATACACAGCGGCGGACATTTTCAGATAATTCGTCGACCTGTATCTGGCTGCCAACAAAAAGGAATGGCAGCCCCTTATCCCAGGCAAGCATCGCCTCAACAGTTTTCTCAAGCGACTGGTTATCACAGTCGCCCAGCATTACTGCACTGATCTCAGTGCTCTCTTCAATGCTGGCATCCGCAACTTTGCGCCAGTCTGACGAGCCCGCCACGATAACTTCTTCGCCCAGGAAATCGAGAATTACCTTAAGATCATGGCGACGTTGTTCGTCGTCATCGACAAGTAAAATTTTGATTTCTCTCCACATGGCAGATGCCCTTTCCCTCAATAAAACACGGAACAGCGTAATCAACGCCAACTGATTGACTTCCCTCTTTTCAGTTAAGTATCAAAATGCGACGAAGTCAAACTTCTGACGTTAAAACTTATCCAGTTAGCCCAAATCTATACTTAATTTGTTGAAATACCTAAGAATATGGCGCCTCAGGACAATAAAAAGCCCTCTGAAAAGAGGGCAAGGAAGTTCACACAAGTGAAAAAAGTCGTGGAAATTCAGGCAGATACTGAACTCGACAGGCGCCCTGATGCTGATTCGTCGGTTTCAGGGCGAGTACCATGCACAGACTCAAGATATTCCTGACGAATACCGTCCCAGCCCGTCTTGACCTCCAGCATCAGCCCCATAACTTCATCAATCATGTCTGTACTATTCTGCCCGCTCGCTTCCAGAATTCGACGTATCATGTAGTCATAAAGACGATCGAGATTTCCGGCCAGTTCACCTCCCTGAGTGTGATCCAGGCTCGACTTCAACGTCTGGATGATTTCATTCACCCTGCCAAGCAAACTTGCCTTCTCCTGCATATCCTTACGCTGAATAGCTCCTTTCGCCTGCGCCATACGAGTCAGAGCCGCTTCCATCAGAAGCTGAATCAGACGATGTGGGTCCGCATCGAGGACCTCGGACGTAACGTTTACCTTTTGGTATTGCGACGCGCCGGATTGATACATACACAACTCTCCTGCCGAAATAGCCCACCGAAAAACCTGATGAGCATAATCAAGTGATACTCTCTTTGACGGCCTGCGAGCAGAATTCTTTAGTAACTTTTTGTAGTTTCAGCGAATTTTCAGACGGCACAAGCGGCAAGCTCTTGCCCGGCAATCAGCGGCAAGCGGCCGCCCTCCTCGTTCAGATAAATTAAAAACCCCAATAAAATCAACGATATAAAAAATGGCACAGAATTTGATCGTAGGGCTGTAAATGCTAAGAGGTTATTCACATGGCCAGCGTACAAACGACAGCACAATTAAATACAGCACGGCAGACAGACCACCGAAGTCTGCTCGCTGCCGCCAGCCGTTGTTACAATGAGGCCAGCCGGGAAAACAACCCAGTGTTATTGTCTCAGGCTGCCGACCTTGCTTATCAGGCATGGCAGGCTGACAACAATTACATTCCCGGTATTAACCTGCTCGCCCGCATTGCTATGCGCCGTGGTGCTAATGGAGAAGCCCATCACTGGCTGCAAACCGGTTTAAGCCTGAAGCCTGAAAGCACCGGCCTCTTATACAGCGCAGGTCACCTGGCTCTGATCGAAGGAAAGCAGACACTCGCGGCCGATTACTTTGCGGATGCGACCCGCATTTCGAAAACGAGCACGAAAGCTCCGATTTACCTCGCCCACATACGCCTCCTGCAAGGCGAGTATCTCGAGGCCTTTCAACTGTATCGTGAGCTGATAAAAACCCGCTCTGATGATGTCCAGATCCGCAGTAAATTATTTGAAGCTGCCAGCTACATCGTTGCAGACTTCTACTCCCAGGAATTGGAAAGCGAGCTTTTGCGCTGGTTCGAGTTTAAAGACGTCGACTACAACCAGTTGAGAAGCCTCACCACCTCACTGCTCAAGCACAAACTACATCTGAGTGAAGCCGGCTGCCCGATCGAGCCGGAAACCATTGCGTCGGATCCACTCTTGCTTAAAGCCATGATGCGCTTTCATTTCAGTGATCCGTTAATAGAGCGGCTGTTAATTACCTTACGCCAGAGCATTCTCCTGAACAGCAGTCGCGATCTTGCCATTGATTCAGGCTATATGCCTTTCGTTGTCGCCCTGTCGGGACAAATCGAGCTTAACGAGGCAGTCTGGTTTATCAGCCAGCAAGAGCAGACGCTCGTCAGTCAGCTTAACCAGCTTGCAGCAAAAATCCTGCAGATAAGTGAATTAAAAGCCGAAGACATCAGCGCGATCATGCTGCTGACCATGATGTACCAGCCACTGCGTACAGCACCTTTCTACATGGACCTTAGAGAAAAAGCTCTGCTATGGCCTGATCATCTGAGTGAGTTGATGAGCCTGTGCTTCGATCAACCTCTGCACGTTGCAGAGGCAGCGAAGGTAATTCCTTCACTTGGGCTCAGCAGCAACGCCACATCACGTAAAGTAAAAACTCAATACGAGGAACATCCATATCCTCGCTGGACGAGTTTGGGATATAACCAGAAAACCGACTACTACGCATCGCTTCAGGCGCTGTTTCCGAATCGTCTCGACGATCTGCAGCCAGAGTCCGGACCGATAAGTGTGCTCGTTGCAGGCTGCGGTACCGGCCGCCACGCTTTGCGACTGGTTAAGTACTTCCACCGTATGCAGGTGACTGCGATGGATCTCAGTGCTTCTGCTCTGGGATACGCACAAGTGCAGGCGGAGCATCATCACCTGCCAGTAGACTTCATCCTGGGCGATATTCTTGTCTCAGAACGCTTAGGGCAGCAGTTTGATGTCATTGAGAGCTCTGGTGTCCTGCATCATATGGAAACGCCTGAGGCGGGCCTGAAGGCGCTTGTTGATGCATTAAAACCCGGTGGCATCATGAAACTCGCCCTCTACAGTCGTCAGGCAAGAACTCTGATCTCTGAACTTCGCTCTGAACTGAATGGCAATCTTCCGCAAAGCGAGCAGGAAATACGCACAGTCCGTGAAGCCCTGCTGCATCAAGGAGAAGGACGCTGGCGCGCCATTCTGCAGTCACCCGACTTTTACAGCATGAGCAGTGTGCGGGACCTGTTATTCCATACTCAGGAACACACATTTGATCTGCAGGAAATACGTCGCATGATTGAAAGTGCCGACCTCGAATGGGTTGGCATTGTGCCACCACCGGGCGCTCAACAGCTCGCAGAGAAAATTCTGCGTTTGCCACCGGCTAACCTGACGTTAAATGACTGGCATACATTGGAACAGATAGAGCCTGCGCTCTTCGCAGGCATGTACCAGTTTTATGTGAGGAAGCCGGTATAAAATCCGTGGTAGACCTGTAGGAGGGAAGCATCTTCCCGACAGCCTGACTAACCTGATCATTGTCGGGGATAAGATCCCCTCCTACATCGGCAACGTAACTCACCTCGTAGGAGCGCTTCAGCCAGCTTACCTGGCTATGCGCGAATAGCAGTTACAACTGCCAGTTAATCGGCTGCTCACCACGCTTCATCAGATATTCATTAATCGTTGAAAACTGACGATTACCGAAAAAACCCCGATGCGCCGATAAAGGCGACGGGTGTGGTGATTGCAGAACCAGGTGTTTATTGCGATCAATAAACGCACCCTTTTTCTGCGCGTAACTGCCCCACAAAACAAACACCAAACCTTCACACTGCGCGTTTAGTGCAGCAATAGCCGCATCAGTAAACTCTTCCCAGCCTTTTTTCTGATGTGAGCCGGCGTTCGCCTGCTCGACTGTTAAGGTCGCATTTAATAATAAAACGCCTTGATCAGCCCATGGAGTTAAATCACCTGATCCACTCATACTCAAGCCGAGATCCTGATGAATTTCTTTGAAGATATTCACCAGAGAAGGTGGGACTTTAACGCCCTGCGGCACAGAAAAACTTAAGCCCATGGCCTGATCTGGGCCGTGGTATGGGTCCTGCCCGATGATCACGACACGAGTTTTATTGAATGGCGTGTGATTAAACGCATTAAAAATTAAATGACCCGGCGGGAACATAGTTTTGCCCGCGGCTTTTTCGGCTTTGAGAAAGTCGCGTAGGTTCTGCATATAAGGCTGATCAAACTGATCGCCAATGACCGCCAGCCAGGAGGGATGTAACTCGCTGGGTTTATTCATGGTGTGGTGCTCTTAAATCAGCCTGAAAATCATCGCGAATAGCCTCCGGCTGATTCGCTCCCACAATGAGAGGTTGGGGATAAGATCTCCTCCTACCTATCAGAGTCGCGCAAACTGGCTACGCGATTAACCTCTTGCGGCTGAGGCGTCAGCGAGGCAGACCTGACAAGGCGAAGGCTGGTGAAAAGCGCGGAATGTATTGTAATACATGAGCACTTTGAATCAGCCTTCACCACCGTCAGGGCAACGTAGCTAGCCTCAGAGCGGCTTCATATGTGGGAAGAGAATAACATCCTTAATGGTGTGCGAATCGGTAAACAACATCACCAGACGGTCAATACCAATACCTTCACCTGCAGTTGGTGGCATACCGTACTCCAGCGCACGGACATAATCTGCATCGTAGTGCATTGCTTCGTCGTCACCGGCGTCTTTTTCTTCAACCTGCTTACGGAAGCGAGCGGCCTGATCTTCGGCATCGTTAAGCTCCGAGAAGCCATTTGCCAGCTCACGGCCACCGACAAAAAATTCGAAGCGGTCAGTCACAAATGGGTTGTCGTCGTTACGGCGTGCCAGCGGTGACACTTCCCATGGATATTCGGTAATGAAGGTCGGCTGATCGAGTTTTTCTTCAGCGGTTTCTTCAAAGATTTCGCAGATGTACTTACCAGGGCCCCAGGCAGACTGTTTCTCAGACTGAGGAATACCGACTTTTTTCGCATACTCTTTAAGCGTATCGATATTTTCTTCCGGATTATTCAGTACATTGGCATCCATATCCGGGTTGTACTTCAGAATCGCATCGACCATGGTCATGCGCTGGAATGGCTGTGCAAAATCGTATTCAGACTCACCGTATTTAATGGTGGTGCTACCAACGACATTTTCAGCAACAAAGCGCAGCATGCCTTCGGTCAGGTCCATCATGTCACGGTAATCGGCGTATGCCTGATAGAACTCAATCATGGTGAATTCTGGGTTATGGCGAGTACTCAGACCTTCATTACGGAAGTTACGGTTAATTTCGAACACACGCTCAAAACCACCAACGACGAGGCGCTTGAGGTATAGCTCAGGCGCAATACGCAGGAACATATCGATATCCAGCGCATTGTGGTGTGTTTCAAATGGCTTCGCAGTTGCACCGCCCGGAATGGTTTGCAGCATTGGCGTTTCGACTTCCATAAAGCCGCGCTGCGACAGATAGAAGCGAATGCCTTCGATGATTTTTGAACGCATCAGGAAATTATTACGCGTTTCTTCGTTGATGATCAGATCAACATAACGCTGACGATATTTCAGTTCCTGATCCGCTAGGCCGTGGAATTTATCCGGCAGTGGGCGCAGTGACTTGGTCAGAATCTGGAAGTTGCTCAGATCACCCACATCAACGTACAGCTCGCCTTTACCAGACAGGCTCAGTGTGCCGGTTGCCGCCACGATGTCACCGATATCCAGTGACTGCCACGCGGTGCTTTCTTTCTGCAGTGGCTTCGCCATGTAGACCTGCAGGGACCCCGTGACATCCTGAATACCGATAAACGGACCGCCGCGACGCATGACACGACCTGCTACCGCAACGCGGTGACCTTCTTCAGCAAGCTGCTCTTTGCTCTTTTCACCGTGCTCAGCTTTCAGATCAGCCGCCAGATGTTCCCGACGGAAGTCGTTCGGGTGGCCATTAGATTTGCTGTTTTCACGCAGCGTTTCGAGTTTGGCACGGCGCTCGGCGATGAGCTTGTTTTCGTCCTGAGCGGTTTGATTCTGATCTGTCATTTGGCACCCGGTATTCTAGGGATCAATGTTAAATTCTGTTTGGTCTGCAAATATACATCGCGCAAGCTTCGCGTTGCGCTCCTACAGGATTCTTTTATCGTAGGAGCGCTTCAGCCAGCTCGCCTGGCTATGCGCGAAAAAGGTCAAAGCCCGGATTTCAAGCTCGCCTCGATAAACTGGTCCAGATCGCCATCCAGAACAGCCTGCGTATTACGCGTTTCAACGCTGGTGCGCAGATCTTTAATACGCGCATCATCGAGAACGTACGAACGAATCTGGCTGCCCCAGCCGATATCAGCTTTACTGTCTTCAAGCGCCTGAGATTCAGCACTGCGCTTCTGCAGCTCCAGCTCATAGAGCTTGGCTTTCATCTGCTTCATCGCCTGATCTTTGTTCTTGTGCTGGGAGCGGTCATTCTGACACTGAGTCACGGTATTGGTCGGCAAGTGCGTAATACGTACCGCTGACTCTGTCCGGTTTACGTGCTGACCACCAGCACCTGAGGCACGGTATACGTCGATGCGGAGATCGGCCGGGTTAATATCGATTTCGATATTGTCGTCGACTTCCGGAGAAACGAATACCGATGAGAATGAGGTATGACGGCGGTTACCCGAATCAAACGGGCTCTTACGTACCAGGCGGTGGACGCCTGTTTCAGTACGCAGCCAACCATAAGCGTATTCGCCCTGAACGTGAATCGTAGCACCTTTGATGCCTGCAACTTCACCTTCGGAGACTTCCATCAGCTCGCCTTTGAAGCCATGCGCTTCGATCCAGCGCAGGTACATACGCAGCAGCATGTTGGCCCAGTCCTGAGCCTCGGTACCACCCGAGCCAGCCTGAATTTCTACGTAGCAGTTGTTCTCGTCCATCTCGCCCGAGAACATGCGGCGGAATTCCAGAACTTCCAGCTCGGACTGAAGGCCATCCAATTCGCTTTTAACTTCGTCAACGGCATCTTCATCGTCTTCTTCGACCGCCATATCAAGCAGATCTTTGGCATCGCCGAGACCGCTATCCAGGGTATCGATGGTCTTAACGACGGCTTCCAGAGAAGACCGTTCGCGACCCAGCTCCTGCGCGCGGTCCGGGTCATCCCAGACATCGCCCTGAGCCAGTTCGTGTTCTACTTCTTCGAGACGCTCAACCTTGTTGGCGTAGTCAAAGATACCCCCTAAGCACGTCGGTGCGTGCCTGAAGGTCTTTAATCTGTTCGACGATTGGATTGATTTCCAAGGTGGGTACCCCTGTCGCTGTCTAACGTATGAAAATGACGCGGCATTTTACAGGAAAGACAGCGGGGTTTCATCCTGTGTGGCATAGAACCACACACTGGTTCCTGTGGGAGTGAATCAGCCGTAGGCTATTCGCGCTATTTGAAATGGGTAGGAGCGCTTAAGCCAGCCTGCCTGGCTATGCTCGACAGACTCAGGGTATCGCTCAAGCTTCGCGTTGAGCTCCTACAATATCGTGTGACGACCCTGTAGGAGGGAAGCTTCTTCCCGGCAGCGTGTCACCCGAGCCCCCTATCGGGGATAAGATCCCCTCCTACAAGTTTGCGCATGGAAGCTATTCACGAAGAATTAATCCTTGTTATTGCCATTGAGCGCATCAAACTGCTGCTTCACATAGTCCAACGTTGTATTCAGCGTCTGAATCAAAGAGTCGTTATACAGGAACTTAGCCTTCAGGCGGGCTTCCTGAGCATCCATACGGGCCTCAAGATCCGCACGGTCCTCTTCAACGGTTGTAATGTCCTGATCCAATGCTGACAGCTTGTTGGTAATGGTGCCGCTGCTGTTGTCGAGGAAGTTCAGCAGAATATCTTTCAGTTGATCACCAAAGCCGGTGATGTACGTGATGTCCCCGCGGTCACCAATATCACCACCGGTGATTTTAAGGCGGATACCCGACGCATCATCAATAGTGCCGTCGGCATCTTTACCGCGCTCACCATCACCAACACCGCGAACAAAACCAAACAGATCGGCAGCATCATTTGGCAAATCTTTTATCTCGACCGACGACTCAGCACCGGTACGGTTAGAAATAATACCGAACTTATTAAACGCGAACGATGAGGTATCATCTGTGTACTCAACCTTCACTGAAACGCCTTCTGCCTGAAGAGTCGCGTTGTCATTGATCGCTGTTTGCATGGCCGATGCCAGTGCCGATCCACTGATGTAGGTCGCCGGAAAATTCAGCTGAATCTCAGCCTCAACCCCATCCACTTCAATGGTGAAGCTGCTATTGTCCGCATCGAGAACGACAGGCGTATCAAAACCTGCTGATTCGTTGCCGATATAGAAACCGGGTGACGCCTTAACGTTGCCATCCACCGCACGCAGAAACTGCCCATTACCAGAAGCTTCAACACCATTAATTTTGCCCGCGACGTTCTGGCCTTTCGGAATTTCCTGACTGTAGATACTGACATCCTGCAGGCCAAGAAAAGCAATAGCATCCGCATCAAGCTCAGTGAACCCAACACGAGTGCCTTCACCACCAATCTGAATATTGAATGAGCCAAGGTCGCTGTCAGGGTCATAGTTGTAGCTGACAACCGGATCAAGGTCATAACCGAACTCACGACCGCTGCTCATACCGAAACCATCAAAACCATTCGTGCTGGTTTCGGCAGATAGTCCCAGTGACGTCGCCGCTGTACCACCGAGGTTGCTGACCTCAATGCTTGCCGCAGAGCCGAACGTGGCTGACGTTTTTACGCCCTCTTTCGAATTCGTCTCAAAGTACAGCTGACCAGAACCATCCACCGCAGCCGTAACATCAGCTGCCTGGTATTCACCTGTAGCGATCAAGGCTTCATCCAGCGCACTCTGGATAGCGACCAGATTCGACTGGCTATCGTTGCTACCAGATGTGCCGTCACCTGTAACATCCACATTAATGGCAGTTCCACCGACGGTAAGCGTAAAGCTGGCATTCTGACCTGGTGCCGAGAAATCAAAGCCAGTAGAAATATCACCAAAAGCTGATGTCTGAGCGCCACGCCCATCACTGACAACTTCAATAAATTCTTCGTGTCCGGTCGCCACCGTGCTGAGTTTCAGCCCGGTACCGTCCAGGGATGCAGTCACTACGCCTGCACCATACGCAGCATCCAACGCTGCCTGGACGTCAGCAACGTTGTCGCCAGAATCAGTATTAACAAGAATATCCTGCTCAACACCCGACACATTCAGACGGAACCCGGCGTTCGTTGTGGTGAAGTCGATATTGGCACTGATATCACGTGAACCGGTCGCTGTCTCGCCACCACGCACTACGCCCGCGAAATTAGGATCTGCACTTAAAGTCGCACTTAACTGATTCTGTATTTCAGTCGCCAGGTCATCACCCGTAAGGTAAGTGCCTGCGGGGATGGACACGAAACCATCCGAATCGATGCCATCCACCTGTACCTTAAAATTAACCGCAGCCGGAAAATCAACACCAGGGTCTTTGCCGTTGGTCTGGGCGCCCTGCGTCGCGTCCAGACCGAGCTGCGTATCCGTTACAGATGCACCAACAGAAGTAATCTCGATTGAGCTGGCTGCACCGACCGACGTCGTTTCAAATTTCAGATAACCATTATCATCGAAGGTGGCCAGTACCTGACCATTAAGAGCGGTCGAATCAATCGCCGTCTGAATCGCCTGCAAGGTATCATTGCGATCACCAAACACGCCGTCGCCGTTAAGATCCTGTCCCTGAGCATTTTGGTCGACAGTGACAGCGACCGGGCCAGAACCGTCCACATCAAGACTGAAAGTCGCGTTATTCGCCTGAAAATTAATACCGGTTTCGGGATTAATAAAGCGACTTCCAGCATCAGTAGTGGCACCACGCCCTGCAAACGCAGCTGCGTTCAGAGTCGTCAGCTCACCACCTTCGTAGGTACCGCTACCCAATGCACTGAAGCCCAGTGTATTAGCCGTGTTTCCGCTTACTGACTTGATGTAAACCTGAGAATCAGCTCCATACTTATTCGACGTGATCGAGAAGTTATTGCTGCTAGTGTTGAAATCCACCGATACCGAGTGGCCGAACTGAACCAGGGTATCGTTACTGTTGATCTGCAACGCCAGCTCTGCGGCCAGATCATCACCTGAGGTGTAATCACCATGCGTCAGATTTACGGTTGCATCTTTGCCATTCACATTAATAGTGAAACTGTCGTTACTGCTGTCGACAGTCACAGGAGACGCAAAATCCAGCAGTCCGAGAGACGCCGATGTATATTTTGCCTGCGTCGCCAATTGCGTGATTTCTACGCCATACGTGCCTGACTTCGTATTAATAGAGTCGTTGACATAGGTAATCTGGCTATCACTGGTGATACCTGATTTCGCCAGAATACCAACAATAGATGAGCGTTCTTCATTAATCGCTTTGCGGAACACCGATGGGTCGTACTCGAGCAGATAATCGTTGTTCCGGTCGGTATTCACGCCCAACTCGGTGAGCGAGCGGTATTCACCACTCAGGCCTGCAATCGGCTGAGAGATCAGCGAGCGAATCTGGCTCTGCATGGTGCGGATGGTTGAGTCACCCAGCAGCAGGCCTGCCTGCTGACTATCAGTATCAAACGAGGAAAGATCATCTACAAATTGTTTCAGGTTGTTGTAGGCATCAACAAAACCCTGAATATTCTCACTCAATTTATCAGTATCGGGAGACACACCAATACTGACCTGAGTTCCTACATCTGCACTTTTCAGATTAATCGTAACGCCTTTAATGACCTCATCGACATTGTTACTTTCGCGAGTGATCGTCAGGCCATTCACGCTGAGCTGCGCATTCTCACCGCGACTGGTCTGCTCGAGATTATCAGGACCAGCCTGAAGTTCATTAAACGCCATCGACGCCAGACCATTGGTCAGCAGGTTGCCACTATCATCACGCGCTTCAATCCGCATGGCGTTGCTGGAGCCCGTGTCGTCGCTCGTCATCAGAAGACGAAAACCCACACCGTCGTTGATAATGGATGCTCTTACGCCCATATCGGCGTTATTAATCGCATCACGAATACCACTCAGAGTACGGTTTGATTCATCAATGGTAATAGTACGGGTTGGACGATCCGTGTTGACGTCCTGGCCCGTGACATCGCCAGTCACCTCATCGTAGTTGTTAGTGCCGAAGCTGAACGTCAGCTCACCTGTTCCAACGATTTCATCAAAACTGTTGAATGTACCCGTTGCCAACGAGTGAGACTTTGCCGTGTTAAGAACTTCAACACTGTAATTACCCGGATCGGCCGTGGTCGACGTGGTAACCGTCAGAATATCTTCGTTGCTGGAAGTGGCGAGGGTCGCACCTGCCGCACTGGGCGACGCGAGATTGTTGACCGAAGACTGCATGGTAGACATCAGGCCTTTGATTTCACCATAGGCCGTAATCTTGGCTTCGATCAGCTCCTGGCGACGGTCAAGACGAAGTTCACTGACTTCTCTCTCAGCGCCAATGATCTGCTCGACGAGGTCGGTGGTCAGTACACCTGAGCCCAAACCTAACGATTCTATCGATGCCATACAATCCTCTTGCCGCACATTGCGGACATAAAAAAACCCACACTCACCTTATCGGCCAGTGCGGGTCTCTTTTTAGAGCGGTTTACTTAACCGTTACACTTGCGCACTGAACAATAAAGATGGCTCTTCATCATTCAATTTCTGCGCCAGCTCAAGGGCCAGCTCGCTGGGGATCTGACGAATCAGTTCCGCAGAAGCTTTATCATAGACGCTGATAACCGTCTTACCGCTGTTTTCATCCAGTTTGAAGTCCAGAGTCCGTTCTGTCTGTTGCACGTATTCATTGATACGGGAAACAGCGTCACGCACTTTGTCTGAACTCACCTCTGCCCGGGCTTCGGTACCCTGCGGCAATTCCTTGCCGCTGGTAGCGCTGATATCAGCGCTGACGTTGACCTTAGCAGACTGACCCTGGGTGACGCTGACAGTGGACGCCGCAGCGGACTTATCCATCATGTTATTTCTCAGCTCGTTCATAATTCACCTCGTTGGTATCTGAGTCAGCAAAGATGGGCTGAATAGCCAGCCCATCTTACCGGTTACCTTATCCCAGCAGAGACAGTACCTGCTGACCTGCGGCGTTGGCCTGAGCCAGTACCGAGATACCAGCCTGCTGCAGTACCTGAGTACGTGACAGCTCGGCGGTTTCGGCCGCAAAGTCGGCATCCTGAATCCGTGAGTTCGCAGCATTCAGGTTCTCAGAGGTCACCTGCAGGTTGCTCACTGTGGATTCGAGACGGTTCTGAATCGCACCAAGGTCGGCTCGCTGGCTCGCCACCTGACCGATCGCATTGTCGATCGCGGTGATAGCTTCCTGAGCGCCTTCGAAGGTAGAGATGTCGATGTCAGCCAGGAACTGACCATCTTCACCGCCGCCGTAAGTACCTGTCGCCAGACCGATTGCATCCAGTTCAGAGTTACCGTTCGCACCACCTTCCAGAGTGAACTCTTTCGCAGAAGACAGTGAGATCGAACCGTAAGTGGTCTCGTAAGCCGCAGCTTCCGCAGAAGTACCGCCGCCTGCTACAGAGCCCTCACCGAAGGTTGCTTCACCGATACCGTCGACGCCAGCATCCAGACCCAGCACTGCACCGATAGAGGCGCTTGAGCCAGACTTATCGTCGATTGCGATGGAGACGTTACGACCATCTGCTGCAGTCAGCGTCAGAGACACACCGTTGTCTTCAGCTACCACACCTGTTTTACCAGAGTTCTGGTTAATCAGGTTCAGTGCGTCAGCACGTGCACGGTCAGAGTCCAGGTTACCGCCACCATCAGTCTGCAGGGTTACCGTACCGACTTCTACACCGTTGATGTAGATACCAGCCTGATCACCCTCTTCGAACTGAGTCAGGTCAACGTTAGTGCCGTCGCCACCAACCACTTCGGTCGCGTTAACTTCAGCAGATACGCCGGTCTCGTCAGATACTTTGTTGATTGCTGCTGCAATCGCGATCGCTGACTGAGACTTCTCAGAAGAGAGGATCTTAGAGCCATCAGACGATACAGTTGCAGAAGAAGTATCCGCATTCACATCCGCGCCACCGATGGTTACGCCGTTGATCAGCAGGTCACCGTCTTCAAGACCGTTCACACCTGTGTAGTCTTCAGAAGCGCTGTTACCGCTAAAGAGCTCGCCACCAGTCGTTGGATCAGACAGAGTAACGTTTACGTCTTTGCCATCGTCAGAGTAGAACTTCAGTTCGCCCGACAGATTCAGAGCGTTTTCTCCAATATCTGTAGTACCGCCTTCAGCGACTGTAATGGTCTGGCCGCTGGCGTTCTCAGTTTCCAGGCTAACCGTGTTAGCGCTGTAGTTACGGATAGTCAGTGATACTTCGCCGCTGTCTGCGTCGTAAGTTGCTGATACATCCATATTGGCTGTAGAGAAGTCAGTACCGTTGATGTCATCAGCCAGACCTTGCAGCGTGAAGTTACCATCGCTGTCTGGAGTAGCCGTTACATCGATATCAGTACCACCCGCCGAGAAGCGCAGCTGCTCACCAGATTCAAGAGCCGAGTCTGTAATGGTCAGGTTAATCTCTTCGTAGGCGCTGACACCGCTCACACCGTTAATGGTGCTTGCCAGTTCTGCAACCGTTGAGCCTGCCTGCAGAGGCGCAGCAGGTGATGCATCAACACCGCCAACACTCACAGAAAGGTTCGTTTCAGCGGTAGTTGTCAGTACATCACCAGCAGAAGAACTATCCGTCACAGTACCCGCTGCACCCAGCAGTTCAGTACCAGCGTCAGTCAGAGTTACGTCAACCGCTTCACCAGTTGCAGACGTTGATGCGAAGGCCAGCTCACCAGTCAGAATGGTCCCATTTGCGCCTGTTGAGATCGTAGTACCGTCGATGGTTACTGCACCTGCAGTCGTACGATCGGCAGTCAGCTGGGTGGCAGTTTCGTTGCGGAATGTGAAGGTCACATCACCGCCAGTACCGTCCAGTTCAGCATTGAGGAAACCTGTTGCGCCCAGGTCCGCAGCAAAGTTACCAGCGTTCAGCTGATCAACCACGCTTTCCGCACGGAGAATCGCAGAAGTACCAGAAACGTTTACAGTCACGCCACCGATGTCAAACGAGTCACCCGCATCCAGACCCGAAAGCGTCATGGTGCCCTGCTCGTAGAAGTTAACATCGATACCCGCAGTCGTTGCCGCAGTCTCAGCAGCATCTGCATATGCAGCGATGTCCTGGTTACCCGCATTCGAGTAAGTAACCGCAGTTGTACCCTGAACAATCGTCAGAGATGCACCACTGTCGGTGATCTGTGCTGCAGTTGCCGTAGTCGTTACGGTAGTTGTCACAGAACCAGTGGTTTGCGAAATGAAGGTACCGCCGGAGTCAGCACGCTGCAGAGTGTTCGCCAGCGAACCGCCGCCCACAGTAGAGGCAGAGGTAGTGTCAGCCACTTTAGAAGACACAGAGACTGCTTCAGCTCGGTCGTATGTACCCGCAGTCAGACCCGCGTTTGCCAGGTCGCCACGGCCAGTGCCGTTACCACCAGATACTTCAATGGTTTTCTGGTCGCCGTCAGCAATCAGAGTGTAACCACCTTCGTAGGTGTTGCTGTATGTGGTACCAGACTGCAGCGTCGCACCGCCAGACAGACCGGTTGCCGCAGCAAAGGTATCCTGGTCAAGGCCAGTCAGTTCAGTGGTATCGAAGCTCAGAGTGATGTTCCGGCCGTCTTCAGCAACCAGGTTTACACCCGTCGAACCGTTTTCAGTATCAACCGCACGAACACCAGTCTGTTCAGCAACCGCGTTGATTGCCTGCGTGATCGCTGCACGGGATTGCGCCGTATCGGTCGTTGTAGAGAAAGAAATGTCTACGCCGTTCAAAGTGAAAGTACCGGAACCCGCGGTGCCGCTCATCTCACTACCACCAGCAACGTTTTCATTTACCTGAGCGGTAACGCCAGTTTCGTCGCTGTAACGGTTAATCGCTGCTGCTTTAGAAATCGCAGAAGCGACATTGTTAGAGACAGAAGAAGTGTCGTCTTCTGCACGGGAAGCGGCAATCGCAACACCGTTAAGAACCAGGTCGCCGTTTTCCAGAGCGTTGTCAGTACCACGCGCTGAAAGACCTGACTGAGAAGAAGAACCCAGCTTGTCAGCAGTCAGCTCACCGATAGAGATATCAACCGTCTGACCAGCGTTAGCGCCAACCTGGAAGGTTGCAGAGAAAGAACCGTCCAACAGTTTACGACCGTTGAAGTCAGTTTCTTCTGCAGTACGCGAAATCTCAGAAACCAGCTGATCAACCTCAGCCTGGAGAGCTTCACGGTCAACGTCAGAGTTAGTGGCGTTAGCAGACTGAACCGCCAGCTCACGAATACGCTGCAGAGATTCGTTAATAGAACCCAGTGCACCTTCAGCAGTCTGTGCCAGAGCAATACCGTCACCGGCGTTACGTACGGCTACATCCAGACCTTTGATCTGAGAAGTGAAACGGGTAGAAATCGCCAGACCAGCAGCGTCGTCTTTCGCGCTGTTGATTCGGAGACCAGAAGACAGGCGCTGCAAGGCCTGCTGGTTCGCCGACTGGGATTTGTCCAGGTTACGCTGAGCGTTCAGCGAGGCAATGTTGGTATTAATAATTTGAGGCATGGTGTTTCTCCTGTACCTACTTCTATTGGAACCGGCATCACCTTCGACGCTTTTCGGCTCCGCCTGACTTTGTCATAGGGTTTAACGGCGCCCCCGTAGAGTTCTTTAGAAGTTTTTTTCAACAAAGTGAGGGGCATATGCGACACCCTTTTGACACCCTCGCAACACCCCTGCTAACCCACTGATATATATAGAAAATTATTTTTGACACTCACCAAATCTGGCATTAAAAAAGTTTGTTACGAAATGTTTTTCTGTGCTCTTCCTGCAAGTCTGCTCCCCCCTTCAGGTGGCATGATCTCTGCTACTTTCTCTGTTCAATAAGGAGAAATGGCATGACACACCCACGAGCCGCCGGTGCTATGGCGCTGAAAGACAAAAATCTGGCGTACTTTAAGAAGAAGCACCCTGCTCTGTATCAAACTGCGTTGCAGGAAAGCTTCAGTAGACTGACGCTGAATATTGATGGCGATACAGGTAGCGTCGATCTTTGGCACGACAAACAAAGTTTGTATCAAGGTGATGCGCATGCCTTTGCAGATAGAGAAGTTGACGCATACAAAGACAACTTCGGCCCCGGACAATCAATAGCCACCATACTGCCACCCAGTCCGGGGGAGATTGGCTTTCATCGTTTCTTCTCTAAACGTATGCACGCTCTGACGGATCAGATCCCGGACGATGCAGACCTGACCCAGAATTACACCATTCCCGATTTCTATCCCATGATCGTATTCTTTGGCTGTGGCCTGGGTATCCATATCGAAAGAATGATCCGGGAAAACCGAATTCTTAACGTCATCATTTTCGAGCCAGATCCTGAGTACTTCTTCGCCAGCCTCTATGTCACTGACTGGGAAGATCTATTCCGCGAGTTTGAAAGGAAAGGCAATAAGATCGACATACTCGTCGCCAACGGCGGAGTCGCTCCACCGGAGGTGTCTTCTCCCGCACTCTGGAACCTACTGATCAACTACGGCCCGAGCTTCCCGCTGTGCGCTCTCTTTTATAATCACATAAGCAGTGCGCCCTATAACCCCATAGTCAAACGTATACAGGGGGATATGCACTTCTTCCTGAATCAGTGGGGCTACTATGACGATGAAATAAATCAGCTTAACAATGCTCTGCATAATATTGGCGCAGGCGTGCCACCTATGTCTTACGACCAGATAGATACCACTCTACCAGCGGTTATCGTCGGCGGTGGACCATCCTTTGATATGCGGGTTGAAGAAATTAAGCGCCATCGCAATAAGATGTTACTGATCTCGTGCGGAACATCGGTACACAGCATTATTGCTGCCGGACTCATGCCCGATATACACGTTGAAATTGAATCGCACATGTTGACGTACGATCATCTTTCAAAAATCGAGCATCCAGAATTCTTTGAAAATACGTTGCTGGTTGGCGCCCTACAGCTGCCTCCCCAGGTATTTAGCTTATTCAGACACGGTTACTACTTTCTGAAAGACTCAACGGCGCTGGGAAATATGTTCGGCAGCCAGGAAGAAATCGTACACAGAGCGACGCCAACCTGCACCAACACCGGCGTGGCCGTAGCAACTCACCTTCAACTTAAAAGCGTCTTCCTGTACGGCATGGACTTCGGCTTCCCGGAGAAGAATCAGCATCACTCGAAGAACAGCATCTACTTCAGCGATAAAATGAGTGACTCCATCAAAGAAGGGGTTAAACGTAATCTGGAGAAATTGGTCGAAACCGAATCAGTTCATGGCGACCCTATGTACACTTTTCCAATGTACAACACCTCAAGGATGAGTATTGAACAACTGACAAAGCACCGCACACTGCACCAGCAAACACAAAGCTACGCATGTTCAGAAGGCGCAAAGATCGCCAACACTGAATATCTTACACCGGATGCCGTAGATGACTTCTTCGCTACACGTGAAGACATCGCTTCAACCGAATTTCTGAAGGCACTCAAAGGTACACCCTTCACACAGAAGCAGATGCGCGAGAAAATCGACGAGCTCGGTGCTTTCCTGAAAGAAATCAGCCGCTCATTCAGTGTGTGCTTAAATTCTCTGAAATCGACCGAACCTGAAGACGTATTTCGTGTGTGCCACACGATCAACCTGAATCTACTGCAACAGGTCTTCCCTAAGTATGGCCTGACCGCATACTTCATACGCGGTTCAATATGGCATTACCTGAATATCGGGTGTGCTCACTCACTTTCGATAGAAAATAAAGCCAGCCGGGATAAATTTATTACTGAATGGAAGAGTAACTTTGGGAAATTTCTTGAAGATCTACCGTCTCATTACGACAGTATTACGTCTAAGCAATACCCGGATACTGCAGACCCATGGGTTCGCAACGATATCGTTTCTAACGAGCATCTATACGCCGAATGATTCGTTTCGAAGATCAATAATACCTGTGTGTGGTAACACACATGCAGGCGCAATCGGTGGCAAAGCACAGTAGACTTTTCGTCCTGCGGCTAACGCCACCACCATCGCGTAACTGTTTAATCCGACAACATACGTCGCCTCTGAGATCGCATGTGACAATGAATCTTCCGTGTTTACAGAAACTCTGAACTCTACACACTCAGTAAGAGCGTCGTACTTACCGGGAGGGTCAGAAGGATGAGGGCGAATCACAATGTTGCCGACATTAGCACCGGTCTTTTTAAGAGCGGAGAGAAAAAACTCGAAGGCTGAAAACTCGCCGGGATTTAGTGAACCGGATTGCATATCACCCCATTGCTCCCGCACAGGCTCCATCAAAAACAGAACCGTGCCAGACTCTGTTACTGAACTGATCTCCGCGACCTGATCCTCCAGGTACCTACCCGGCATGATTCGTATACAAGCACCAGGAAACTCTGAAGCTGCCACAGCCTGAGCCTCATTATCAACCACCCAAAGCTCATCAATATCTGCCTGGCCATCCGCCTGATAGTTCAGTCTCGGACGATAATTCACCCAGTGATCCAGCACAGCGAATACAGGAATTGCACGCTGTCGGGCGAGATACATCACATTCTTTTCGATTTCAGTTGCCCAGCCTGTGCCCGAGATAATCCAGTCCACCCTCTGAGCCAGCGCCTCTGTATCGTCGATGTTTTCGAATTGATTCAGCAGCCCAAGACGATCTGCTATTTTTTTAGCGGGGCCATGCAGAGATAGAATGATATCAATATCAGAAAAATCGCCTGCCGTAATCCAATGCAGGATCTGATTCGCCGCACCCGCATCGTGAGCGACAATGCCACAACGCCCCGCAGGAAAATCAGTCATAGGAGAATCTGGCGAAATGCAACATATCGAAAGCAACGCCTTCAACTAATTCATGCTGTACACGAATACCATCCGGGACCATATCACTCTTACGAATAACCCCCAGCATGGCCTTGTTACAGCCTAGGGTGCCTGCAGTCACCTTACGCAAACCAGGCAACGAAAGCACCTTATCCATCACCATTAACCAGGCTGTAGAACCAGCACCGGGAGCCGATGTTTCACCGATCAGGATTCCCATATCAGCCGTGCCATGACGTTGATTGAAATGAACCGTCATCGTGCCGATATGGCCGTGAATTTTATGCTTCACAGCAAGAAATACCGAGTTACTCCGGCTTACGGAATCAAAGAACTCACGACAACTGGCTTCATCATGATTCATAAATCTCTGATTACTGAACCTGACCAGTTCCTTATTGTTCAACCAACCAATATATCGCTCTGAAATATCATCCAGAGTAAAAAGACAAACTTTCAAGTCATCCTTTTCAATCGGCAGTATGGATTTGAAGTCATTACTGAACATGGTTACGCCTTACCGACTCATCTCGACCTTGTGTGCCCACACCTTATGGAAAGCACGGATAATCAGATCGACATCCGATTCGGTCAGATCATAAGTACACATTCCGAAACCCAGATACGTACGGTCATTCATATCCTCTGCGACCGGACATATTCCCTTCTCGTAGGAAATATCCTGCCTGGTGAACTCAGCACTCCAGGGAAATCCACTCGTACCGTAAGCTGTTTTCTGCTGATACATAGGCAAAAGATGCAGGTTCTGATACTGCGTCGCAAGAATCACACCCTCGGCTTTCAGCGCTTCAGCAATTTCAAACTTACTGACACCCGCGACATCCGGGTCGACCAGAAGTGGAAATACGTAGTACACGTGGGTATTCCCATCGGCAACATACGGCACTGACAGCCCCGGCAGCTCACAAATACCCGCCGCCAATCGTTCGGCCAGAGCGCGACGGGACTCAACCAGCCCATTTAGCTTCTTCAACTGCTCCATGCCAATCGCGCACTCAATTTCTCCCAAGCGGAAGTTATAACCAAGCATGTTATTGATCGGCATAGCCTCCCGGTCAGGCAACACGGCTTCTGCATGATTGCGTATCAAGCGGACACGCTCCGCGAGTGCATCATCGTTGGTAACAACGACACCCCCCTCACCGGTATGAATATGTTTGTGGTAATTCAGACTATAACCACCAATATCCCCCAGGGTGCCCGCCCATTTTCCTTTGTACTTCGCGGCGGGTGCCTGCGCGGTATCGGAGATAATTTTCAGATTAAACTCATCAGCAATGGCTCGAAGCGCCTCCATATCGGCCGACTGCCCAAAAATATCGACGGCCATGATAGCCCGGGTTTTTTCTGAAATATTTCTCCGCACCGATTCTGGATCAAGGTTAAATGTTTGCGGATCGATATCTGCAAATACCGGGATGGCATTCCAATGTAGGATGGCCGTCGCACTGGCACACATAGTCCATGGCGTTACGATAATTTCATCACCCGGTTCGATATCAAGAGCACCCACCGCAGCGATCAGACCTGAGGTCCAGGAGTTGACCGTGATAGCGTGCTTAACACCAAAGTAGTCAGCGCACTGTGCCTCGAACGCCTGTACCTTGCTGCCGCCATAAAAATCGTCGTGCCAGCAACCCAGAAACTGAGACAGAACACCACTTTCCATAACCTTCTGCACAGCATCCTGCTCTTCTTTGCCAAGGCTGTTATAACGCGGAAACTCATGCGTAATAACAGGCGCGCCACCCTCAAGAGCAAGGGTTTCTGAACGCATGGCATCCAGTAATTCGTTTGTATTAGTCATCTACTCGTTCCAGAATCTGTTCTATCAAACGTTCCGTTTCTACCGCCTGCTCCGCAGCCCGATAATCAATAGGGCCAGACTGACTGAGCAGTGCGAGATCTATCACTTCAGATATGGCTTTTTCCATCACTGGAAGATATCCACCGGAACATGCGATTTCTTTACCCAAACGCTTATAGCCGGCAAACTCCGGGCTTTCTTCAACCCTCCGTTCGCTCCAGCGAAGCCCACCATCAAGCATACGGAATTCGCCTTTATCAGTCAGAAACGTCAGCTCAAACTGAGCGAAATCATCCGAGTCCGTACTATTTAGAGAACAGCGTATTCCACGATCAGACATCAGGACCATATCGATATCAGGATCATCCTTACGTGCGTTGCCTGGGCGAACCGCAGCCCACTCTGGGCTCAGCACGCCGACCACCCCCGCCAACAAGTCCAGAAGGTGAGAGCCGTTATTGCGTATGCCCTTGTTGTACACCGCGGTGACCGCTTTAAGCGAACCCGGCCATTCTGCACTCTTGGTTTCCAGACCATTTTTAAGCTCAGCCAGCACTGAATCCCAACGGCGACTGTAATTAACAATCAAGGCGATATTATGCTGCCTGCATTTATCCAGTAACGCCTGACTCGTATCTGCAGAAGCCGATACAGGTTTCTCAAGAAATATTACTTTCGGTCTGAAGCGAAATACATCCTCAATTGAGCTACTGTGCACGGCGGTTGGAGTACAGATACTGACAATATCAAATTCACATTCAGCTGGTATTTCTTCGCACCCCGGGTACGCTTCACTGACTGACCAACGTTCTGCAAATCTCTCCGCAATCTCAATATCAGGATCGACGCAAGCAGCGAGTACGACATCGGATCGCTTACTGTAAGCACCGGCATGCGACAGCGCGTGCTCTTCCGTCGAGCGCTTTTCATCGAACCCGCCTGCGATTCGTCCACATCCAACAATAAGGACAGACAATGGCGTCGTCATACTGACTTCTCTACCGCCCGCAACAACATAAAGGCTTCCGCATATTCCACACCAACAGATGCGCCCCGAAGGCCGGCTAACTGACGTATATTCTGATATGAGCGGGTATGGGGGTACTCACGCATCTCTGAGTCGTACGGTGCGAGTGCCGACATTTTTTCCTCAATGGTGGCAGTTATATCTATCCAATAATTCGGCACAAACGTTTCATTCATTGACCATTCGGTACTGGAAAGAACCTCAAATGAAAGAATACGTTTTAAGGCAGGCAAAGAGTCCGGCTGGGGACGACATGCTGTCATGACCGCCTGAGCAGTCACGCGATGATCAATATTCAAATCACCCCAAAAGTGGGTATAAACAATTGAAGGGTTTAAGCGACGGATATGTGGCTCAAGGCTCTGTACGACATCCAGTAATGGCACAGAATCCAATTTATTATCAGGCCAGTCTAAAAAGATCCGTTCTGATATTCCGAGCGCATCGGCGCAATTGTTTGCGGCCAAACGGCGTTGCGTAATATCAGCCTCTTCACGAGAGGCTTCGCCATCTGCCATAAACAAAACATGAACCTGATCACCTGCGGCAGTATGCCTGGCTATAGTGCCACCACACCCAAGAACTTCATCATCGGGATGGGCAGCAACAACCAACACAATCTCACTCATCAAACGCCTCCCATTGCACGGGTGTACCCCGGCTTACTGAATCACTTAGCGCACGGCCGATGACATCATCGTAATATTTAGGCGCCAGACCGAAACCGGGACGAATACGACGGATATCATTCTCTCTGACAATATGGCCCGCGGGCAGATCTTTAACAAAGTACAAAGACCGGCGGAATCGGCGGTTCGGCTCTTCAGCTTTTTGTCGGGTATAAGCCTCACTACCCAATGCAGCCCAGGCGTTATTTGCGTCCTCGACTAACTGCTTCAACTCGTGCGGCTCAATAGAGAACTCACTGTCCGGACCTTTGTCTTCCCGGCTCAGGGTAAAGTGTTTCTCGATCACACTCGCGCCTAAGGAAACAGCAGCCACGGAAGCGACGGTTCCTAACGTATGATCAGACAACCCAACGGTAACGCCAAACTCTTTCTCAAGGGTGGCCATCTGGCGGATATTCGCCTGCTCCATCGGCGCTGGATAGCTACTGATGCAGTGCAGCAACACCAGATCCTTGCAACCAGAAGCGCGCGCGGCATCTACCGCCTCTTTCACTTCTTCCAGGCTCGCCATTCCCGTCGACATGATCAAAGGTTTACCGGTGGCTGCAATACAGCGAATTAATGGGATATCAGTCAGCTCAAACGACGCGACTTTGTATGCAGGCGTATTTAGCGATTCCAGAAGCTCTACAGCCGACTCATCGAACGGCGTAGAAAACAAAGTAATACCTCGCGCCTTTGCATGATCGAACATGGCCTTATGCCATTCATAAGGCGTTTCGGCCCACTTATAGAGGTCGTAAAGCTTGTAGCCATCCCACAAACCACCATGAATCTGAAAATCAGGTAAATCGCAGTCGATGGTCATGGTGTCTGCAGTATAAGTCTGAATTTTGACTGCGCTGGCCCCTGCATCAGCGGCCGCATCAATGGTCTGCAACGCTTTTGCGAGATCGCCGTTATGATTAGCAGACACCTCAGCAATAATATACGGCTTGAAAGAGGCGCCTATCTTTCGGCCTGAAATAGAAAACGTCATGGCTTCTCTCTCTGTTTTACTTCGGATGTTGATCTTTCTGAACCTGTTAAAGAAATAACAACGCTCGCTTTCAGTTCGCCCTCATGTAATTCGGCATCCGTGTAGCGCAGAATGTACTGGCCAGAACGACTGAACGCATGAGGGTAACCATCGGCATCCAGCATACGTATGAAATCATAAAGTATCTCAGGGGAAGCACCGTTCGGAATTTCACTCTCCTCCGGTGTACGACGCTTAAACACAACGACTTCACCCGTCTGATCTTCAGGTTCAGGTTGCTCAACAATCATTGAGCGAATGATATCCGTCGATAACTCCCCCACTCTTCTGTAGATCTGTTCTGCCGTGCCACTCAGGGATAAGCCCCGTTTCGCATAAACAGGCCCGGCATCCATAGCCTCGACCATTCGGAACGCAGTAAGCACCGTTTCCTGATGACCGCGAAGAATCAAATTCTGCAATGGGCTGCCACCTCGCCCGTAGGGCAGGTCCGTCATATGGAAGCACACGCACTCATGCTGCGCCCATACGCTTTCGGGCACATGATGACTCCAGTGCAAGAAAAATATATAACGCGGAGACTCGATCTCCCTGACAGCTTCGAGCAATTCATCAGGCGTCGATACCCAGTACCAATCGCCTTCGTACTCTTCCTTCAAAGTTTCAAACGAGGTTCGATGCCACTCTTTATTGCTCGCAATAATATATGCAGACGCAATATCAGTACTCATAGCGACGTCCTCCTGTTTTCTGAAAGCCCGCTCGTTTGAATACTTTCCGCGAGGCAAAATTACCGGGAGCAACATCGGCGCAAAAACGTGTTTCGGGATAACGACTTACAAGCGCTTTCAATGCGTTAACAGCAAGCTTCCGCCCGCGAAAGTTCCGGCTGATAAGGATAGATACTTCTGAGCTACCTAAAGAGCTACCTACAGAACTACTTTTAGAACTAGTTACAGCGCCATCCACTCGCACGTAGCCCGCCTTCTCTCCGTTAAATAGAACGATATACAGGCTAACCGAAGCGTCAGACATAACACCTTGATACCAACGTCTGTGTTGCGACCAGCGCGGCAGTTGTGGCGTACGGAAAAAACGACGGGCTCCGGGTTGCTTCTGCCAACGATAGAAATCCCGCATGTCACTCACTATCGCGGAGCGCAGAGTCATGCCTTCCGGCTTTGTGTTTTCAACGGCCTGGATAACACACCGACTGCCACTCTTCTCAATGAGGTTGGCTGAGCTATCCTGCATACTCTGACGCACCTCATCAGATTCAACAAGACTTCTGAACGCGGAGGTATCAAAACTGCCAGCTGTGCCAGAGTAGTCTGCTACGACTTTTACCAGGCCATTATCTTCAGCATAACTGGCCTGGGGTTTCTGATTATCAGCAACAATCACCAATGCAGTAGGCAATCTCATAGCGACCCGTTCCCACAGAGAACCTCCAGATGCACCAATACAAACATCGTGAGAGCGATACAGGCCTGCCATATCGTCGCAGTGATCAATTAAGTTCACCGAAAATGGATATTCGCTGCTCTGACTACGAGACTGAATACGAGAAAATGCAGGAGATGACTGACTCAAAAGCACGGTAAAACTTAGCTTATTGACGAAGTCTTCGCTGGCCAATGCATCGAGAATATCAGCACTTAGACCACGATGGTCGTATCCGCCCAGATTAAGTAAAACCCGCTGAACTCTTCTGGAAGAACTGCAAGGTTCAGCAAAAAACTCCTCACGGATAAGATTAAAACCAGAGCCAGAGAGTACCTTTTCAGAACGAATATACTCTTGATAATCTGAAGCAACGGCGCCTGGTCTTGGGTCAAGAAGTAAGTCAGCACTGACTTTCCGGTGCGGCCAGTCTTCGATTAAAAGCAAACAATAGCCCGCGCGTTTAATTGCCGAGATCCATGGCTCACCGTAGCCGTAATGATCGACGACGATCCAGTCAAGCTGATAGCCCGCCACTGTACTTAAAAAGTACCGGGCCTCAGTCTCCTGCTGACTTGTTTCGTATTCAGCTTCAATTGCTACCGATGATTGCTGACAGCCATATTCCAGCGAAGGAAGCCTGATAATCCGGATACCAGTCGCATTGATTCGCTTCTCAAGAGCAGCATCGATATCAGAAACAAAAAAGCAAACCTCATGCCCCTGCGTCATGGCTGCACGTGCCAGAGTCAGGCAGCGCATTACATGCCCTGTACCTACTCTCTCTGATGCATCGCAACGAAACGCAATTTTCATGCGTTACCCCAGAATTGCCGGAGCCATCAGTTCTGCTCTCGCCCAATCATCTGGAGTATCAATATCCTGAACCCGCCATCGAGGAATGACGAACGCCTGAGAATGCGGAGCAAAAATAAGATCGCCATCCATCCAGGCTTTGGCGTGGCCCCAGTAGAATTGTCCTGCATCGTGATACGCCACCGGTAGATCCTGGCTGCGCTTTTCAAAGTTTTCTGGCCAGAACATCTCGACAGAATGATCATCTTCTACCTGAAAGGAGCGGAAGATCGGCGCCGCAAACTCTGTTGCGGTAAAACAATACATGCTGTCTGTGCGCTTAAACTGCTTATAAGAAGCCTCTAAATCGTCTGCTGAAATAAAGGGGGCGGTTGCGTAGATACAACAAACATCAACAGGGGCCTCGCCTTCGTCAATAAGAGTATCGATTGCATGCGCAATGACCGGAATCGTGGCCGTATGATCATCCGACAGATACGCCGGGCGCATAAACGGAACTTCAGCTCCGAGTGTGCGGGCTATTTCAGCAATTTCATCGTCATCGGTAGAGACAATAATACGGTCGAACAATCCACATTGAATCGCTGCATCAATCGACCAGGCGATCATCGGTTTACCCGCAAAATGCTTAATGTTCTTTCGTGGAATCCGCTTACTGCCACCGCGAGCGGGTATCACAGCGATCCGACTCATATCAGAACGTCCTCCAAAACGTTAGCTACCGTGTTCTGCTGTTCTTCTGTCATTCCGTGAAATAACGGGATACTGATCGCTTCTGTGTAATATTTCTCGGCCGCAGGGAAGTCCCCCATCGCAAAGCCACGAGCAGCGTAATACGGCTGCAAATGCACCGGAATATAATGCAGATTAACGCCAATGCCCGCCTCACGGAGTTCCTTAAATACCTGCTTCTGCGATTTCTTAATCAGATCAGGTTTAATTCTCAATATGTACAAATGCCAGGCCGATACTGACCACTCGGCCTGGTACGGCAACGTCACCGGCAGGCTACTCAATAGCGAAAAATATCGTTCAGCCAGTGCGCGTCGTTGCTCAATAAACTGACTCAGGCGCTGCATCTGACTAACGCCCAAGGCCGCCTGAAGGTCCGTCATGCGATAGTTAAAACCAAGCTCCTGCTGCTGGTAATACCAATCACCATCGGGCTCTTGAGTCATCAAAGCTGGATCACGGGTAATGCCGTGCGAGCGCAACCGCGCCATAGTATTCGCCAGCTCCTCATCCTGAGTCACTGTCATACCGCCCTCACCCGTCGTAATAATCTTTACTGGATGAAAGCTGAAGACAGTAATATCAGAGTAACGGCAATTCCCTACCGGCAAACCGGCATAATCTGCCCCTATCGCATGAGAAGCATCTTCAATGACTTTGAAATTAAAACGTTCTGCGAGGTCAGCGATGGCCTTCATGTCGCACGACTGGCCAGCTAAATGAACGGGGATCAGCACATCAGGTAAAGTACCCGCCTGCTCAGCCTCAACGAGCTTTTCGGTCAGAGCCTCGATACTGAGGTTGTAGGTCTGGCTATCGATGTCGACAAAATCAACGTCAGCACCGCAGTAAAGAGCACAATTAGCAGAAGCAACAAAGGTTACCGGGCTGGTCCAGACTCGACGTCCCCTGCCTACTCCTAAGGCCAGACAAGCGATATGAAGTGCAGAGGTAGCACTGTTAACAGCTACACCAAACGCCGCACCAACGGCATCACAAACCGCGGATTCAAAGGCAGGGACAGCCGGCCCCTGAGTCAGGAAGTCAGACTGAAGTGCTTCAGTGACCGCTTTGATATCCTCGCTCGTAATGTTCTGGCGCCCGTATGGGATCATAGTTAAATCTTCCCGATTCTATCCCGGTTATGCTCAATCCAATGCTGAAGCTCAGCATCGGTCATCCACTCTGAGTTATTATCACTTGAATAGGTAAAGCCTTCGGGTACCAGCTTGCCGTCTTTTATACGCTCAGGGCAATGGTCCCAACCGTTGATACTCGGCAGAATTTTAAAATGTTCGTCGTACTCGTAAGTGTGGAACGAATCCTCACTGCCAATCATCTGCTCATGCAGCTTTTCGCCCGGGCGGATACCTACGACCTTCTGTTCGGCTTCCGGGGCCACAACACGCGCAAGATCCGTTACCTTCATCGACGGAATTTTCTTCACGTAGATTTCACCGCCGACCATGTCTTCAAAAGCATGCCAGACCAGTTTCACGGCATCCTCTAGTGAGATCATAAAGCGTGTCATTCGATCATCAGTAATCGGTAACACACCCGACTCCTTAATCGACTGAAAGAACGGAATCACAGACCCGCGCGAGCCCATCACATTGCCGTAGCGCACGACCGAGAAGTTGGTGCCATGCTCGCCCGAATACGCATTACCCGACACAAACAACTTATCCGAGGCGAGCTTAGTCGCACCATAGAGATTGACCGGAGAACTGGCCTTATCCGTAGAAAGCGCCACACAGCTTTCGATACCGTGATCGATACAGGCATCAATCACATTCATCGCGCCATTGATGTTAGTTTTTACGCACTCGAACGGGTTGTACTCAGCGATCGGAACGATCTTAGTCGCCGCAGCATGCACCACATAATCAACGCCATCTAAGGCTCGATACAAACGGTCTTTATCTCGTACATCGCCAATGAAGAAACGAACCCTGGGATCACCCTCGAAGAGCTTCGCCATCTCCCACTGCTTCATCTCATCACGAGAAAACACAATGATCCGGCGCGGGTTGTACTTCTCAAGCGTCATCGGAACAAAAGCATGGCCAAATGACCCAGTGCCACCCGTGACCAGAATGCTTTTCCCATCGAACATAGTCAAACTCCTGACGCTTTAAATCATATCCATGAGATTCAGCAATCAGTGTGCCATGTCTATCGGATTACTGGCAGGCGCGCCTTACGAGCTTCCAGGGCATCTCAGTACACAGGTTGAGGTTGTAGGCTTTAAGCTCTTTGATGATGTCCAGCATGTCCCGCCGGATCGTGCCCTGGGTCTTCTGGAGGCGTAGTACTACCCATTGTTTCTGGTCTGAACGTAACTTGTTCCAACTGTAGAGAGACAACTCAAGTAGATTTCGGTCTAACCCTCGTTCGTTAGGCGCAAGCGACGTAACCCGATCGAAGCGAGCCTGAATCGATTCCGCTGAACGGTTAAGAAGGTACTCCGCATCAAACGCCCCCAGATGGTAATAAGGCCAAAGGGGCCTACCTTCCATCGCCCGCTCGTAAAGTGCGAGCACTCTTTCAAGAAGCGCCTCACGTTCAGCATCCAATGGAAGCGTCACAGCGTAAGCTCGTAAATAAGAAGCGTAAGAAGCAGCAGCATCAGAGTGCCAGGGGGCGAGAGTCAACGCAGATTCAAAATACGGACTGGTTCCGGAGTCCGTGTCCGAGGCTTTACCTAACTCAGTCAGCAAAGAAACCAACGCTAAGTAGGCCGCGAATAAAGCGGGCAATAAAATAAGCCACCAATAGCGAGAAATAACACCCGCTACTCGTGACCCACCTATCAAGTTACGCCCCATTACCCCTGAACAGACTTCGATGAATATCCGTAAACATCGTAGTAGCCCGCATAGGAATCAGCGTATTTGGCTTCGCGATCAATATTCACCTGATTCAACACCACGCCCAGCACGCGGGCATTATTGTTATCAAGCTTACTCAAGCCATCCTGCGCGAGCTTGTCTTTCGTCGCATCCGCCTTAACGACATAGACAACGCCATCTACCAGAGTCGACAGGTACAAGGCATCGCTCACGGCCTGCATAGGCGCAGAGTCAATAATAATGCGCTGATAACGCCCACGGAGTGTATCGAGGATGTCACGGAAATTCTTCGAACCCAGCAACTCAAGCGGGTTAGGTGGAATCGGTCCGGCTGAAATCACATCAATACCCAGCTCTGGGCGCGACTGAATACATTCATCCAACATATCCGGGTAAGCAACCGCGTTAGACAGACCCGGAACATGCGGAGCCAACCCTAACTTCTTCGCAACCGACGGACGACGCATATCGCAGTCAATCAATAGAGTCTTTTCCATCTGCCCAAAAGCTTCAGCAATATTCGTCGAGGTGGTCGTTTTGCCTTCGCTCGGCACCGATGAGGTCACCAGAATAACCGACGCAGGCTGCTCCATACTTGCTAGCGTCAGCCCCGTACGTAAGGTACGAACAGATTCCCTGAAGCCATCCATCCCTTCGCCGACAAACGCCCGTACCATCTGCTCTGCATCACCCGCATCCTGCTTTTTACCTACCAGAGGCAACAGTCCAAGCATAGGTACATCAAGCTTACGCTCAACATCGTCCAGATTCTTGATGGTTGAATCGAGAATATCCAGTAAGAAAGCCAGTGCGACACCGAACATACCGCTGACTACGAGAGCCAACAGAACAATTAATTTTTTGTTCGGCTTGATCGGTTCCACAGGTTTAATGGCCGGGTCCACCACACGGGCGTTCGCCGTTTGCAGGTCTCCGGTTGCACTTGTCTCACTGACGCGATTAAAGAAAGCCTCGTACAGCTGACGGTTAGTCCGCACCTCGCGCTGATATTCACTCAGAGTAAATTCAGTTCTATTCAAGTTACGCACATCGGACTTAGAGTTTCTTAGTGCTTTCTCAAGAGAGTTTTCTTTGCTTTGAGCAACCAGGTAGTTGCTTTCAATCGACGTCGCGATCCGCTTCATCTGCGTTAAAACAGACTCACGAACCGCCTCGAGATCAGATTCCGCAGCGATCATCTTAGGATGAAGCGGACCATAGCGCTTTTTCAGTTCAGAAACTTTCAGTTCGGCCTGAGTTTCTGCATCACGCAGATTAACGACAACGGGGTTACTGATGATACTTGGCAGACTCGATAAGTTATCGTAATTCAGTGCACCTAATGACTGCAGCTGTTCATAAGTTCCCTGAAGCTCCAACCTGCGGGCACGAGCCTCAACTAAGGCTTCCGTTATCTGGTCAATTTCTTTGGCAACCAGCGTATCGACACCCTCGACATCAACCAGATCGTTGTCTTCACGATATTGCTGTAGCTTACGTTCAGATGCTTCAAGCTTAGCCTTCAAGCCACCCAGACGGTCACTCAGCCAGCCTGCTGCCTGCTGCGTAACTTCTACTTTTGCGTCAAGCTGACTTTCAATAAATTGTTGCGCCATGGCATTTGCGGCCACACGCGCCATTTCAGCAGACTCACTGTCTACGGAAACCTTTACCAGCTGAGTTTTACGTACCGGCGAAATTGACACTGCTTCCCAGAAGGTATCGACCGTTTCAGCCAATATCTCTTCTTCTGTCAGCGGCTCTGCCTCCCCCAAAATCATTTCTTTAATAGAGAAGGACTTTTTGTTGGCAGGGTGAGCAGGGTTAAACTCTGGATTATCGATCAGCCCTAGTTCAAGAACCGTACGCTTAGCCAGCTCTCGGGACTTAAGAATCTCAAACTGAGTTTGATAATACTCATCTGAGGCAGAACCAAGCCCGTAAACTTCCTCAATAGAAAGTACTTTAGCTTCTTCAGCTTCAATAAGAATCGTCGCAGTTGCGCGGTATACAGGAGTTATTGCAAGAGCAACAAGCACCGCAATCACAGTAATAATAGCGCTGAACAGAATAATTTTTTTCAGCTGTCGGCGAATCACCTGCCAATAATGAGAGAGATCAATGACCTCAACGGCTGCATGATTATTCATACCTGCACTCTTCATCTGGTTATCCATACAATTCTACTTAGAAGAAGCCCTGCTCAATGGTAATCACATCGCCTGGTCGCACGACATCGGCAAGTTTCGCTTTCTCTTTCTGGATTGACTGAGTCACTACCTCATCAGCCGCTTTATCTCGAACCACATAAATGCGGTTTTTAGATGCACGTTCCGTCAAGCCGCCAGCGATAGATATAGCCCGCTCTACCGTAAGGCCAGGATGGAAAGAATAACTACCCGGTTTTTCGACTTCCCCGGTGACGTAAAAAGGCCGGTACTCCATGATGGAGACAGACACACTAGGGTCAACAAGATACGGGCCTTTGAGTTTCTCCAACAATTTCAACTCGAGCTGCTTCGGGCTCAAGCCCTCAACATCGACATCACCCAGCAAGGGATAGGAGATCGTGCCCGACAAACCAATACGTAACTCAAGGCTCAGATCGGGCTCATCGTAGACACTGATAGAAATCAGGTCACCAGCACCCAGGCGGTAAGCATTTTCATTAGCGAAAGATGGGAGGGAAATTGCAATCAGAAGCAGGCCAAAAAAGCGCAGCATGGAGGTACTCTTTGTTATTACATCAGAGGAGGCTCGGGGCTATGTCCGCCCCGAACAAGCGATTGATCTATCAGATCGCCAGTACAACACCCAGAGTGACAACTTGCTGGTCGTAGTCCAGGCCAGCGGTCGAAGAATCACGCTCTGCCTGTTTCAGGCTGCCATATACATCGAGTGACGTAGTCGGCGAATAGGTACCCTTCAGACCATAAGTAAGAGTGTCATCTTCACGATCGTCTGCTTCATTATAGTAGGTATCGCTCGCAAGAGAGACGTCAGCAGTCAGAGCAAAAAATTCTGAGAACTCATGCTCCCAACTAACCATCGAGTACTTGCTGTCGATATAGTTACCTACACTGCTCGCTTCGTTCGATGCCTGAGAAGTGAACACCGTAATCGTTGAGTAGGTACGTGGCGTCCAGATGCCCTGCACTTCCCAACTCAGAGCCGTATCAGAATCAACGTCGTCTGAATCGAAGTTACGTTGCGCAGCACCCACTTTGGCACTACCACTCAGCTTACCTGTGAGATCGTAAGACATACCCACCAGCGCTTTGGTCAGGCTACCTTCACGACCTTCGGTGATGATGTTGTCTTCGTTGTAGTCAATATTTGCTGTGCTCAAATCAATCAGGAAGTTGCTTCGATCACTCACGTAAATCGCCGTATCAACACTCAAGGTCGTTTTGACGTGGTCACGGTTAGCAGTGGCGGCTACGTTCAGGTTGTTCTGATATTCTTTTTCATAACGGTTCAGACCAAAGGTCATGTTGAACAGCGCATTGGCGCTACCGTATGTGAAAGCAGCATCCCAGATGTTTTCGTCGTATTCATCAGGGTCTTTGATCTCAAGAGCTGCCGAACCCTCGGTAGTACCCGCACCACGAGCATCGTGCAGAGAGTTCACCTGTGCACTCAATGCCAGAGCATGGCGAGAAGTCATTTCGAAATCAGCGCCAACATTGATACGAGTATCCGTATAGTTGTCGTCTTCATCAGCCGAGTACGTACCTTTCTCGGCAGCAAAGCCTAATGCCAGCTGAGTCTGCCCCAGATCTGCCGCAATGGCGATTGCAGGTGACAAACGGGTCACGGTTGACGATTCCTGAGTTTCTTCAGGTTGCAGGTAAACGTTGTCATTATCTTCTACTGACAACTCAACTGACGGCAGCAATGTAATACCACTATCGAGTAGAATGCCCTGCGGCTCAACTGCCTGTGCGCCAAAGCTGGCGGCCATTACAGCAACACTGAGCGGTATTTTTACAGACTTCATAGTATTCCCCTTAAAAATCAAGACTCTGCACAGGCAAAGCCTCAGTATCCATTTGCCATCCATTCGCCAGATTGCGAGCAAATCAGGCCGGTTTAGTTCTCGACCAGACAAACCTTACTGACAAGTACCCCAATGCTCCTGTCAGTAGCCCCAATGATCCGAATGCAAGATCAAGCAACTCAAAACGCCGTGAGGCCAGAACGTACTGGAGGCCTTCATCCAGCGATAAGGCTGCTGCCAGCACGCAGCAAACGCCAATGGTACGCGTAATTGGCGCTAAATCTAACACCCGTTCCGACGCAAAACAAGCCAATACGGCCAAGATGGCCGACAATGTAAAATGCATGCTTTTGTCGCCACCGAGCCAGGCTTCCAGCCCGTGTATCTGCGTTAAGCCAATCTCAGCCGACTTGCACGCACTTAACACGATCAATCCGATGGCATAGACCAGAAACAACACGGCTGGCCACCGCTGCGCTTCTGCTTTCATTATCTAGTGAACGTGTTTCCCGACAAACCCTTTAAAGAAGGTCAGCACGACAATTTTCACATCCATCCACAACGACCAGTTACGGATATAATCCAGGTCGTACTCAACACGCCCTTCCATCTTATCCAGCGTATCTGTTTCGCCGCGATAACCGTTGATTTGTGCCCAGCCGGTAATACCAGGTTTCACTTTGTGGCGCAGCATGTAGTACGGAATCAGTTTCCGATACTCTTCGTTGTGCGCAACCGCGTGAGGCCGAGGGCCAACCACCGACATACTACCCTGCAAAACATTAATAAATTGTGGCAGTTCATCCAGCGACGTCTTGCGGATAAAGGCACCAACTGGGGTAATACGCGCATCGCCTTTGGTCGCCTGCATCACCTTATCGCCGTTATCCATGGTCGTCATACTACGGAATTTCCAGACCTCAATCCGACGACCATCCAGTCCATAACGAATCTGTTTAAAGACAACCGGCCCTTTAGAAGTGAACTTCACAGCCCCAGCAATAACCAGCATAGGAATAGCTATCACAGTAAGCACAGCCAACGAAAAGACAATATCGAACATCCGCTTAAGAACGTCATTGATGCCAAAGATAGGCGAGTCATACACGCTCAGCGTCTGCATGTGGCCAACCTCGCTCAGGCGGGCATGCAGCAGATTGTACGTAAAGAAATCAGGAATAAGGTGAACAGATGCCGTTGTGTCACCGCATTTTTCCAGAATCTCAGCAATGCGTACCTGGGCTTTCAGCGGCAGAGCGATAAAGATCACTTCAAACTTACCCGACTGAGTGAGATGAATCAGTTCGTCGATGGTTCCCATCAGCTCGACATCATCGTATTCAGCCATGATCCGTTCATCACAACGATCATCAAAGAAGCCCCAGAACTGATAGCCAAGCTCTGGGCTCCGATCAATCTGCCTGCGCATTTCGATAGCGGCTTCATTCACACCGACAATGGCAACCCGGCGAGTGTTATAACCGCGCAACCGGATCTCTTTGAGAAAAAGCCTGAAAATCAGACGCCAGGTACTCAGAAAAACTAAAGCACCTACCATCCAGGTCCCCATGACGAGGCGAGAAAAATCCTCCGAGACCTTGGCAAAGAACGCCAGGACAATAAGACCAGTGGCAACCAGCACCCAGGCAGACGAAGTCACTGTGATCATACGAAGCGCCGTCGCAGCGCGCCAGGAGCGGTAAACCTCCAGAGACTCAGCCACGAGAAGATAGCTCATTGAAGCAATAAGGCCCGCTGTCAGGTAGCCAACGTGCGGAGTAATCTCGTAGCCAATCACACAGACGAACAGGGTCATCAGAATGATGGACAGGTCGATTACGCGATAAAGAACACCGAAAGAGTTCTCATTCGAGCGGATGAGTCCTTGTTTCGTCATAACTACCTCTGACTACGAATTCCCTTTTTTGCGCCACATAGTGATTCGTGACGTAACTTTATGTGAATTATGTGACGGGGGTCCGAAAGTGTCCATCCCCCGTATGGGTAAAGTTACCGTCAGGCGAGTGACAATCGTTCTATTCGTACGATTCGTGAACGACTTTGTCGCAATTGCACAATTTTCAGACGACGCAGATTAAAGGCATTCCATGACAAAAAAATGAATTGTCACGGAATAACTACTTGAGAATCAGTAAATTGGCGCTGAATCTTACTCCTCAGCGCGGCTTTCGCCTCATCATCACCATGAACAATGCGTACAGTTTTGGGGCGGTAGCGCATACGCTTAATAAAGTTCAGCAAATCCTTCTGGTCCGCATGAGCACTGTACCCAGACAAGGTATACACACCCGCCCGAATGTCTGTTTTCTCGCCGTCCAGGTAGACATACCCACCTCGCGGGCCATACTTCTGAATGTCCCTGCCCGGTGTCCCCTGAGCCTGATACCCCACAAACACAACATCAGTGCGTTTATCGGGTAACAAAGCCTTCAGGTAGTTCATCATCCGTCCACCTGCGCACATGCCACTTGCGGCAATCACAATCGCTGGCTTTCCCGTGTTGGCCAGATATTCGACGGTCTGAACATGCTCCCGGTGAGATTCGATGGTCGTCAGCTGCTCAAACGACAAAGGATGGCGGCCAGACCGAAGACGCTGCCTTGCCTCGGCATCCCATAGCTTCTTTAACGAACGATAGTGTGCCGTGAATTCAGCAGCTAATGGAGAATCGACAATGATATCGAGTGACTCCCACAGGGCTGCTTGCTCATCATTTGTCGACTTGTGCGTTGCCCGGTGAATGATCTCCTCGATCTCATACAGCAGCTCCTGCGTGCGCCCAATCGAAAATGCCGGAATCAGAACCGTCCCCCGATTCTTGAGGCAGCGCTCGATCGTCTTCTGCAAACGTTGTCGACGGGTTCTCCTGCCCTCGTGGCACTTATCACCGTAAGTACTCTCAATCACCAGATCATCGCAACGATACGGCGACTTAGGCGCGGGCAGTAGTGGCGAATACGGCGCCCCGAGATCCCCCGAAAACACGACACGTTTTGAGCCACGTAACTTCTCACCCACAGCGCATTCAACATACGCAGAACCAAGAATATGCCCTGCGCGCTGAAACTTGAGTTGCAGCGCAGGGATAGAAGCAGGAACAAACCACTCCTTGAACGGCACAGCAATCAACTGCTTATCCAGCAAACGCAAGAAATTATTAATCAGAGACTCGTCACGGGTAACACCGACTTTCAGAGCATCTTCCAACACCAGGGGCAACAATTGAGCTGTTGCTTCAGTGGCGTAGATAGGGCCAGAAAAACCCGCCGCCATCAGATAAGGAATACGCCCGACGTGATCAATGTGACAGTGAGTGACGACTAACGCCCTAACCCTCGATATATCGAAATCGATGGGCGACTCGCCCCTGGCCAGACCTTCAGAAATGGCCTCGCCCTCAGCACCCTGAAACATACCGCAATCAATAAGAATGGCATCGCCCGAATCCAGCGTCAGCCGGTGGCAAGAACCCGTGACGCCATCAACCGCGCCATGGTGAGAGATTTTGTACATATATCTTCCTTGATATGTGTTTTTGTTGAGGTCGGGCGACCTTTATAAATCTGTGGGAGCGAATCAGCCAGCCTACTACACCCTGTGGGAAATGAGATGGACCCGTCCCCCTTGTGCCATGATGAGATTGCACAACATCAAACCGGCATCGAAGAAAGAGGGTCCACCTATGAGCAAGTTT